>Ga0066378_10001007_pt1 | contig 10994 bp, 7 predicted proteins | sample Knorr_S23_td_DCM_FD_70947 | JGI IMG/M metagenome (GOLD analysis project Ga0066378, IMG submission 70947) | Marine microbial communities from Southern Atlantic Ocean transect - Knorr_S23_td_DCM_ad_71m_LV_A | ecosystem: Environmental > Aquatic > Marine > Oceanic | place: Southern Atlantic ocean...
GACCAAAGAATATTTTTGGAAGCAAGAATTGGTGAAGATAAAACAAAGTATAAAGCATTAAATGAAGTAGTCCTCCACTCTGGCTCTATTGCTCAACTCATTGAATATGATTTATTTATAAATGATGAATTTGTATACCGTCAAAAAGCTGATGGTTTAATAGTCAGCACTTCAACAGGCTCCACAGCTTATTCTTTATCAGGCAACGGACCTATTATATCTCCGGAGCTTAATGCCTTAATACTTTTACCAATGTTTCCACATAGCTTGAATGCCAGAACCCTTGTAGCTAGTGATAATAGTGAAATCCGACTGAAGGTAGCCGACAAATCTAAAGCTTATTTGAGTATGGATAGCCATATGAACATGAGGGTAAGTTCCAGAAATGACGTTTATATAAAAAAAGCAAATGAGGGTCTGACTTTGATACATCCCACAGATCATAGTTTCTTTTCTTCATGTAGAAACAAATTAGGCTGGAGTCTGGGAGTTCCAACTAAAAAATCTTAGATTTATAGATTTAAACTTGTAGAATAAGACTATGAAAAAATTATATTCAAAGATTGCTTTTGCCTTGCTTATTTCTATTTTTCCTTACACTGTAATAGGACAAGATGATCTTCCCCCAGAGCAACTAGCAATGCTAGAACAGCTTCCTCCTGATCAAAGAGAGTCAATTAAAGAAAAGCTGAGAGTTGCAACTGGACTACAAGGTGAGATAGAGCAAGCATTTGAAGAGGTTATTTCTCTAGTTAAGAAGCCGGAATTGAAAGATTTGAAAGATCAAGATGGCTATTGCTCAGAATGCATTTATGGATTTAATTTTTTTCAGTTTTCACCTTCCACTTTCGCACCTTCGGATGATACTCCAATAAATTCTTCTTACAGTATGGGTCCAGGAGATAAGTTATTGGTCAATTACTACGGATCTGATGAAAAGACTGAAGAAGTATTTGTAAACAGAGAGGGCATTGTTGTTTTACCTTTGCTTGGTCCAGTAAATGTTACGGGAATGACTTACGGCGAAGCAAGTAAATACATTCAAGATAAAGCAAAATCGGAACTCATAGGTACACAAATTAACATCTCAATTCGTGAAGTGAGGTCGGTTGGGGTCTATGTTTTAGGAGAGGCTTACAAGCCAGGAAAATACTTGCTTAGTGGTTTGAGTACAGTTACAAATGCTTTATTCATTAGTGGAGGTGTAAACAAAAAAGGCTCGTTAAGAAATATTCAAATCAAAAGAAATAACAAGACAGTTGCAACTTATGATTTTTATGACTTTTTATTGAAAGGTTCACTTGATTCAGAGGTAACCCTGCAAGATGGGGATATTATCTTCATCCCTTTCATAGAAAATAGCGTCATAATGGGAGGGGCTTTCAAGCGTCCACATAGATATGAATTTAAGGAAGGAGAAACCCTTAGAGATGTTGTTGAGCTTGCAGGTGGATTCGATACTGAAGTTATGGATGGATCTAGAATAGAATTAAGCACTTTAGATAGAAGTGCTTCAACAAGAAGTTTGACTTATTTAAATCTTGCTGAGGATGCAAAAAAGCTCATTAAAGACGGAGACGTCCTCAATGTATCTTTCACATCCGGGCTGACTCCACAATCTATCACTTTAACAGGGGAAGTTAAAAATCCAGGTGAATACTCAATTAGGCCGGGAGAAACTATCCTGGAAATCATCAACAGAGCAGGTGGGTATACAGATGAAGCTTATTTTCAAGGTGCAGTTTTTCTAAGAAAAGCGGTCGCAAAATCTCAAAAGGAAGCTTTTGCAAGATCAGCAGATCAGCTTGAAAATACCATTGTTGATGTAATAACAAACAATGCAGGGTCAAGTATTAGTGAATCAACTTTAGTCCCATTATCTAACTTAATCACCAAATTGAGATTAGAAGAGCCACCAGGGAGAATGGTTGTAGATCTAGATACTCTGAAATTGAAAACTGATCCAATTGCTAATTTTCCAGTCAAAAATAGAGACTCCCTTTTTATACCAGAGAGACCTAGTTTTGTTTCAATAGTAGGAGAAGTGCTGAATGCAACTACTGTAGGCTTTAATCCTGATTTGAGTGTAGACGAATACATTGATCTCGCAGGGGGTCTAAATGATGCTGCTGATAGAGATAAGATTTTTGTCATATTGCCAGATGGGAAATCCCAACTAGTAAAAAGATCTTTATTTTCATCTAGTACTTATATTTTACCTGGCAGCACCATAGTAATAACAAGAGATTCAAGGCCTTTTGACGCAATAAGCCTAACACAGATCATAACACCTATATTGGCTGATCTTGCTACTTCAGCTGCTGCAATTGCTGCTATAAGCGATTAAGGGTAATGCTTAAAAATAAGCTTTTGCTTACAGGCGTTTGCTTGCTAGCGTCCTATGCATCTAAAGCTTCTATAGATGACTATTATCCTTATAAAGTTTTACCTAGCGCATCAAACTATGGCAACACTGGCATCTTGGAAATGCCAAACGCAAGAATGATGCAGGAAGGACAGTTGAGATGGAATTTTTCAGCTTCCTATCCTAATGAATTTACAACTCTGACTGCTTCACCTTTTAATTGGTTAGAGGCAACTTATAGATACACAGAAATCAAAAATGAAAAGTACGGTCCGTCTGGATACAGTGGCAATCAAACTCTTAAGGATAAAGGCTTTGATATAAAGGCGCTAATAAAGAAGGAAACTTATTACTTTCCTGCGATAGCTTTGGGCTTGAGAGACATTGCAGGTAGTGGAGACTTCTCCTCTGAATATCTTGTAGGTACAAAGAAGTATGGAAAATTAGATCTAACATTAGGATTAGGTTGGGGAGTTTTAGGAACCGACAATAATATTGGCAATCCGCTAAAGTCTATAAGAGAGGGTTTCGGCACTAGAAATGATACTTCTGATCTCGGTGGGTCATTTACAGTAAAGAATTGGTTTTCTGGTAAAACAGCACTTTTTGGAGGAATAGAATATGATATTCCAAAGCGTGGTTTACGTTTGAAAATGGAATACGATACCTCCAATCCTGATTTTTACGAAAAAGTTTCTAAGGTTCATAGTAGATTTAATGTTGGGGTTGATTATTCATGGTCCGAAAACTTGAATATAACCACGGCTTTTGAAAGAGGTTCTCAATTTAGAGTTTCATTTAAATTAACAGGTAATTTTTTAAAAGACTCTATTCCAAAGCCAAAGCCTAAAAAGGTTGCCAAACTAAATAAGCAACAGCAAGAAAATGTAAAAAATAATAAGGGCATCTTCTACACTTCTTTGAATCTCAACTTAAGGCAAGAAGGAATATTAATTCAGGGAGCAGAATTAAGAGATGATGAAGTAGATGTTGCTATCGCAACTGGTAGATTTTTCTCTGCTACACGACCTGTTGGAAGGACTGCAAGAATGACTGCAGCTCTTGCACCAGATGAAGTAAAAAAGATAAATATCTATCATATGAATGGAGATTTAGAGGTGGCTAAATTTTCTATAGGTAGAGATTACTTTGAGAGGGCAGATAACAATAAATTGAGTTCAGCAGAGCTTTTAGAATTGACTACTATAGAGTCACCGAATGAAGATGCACTTTATTCAAGAGCTGAATTTCAACCGACGGTAACATTTCCTGAATTTAATTGGAGTATGTCCCCTGGATTGAATCACCAAATTGGTGGTCCTGAAGGCTTTTATTTAGGACAGTTGTTTTGGAAGACAGACTTTACTTTCAAATTTAGACGAAATCTGTTGTTGTATTCTTCGTTAGGTTTCAACATCTATGATACATTTGATGACTTTGCAAACCCTAGTCAGAGCTCTATTCCAAAAGTGAGAAGTGATATTCAAGAATATTTATCTGAGGGTAAAAATAATATTCAAAGGATACAGCTAGAGTATTTTAGTCAACCATTCAAAGACGTGTTTACTAGGTTTGATTTGGGATATCTTGAACCAATGTTTGGAGGAGTTGGTGGAGAGGTTTTGTGGAGACCATTTGAAAAGAATTACTCAATAGGGTTTTCACTACACAAAGTTAAGCAACGAGATTACGATCAGTTATTTTCCTTCAGAGACTATCAAACTACTACAGGTCATTTGGGAATTTATTATGATTTCCCGTATCAAATACGATCGCAGCTTCTTATTGGAAAATATCTTGCGGGGGATAAGGGTGCGACCATTGATCTATCAAGAAGATTCCAATCGGGTTTTTCACTAGGTATTTTTGCTTCAAAGACAAATCTTTCTGCGGAAGAATTTGGCGAGGGAAGCTTTGATAAAGGTTTTTACTTTTCAATACCGACCCAGTTATTTTATGCTGACTTTAGCACCGGTATTATCTCTTTTGGCTTACATCCACTAACTAAAGATGGTGCTGCGAAGCTACAACAACATAATACTTTAATTTCAATAGTTGGAGATCAAAATAGAGATTCTATGATTCGTGATTGGGATAATTTATTAAAATAAGATGAAGCATTTATTAAATACACTTGCCATTATTTTACTTGCTTCTTGCTCTGCCATTGACACTAGTAGGATAGCACCCGGTTATGGAGCGGCATTTAATTCAATAAAACTTGCCATATTTGGGGATAATAATGAAATTGATAAAAATCTCATCGCAAATATTCCATATGCTTCTATGCTTGTAAAAATTGGAAAGGGACCAACTGCACTAATGATTCTGGAGGGTGTAAATGGAGATGAATACACATGGGTAAGTGCTGATGGTGTTTATTTGGTTCTTAAAGAAGGAAAAATAGTTAAGACAGAAGGTCTTCCTAATAATCTATTTTCAAGATTTGATTCACCTTTTAAATGGAGTCAAAACCTCTACGAACAAACCTATACATCTTATTTATCTTTTAGAAATCCAAGACTTGATAATTTAAAAGTAACTTCAATCTACGAGGAAAATGGCAAATTTGACGTAGAGTTAGTTTTTAGTAACAAGAATCTTCAGTTAGTAGAAGAGCAAATAGAATCTGAAACTATAGCGTGGTCTCAAACCAATGAATATTGGATCGATAATAATAATTTTGTTTGGAAATCTACTCAATATGTTTCACCAAAGTTACCTCCAATACATTACCGAGTAGCAAAAAAACCACTATAAAAATTTTATTTTATTTCCAATTAAAAGACCATGAGACGCTCATTAAGATGAAATAAAATCCTATACAAACTAAGTTTTAAGACTCATTGAACGTGAAGATTATCAACTTAGTTAGAATCCACCTCAATTTTTTTTAAAATTTCCAGTAAAATTTTTAGGAGATTCAATTTCTGTTTAATACCTAATTTTTTCTTTAAGTATAGAAAGAATATTGGTATAAAAAAAAGCCCCGCTAAGCGGGGCTTTTGTAGGACAAAATTAAGTTAATTAATTTACTTCTCTTGTAGCAGTAGCCGTTGCTGTAGCAGTAACAGTTGTAGCAGGTGTTACAGTCACAGTAACATCATTTTCTACTTCATACTCTTCGACCGGCTCATACTCTTCAACGACATAGTAGTAAGAAACACCACCTACTGTTTCGAAAGGGCTATAGCCACCGGCTTCACCTATACGAGTAGTAGTTGCTCCAGTTGTTCTTGTAGCTGAAGCGGTAGTTCTTGTTGCAGTTGATGTTGCAGTTGCAGTTCCTGTGACGGCCGCTACATCCACGTCAACATCAATCTCATATTCATACTCCTCTATAGTTGGTGTAGGCGTCGGCGTAGGCGTCGGCGTAGGAGTAGGCGTTGGAGTTGGTGTAGGTGTCGGCGTAGGTGTCGGCGTAGGAGTTGGTGTAGGCGTAGGCGTAATAGCTCCACCGCCTGATCCACTGTCCGAAATTGCAGCTGCTGCTGCAGCAATCGCCACAACTGCTGCAATGGTACCAGCACTCACTCCACCAATGGCAGAACCTGTTGCTGAATCTCCAGCGGCGCTTCCACTTTCATCTGAAGTGTTATTTTCACTTTCAGTTAAACCAAGCTGTGGAAACAAAACAAGAGCTATACCAGAAAGTCCTGCGAGTATATTTTTTGTAAGTTTTTTCATTGTAAACCTGTCTGTTTAAATTAATTTTTGTCCAATTTGTATAGGTATTGGGAACTACATGCGTATTAAAGTCCAAATAACGCCATCATGTCAATAAAATTTTATTTTAATTTTTTTAAGACAATTATGAACACATTTTGGACTGACATTGGTGTAAAATCTAGATTTAAAACAAAAAGATGAAACTGATTTCATTTGCTACAAAATTTCTGCACTATCTCCCCAGCGAACTTTCCCACTCTATAGCACTAAATGGACTAAAGATACTCTATAATTTGGGAATTCTTAGATATTTCGTTGGAAATCAAGTTCCTCTCAAAAATGATGTAAATAATCTATCAAATCTTCAAGAAAAGCTAAAAATGCCAAAATTATCGAATAGGCTAGGATTTGCAGCTGGTCTTGATAAAAATGGTGAATACATTGATTGTCTTGCTAGTTTGGGCGTAGGATTCATTGAGGTTGGTACAGTGACCCCTAGGCCTCAAAAGGGAAATGCTAAACCCAGGATATTCAGAAATAGGAAAGACAAGTCAATACTAAATAGGTTAGGTTTCAATAATAAAGGTGTAGATAAGCTTGTAAAAAGACTTAAAACAAGAAAAACAAATATCGTGATTGGGGTTAGTCTTGGAAAAAACTTCGATACCCCCAATGAACTTGCCTACAAAGATTATTTAGAATGTATGGAAAAAGTTTATGAATTTTCAGATTATTTAGCTGTAAATATATCATCACCAAATACTAAAGGTCTGAGAGCGCTTTCAGAAAAAGCTGTTTTAGGCAAACTATTGATTGAAATTAAAAATAAACAGAGATCGCTTGCCAATACCTTTGGTTACAAACCTATCTTTATTAAATTAAGCCCAGATGAAGACTCAAGGGGAATGAAGGATATATGTGATCTAATTCAAGAGCATAATATAGATGGCATCATCAGCACTAATACAACTATTCAGCATGAGGATGAAAAAGGTAGAGGAGGTATAAGTGGATCTCCACTCTTCAAATTATCTACTGAGAAACTGATTGAAGCTAGAAAATTAATTGGCTCTGACTTGCCAATAATAGCTTCAGGTGGTGTTATGAATGCACAGGATTTTTATGAAAAAATCACTTCAGGAGCGGACTTAGTTCAAATTTATAGTGGATTTATCTTTGAAGGACCAAAGCTAGTCAAAGATGTCTTAAATAAAAATTAATTTCAATATTTACTTGACAGATAGTCATAAGTTGAACTTTATACTGTAAAGGATCTTAACTTTTCAGAAATTTAATATGAAGTCTCTAGTCATAGTAGAATCAGGAGCGAAAGCAAAAAAAATTAAAAGTTTTTTGTCTTCAAACTTTCCCGATAATGAATGGAAAGTCGAGGCTTGCGTTGGTCATGTTCGTGATTTAGCAGATAAAGAAAATGCTGTAGATCCAAATGATTGGAAAAACCTAAAGTGGGAATTTTCAACAAAGGGAAAAAAGGTAATGAAAGACCTTCGAGCAATTTGCAAAGAGGTAGATCTTCTTTACCTTGCGACTGATCCCGATAGAGAGGGTGAAGCCATAGCATGGCACTTACTAAGTGATTTTAGGGCAAAAAAGCTTGTTGAAAATGTTGATGTAAAAAGGGTTACTTTTAATGAAATAACATCTTCAGCAGTAAAAGCTGCCATTGAATCTCCACGAGAAATTGATCAAGATTTGGTTGATGCTTACTTAGCTAGAAGGATACTTGATCATCTAATTGGTTTTAAAGTCTCTCCTTTACTTTGGAGGCATATTTCTAGGGCAAAATCTGCTGGAAGAGTCCAATCACCAACACTCAGAATTATTTGCGAGAAAGAAGATCAAAGAGATCTTCATATTCCTGAAGAATTTTGGCCATTTGAGTCTACCTTCGATTTTAATGGCACAGCTTTCAAGGCTAATTTAAATTCAATTCTTGAAAGAAATATCAGCAAAGAACCATTAAAGAATGAGCTGGAAGTTGAGCAAGTTGAAAAAGAATTGAAGAATTCGACTTTTTTTCTTAAAGCAGTAGAGTCTAGGTCACAAACTAGCAATCCAAAACCACCATTCAGAACTTCTACACTCCAGATGGCAGCAGCAAGTAGTTTAGGTTTTACAGCTGATAGAACAATGCAGTCTGCTCAAAAGCTCTATGAAGGTGGTTTTATAACTTATTTGAGGACTGATGGTATATCAATCAGTACTTCACCAAATACAGGAGAACCATTTTCTGAAGAAAATCCTGGCCCCCCACCTTTGGAAGAGATCAGGAATTTCATTCGTTCAAATTATGCGAAAACTTATCTTTCAAAAGAAACAAGAATATTTAAATCTAAAGTTCAAAATTCTCAAGAAGCACATGAGGCAATTAGACCAACAGATATTTTCAAAACACCAAAAGATACAATCCTTAATGCTGACGAGGCAAAACTATATGAATTAATCTGGAATAGGACAGTTGCATCTCAAATGGAGAGTTCCAAGTATGAACGCAAGACTTTGGTTATTTCTTCTTCGGATGGAAAATATGAGTTTAGAGCCTCATCAAGAAAAAATATTTTTCAAGGTTTTGAGATTTTGATCAGTGCTAGTGAAAAGGAAGACTCCTTCTTTCCAGAAGATTTAAGTGAAGGAATGCCTCTAGACATGTTAAGTAATTCTTACGAGCAAAAATTTTCTTCTCCCCCAAATAGATACTCCGAGGCTTCTCTTATCAAGAAAATGGAGGAAGAGGGTATCGGTAGACCATCAACATACGCAACAATAGTGAAGGGGTTAAGGACAAAAAAATATGCTTACGGCGCAAAATCCATTATCCCCTCAGATTTGGGTCGAGTTTTGACATCATATCTAAAAAAAGTTTTTGAAGATTTTTTTATAGAGACCAGATTTACAGCTCGAATGGAAGCTGACCTAGATGAGGTAGCATCGGGTAACAAAAGTTATGAGGAGGTTTTGAATTCATTCTGGAAAGAACTTCAAAATTATCTTAATAGAAAGATAAATGATATTGAAATTAACAATCAAGAGGAATTTAAGACAAGACAAGTTTTGGACCTCTTAAATGATGAATTGGGATCTGTTATCTTCCCAAAAGATGAAAAAGGCAACGTAAAGAAAGAGTGTCCTAAATGTAACAGTCAAATCAGCTTAAAATCTGGAGCATGGGGATATTTTGTTGGTTGTTCGGAATGCAAATGGACCAAAAAACCTTTTGAATTTAACACTTCTTGGGAAACATATCGAGAGTTACCAAAAGAGTTAGGATTACATCCTGATATGGGAAATATGATCTTTGCAGACTTAAGTGTAAATGGACCATGTGTGTGGACTATGAGTGATGAAGAAAAAAAGATTTTCGGAACTCCTGATGAAGACGAATTCATTCTAGATATTGGCTTGAATCGCGCGATCGAACTAATCGAAAGAAATAATGCTGAAAATATACTCTTTAAAGAGATTAACACAGATAAGCCGATTGTTTTAAAGACAGGAAGGTTCGGAGAATACACAGAATTTGAAGGTTTTAATAAAGCTACAAAGCTAAAACCAGAAGACAAACCAGCTAGTCCAAAAGTTTCTTATTATGAGCCAAATACAATTGACTATATGTCAGATTCTGGAAGAAGGTATGTTCTCAACTCGCTTAGGATCCTTGGTTTTCTCTTCAAAGAAAATAAGGAAGTAATTCCTGTTGGCATTAAAATCAGAAAGCCAGGAAAGGCTTTTAAATTTATCAAAAACTTAAAAGTAGGTGATAGTGAAACCGAGATACCAAATGATTGGTATAAACTTGATGATGAAGAGCAAAAATTCATTATAAATGAAGTTTTACAGCTTAAAAAAGGCGAAAAATTTGTTTCCCTAGAGGAATCTAAAGTTATTTAAATATTCTCTCTTACAAGTGCAACGCAAGAACCTTCAAATACGATTTCGTCTTCCATAGGATTTAACTCAATATCTGAAAGATTTTTATTTTCAGGTCTTAACACGACTCTATTTTTTGTCAATTCAACAAGTGTTTTTACGGTCACCTCATCATCAATTCTTGCGACAACAATAGAGCCTACTTTGGGAGTATTGGATTTATTGACACCTATGAGATCTTCTTCATAAATACCAACATCAATCATGCTATTGCCTTTAACTCTTAAATAAAAATCTATATCTTTTGAAAATAGGTTTTGCGTTCTTGGAATAGTTTTTTCAATATTTTCTACTGCCAAGATAGGTCCTCCAGCTGCAACTAAACCTATCACAGGGATTTCGTCATTATTTGCCTCATTAAGAACTATTCCTCTAGAAGCTCCAGATAAAATCTTTATAAATCCTTTTTTTTCTATCGCCCTTAAATGCTCCTCGGCAGCATTCGGTGATTTAAAGCCCAAAGCTTTAGATATATCTGCTCTAGTTGGAGGAAAACCAAAATCAGATATATGATCTTTAATTAAATTGAGAATCTCTTCCTGCCTATTTGTTAATTTTTTCATATTCAATGCGACAGATTTTGTCGTTGCTTTGTCTTACAATTTCACTGTAATTATATACAGTACTAAGGAAATTGTAAACATGTTGAAAATAGGAATCACTTCAAGAGCACTCTTTGACTTAGATGAAAGTCATAAAGTTTATGAAAAGTTTGGCTTAAAAGCATACAGAGATTATCAAATTTCTAGAGAAAACATTCCCTTAGAAAAGGGACAGGCTTTTCCTTTAGTTCATAAACTATTGAAATTTAATGATCTTTGTGAAAAAAAACTTGTTGAGGTTTTCTTACTTAGCAGAAATTCTGCTGATACAGGACTTAGAATATTCAATTCCATTCAATACCATGGACTTAACATTAAGAAAGCAGCATTTTGTAGTGGAAGTAGTCCTCATAAATATGCAAATTCATTTGGTGCAAATCTGTTTTTATCGACTGAATTGGCAGATTGTA
>Ga0066378_10001010_pt1 | contig 10965 bp, 9 predicted proteins | sample Knorr_S23_td_DCM_FD_70947 | JGI IMG/M metagenome (GOLD analysis project Ga0066378, IMG submission 70947) | Marine microbial communities from Southern Atlantic Ocean transect - Knorr_S23_td_DCM_ad_71m_LV_A | ecosystem: Environmental > Aquatic > Marine > Oceanic | place: Southern Atlantic ocean...
GATACCTAGCGCAGTGGCCAGGAGACACAATACGACACTGCTGATGATGTAGAGGCTACCAGCCATCCAGCGTCCGTCAATCAACATCTCCAATGTTTGCAGAGAAAAGGTCGAAAACGTTGTGAAGGCACCCAAAACGCCGATCATGACAGCTGACTTGAATGCTGGTGAGGCCACGATACCCTCTGTCTGTATCCGTTCTACCAGACATACAAATGCGACACCGATCAGCAAAGAACCAATGACATTAACTAACAACGTACCCGAGGGAAACGATTCTCTCAGTATATTAGTCATTCCCAACATGATCCCCCATCGCAACAGCGCGCCGACTGCACCGCCCATGGCAATAGCAAGAAACTCTGTCAATTGAAGTTCCTCAGCGATCTCATGTCAGTCTTCTTGGCCGTTTTTCTGATCATTTGAAGCACTCCCATTTGGGTAACGTTTCCACTCACTGTCCCCGTTGGCCTGTCGCACGCTGGCAAGCTTCTCACCCAACTGTATCTCCAGTCCGCGAGGAGAGGGTTGATAGTACTGGCGGTCTTGAAGTTCTGGTGGAAAGTAGCTCTCACCGGCAACAAAACCATCATCATAGTCATGGGCGTACCGATAATCCTCGCCATGCCCCATGGTTTTCATTAATTGTGTCGGTGCATTTCGAATGTGTAGTGGCACTTCGTAGTCAGGAAAGTCATTGACGTCAGAGCGAGCATCGGTGAAAGCTCGGTAGACGGCGTTGCTCTTCGCAGCAGTCGAGAGAAACAAAATGGCTTGCGCGATCGCAAGTTCGCCTTCCGGACTTCCCAAGCGTGTCTGCACATCCCATGCTTGCAACGACAATTGAAGACAACGCGGATCAGCGTTGCCGATATCCTCACTCGCCATACGCACGACTCTTCGTGCGATGTAGAGGGGGTCACAGCCACCGTCGATCATTCGGACAAACCAGTATATTGCGGCATCGGGTGATGAACCCCGTACCGCCTTATGCAGGGCTGAAATCTGGTCGAAAAAAATATCACCACCTTTGTCGAATCGACGATGATCGCTTCCCAGTACCTCCTCAAGCGTGGCCGCACTGACCTGTCCCTCCACCGCCAGATCTGCACAGATTTCAAGTAGAGAGAGTGCCCTTCTGGCATCACCATCGGCCGCGAGGGCAATTGCTGTCTTCGTATCAGGATCAATCGAGATCGTTTTGGCGAGGACATCGTCGGTCGCCAGCGCCCTTTCTATCAACCGAGTGAGTTCCGTTTCGGTCAGTGATCGCAACTTGTAGACGCGTGTTCGCGACAAAAGCGCATTGTTAACCTCGAACGATGGATTTTCGGTTGTCGCACCAACAAAAATAACGGTGCCATCTTCGACGAAGGGAAGGAACGCGTCCTGTTGCGCTTTGTTAAACCGGTGAACCTCGTCAACAAACAAAAGCGTACGCATTGGCAACATCTGACGAGCATGATCGATGGCACCTCGAATATCGCGCACACCGGATAATACTGCAGACAGGGCGTGGAACCGAACATCGCAGATTTCCGCTAGCATTCGCGCCAGCGTTGTCTTGCCAACCCCAGGTGGACCCCAGAGAATCATTGAATGCAGATGGGATCGCTCAATGGCCTCGCGTAAAGGTTTGCCCGGCCCAAGCAGATGGGACTGGCCCATGTAACCTGTCAGATCGGTGGGACGGACTCTTGCGGCGAGCGGTTCAGCAGCCTTTTTGGATTTTGAGAATTCTGAGTCGAGCAGTGACATTGAACATGCACCAGATGATCTTTGTGCATCATACCGTTGTGGTGGCGCTAGTACATGGCAATGCGGGCAACAAACAGGTCCATCTAACCATCAATGGCATTATGGTGTTTAAAGCCGTTCATCAATGACATCGATTCCTGCTGGAATGTCGAGTTGAAACACGTCGTCGTCAATCTTCGTATTGATGCGGACATCAGAAAGTTCGATGATTGTTTTTTGCCCGAGAGAATCAGTTACCGTGATGGTCCGTGGCAATCTGTCATCAATTCTCACCATCATCGTCGCCAAGAGACTATCCGCACTGCGTGGTCTGAGCAAATACTGCTCGCTGACATCAGGACCCATGTCGTTCTCCATTTCGAAACGTTCTACAACGAATACATCGGAAATCTGGGCCGAATGACCACTCAATAGCAGGACGGGTACCTGACCAAGGTCCTTGTTCAGGTCTGAGATTGTGACCTGATCAAGACCTACGTCATAATTCCAGAAGGACTCACCATCTGAAACGAGGATCGGCTCAAACGGATCGTCCGCGACGATACGAAAACGCTGCCGTGCATCAACCCACAACTCACCGGTAACAGACTGAAGCGTTCGTTGATCCGCACTGAGCGTCTCCTGACGATACTGGCTATACAATGCTTGTATTCCCTGAAGGTACTGAACGAGCGGGGTTGCAGCACTCTCTACGCTTATTCGGTCTGAAAGTGTTCGGTCCGAAGGACTCTGGTCTGTTAAGTCATGCATCGCGGACGGTTGCGCGTTGTCTGCTTGGGTGTAGGTACCAAGCGTCGAAGTCACAGACATCAGCAGAAGATGCGCTAGGATGACTTTGAGCTTTTCGTACGGGTGCATCTGAAACTCCTACTGACGGACCGTACCCGACTATTCGGGTGGTCCGTTAGCCAGTACTTCTCGAGATCCATTGGTGTTCATCTCACTGACGACACCGGCAGTTTCCATCGCTTCGATCATCCGTGCCGCTCGGTTGTATCCAATACGCAACCTCCGCTGGATTGCCGAGATGGAAGCTCGCCTGGACTCAGTCACGAACTGCACTGCCTCGTCATACAGCGGATCGAGTTCGCTTTCGTCCGCGTCTCCCCCGGCTACTCCGGCCAGTCCTGGCAAGAGCTCCGCATCGGTACGAGACTCGAGGATGCCTGTAAGATAGTTGGGTTCTCCCAACTCCTTCCAACATTCAACAACGCGGTGCACCTCATCATCCTCGACGAAGGCGCCGTGCACACGAACAGGTATGGGCGATCCTGACGGGAGGTACAACATATCGCCCTGGCCAAGTAATTGCTCGGCCCCACCCTGGTCAAGTATTGTCCTTGAATCCACTTTGGATGAGACCTGGAAAGCAATCCGGGTCGGGACATTGGCTTTGATCAACCCTGTAATCACATCTACCGAGGGTCTTTGAGTGGCGAGAATCAGATGGATCCCTGCTGCCCGAGCTTTCTGGGCGATACGGGCAATCAGTTCCTCAACCTTTTTACCGACGATCATCATCATATCTGCGAATTCATCGATGACGACTACGATATAGGGCAGTGTTTCGAGTCCGGGTACCGGTTCGTCGTCGTCCACCAGGTCGGCGTTCCACAGCGGATCAGGTATTGGTTCCCCTGCCTTCTCTGCATCTCGTACTTTTCGGTTAAATCCACTCAGATTTCTTACACCTAGTGATGCCATCAGGCGATACCGACGTTCCATTTCAGCGACACACCAACGCAACGCATTGGATGCATCTTTCATATCAGTCACAACCGGTGTCAGCAGGTGGGGAATTCCCTCGTAAATGGCGAGTTCCAGCATTTTCGGATCCACCATGATTAGCCGGACATCTTCTGGGCTGGATTTGAAGAGGATCGACAACAACATGGCATTCAGTCCAACGGATTTACCGGAACCCGTCGTTCCTGCGACGAGCAGATGGGGCATCTTCTGGAGATCGACCACGATCGGTTCACCTGAGATACTGTGTCCAAGGGCCATGGATAGAGGTGAGTGAGAGTTGTCAAAAACCTTTGAGGTTAGAACCTCGCTCAATCGGACGGTTTCTCTGTCGACGTTTGGGATTTCGACGCCCACGACGGACTTACCAGGAATCACCTCGACAACACGCACTGACGTGACGGCGAGAGAGCGAGCGAGATCCTTTACAAGACCAGATATTCGACTGACTTTGACACCAGGTGCAGGTTGGATTTCGAACCTAGTGATCACCGGCCCGGGTAACACAGCAACAACCTCTGCCTTGACACCATAGTCATGAAGCTTCAGTTCCAGTTGCATGGACATCGCTTCGAGGTCGTCCCGTGAATAGCCAGTATCAGTGTTGTCTTCTGCTGGATCCAGTAGATGGAATGGCGGTAAACCGTCGACAGAAGTTACCTTGAATAGATTCCCTTGGCGCTCTTTTTCTACTCGTGGAACAACGACTGGTTCGATCTTTTCTAACGGCTTTTCGATGACGACTTCAGTTCGATCGGACACTTCCTCGACACGTTCCGCCAGTAACCGCTGACGACTCTCAGTCACCTGCTGAATCTGCCGTCGCGCAATCCACCATTGCCAGATTCGATGCCACTTCTGCTGTCCCCACCCGACCAGTTCGAACGTCAGGCGTCCAGTGGTATCCATCACCTGCAACCAGGAGAGATGCGTCAGTGCGGCAAGGCCGATCAGAAAAATAGCAAGAAGTATCAGTGTGGCACCGACATCACTGAAGGCGGGTTCCATGAACCAAATCAGATAGTTTCCTAGGATGCCACCACTTCCTCCTCGCAATGTCAGGCCCCATTGGTAGAAGTGAAGAGTTGCTAGGCCGGTACCCGCCATGATCGTCAAGACGAGACCAAGTGATCGAGAACCAAAGATCAACCAGTCAAAAACTGGCGGATGATCGTCACGGAACATCCGGATGCACTCTACCGTAAGCATCGCGGGCAAAACAAACGCTATATAACCAACCAGAAAAAACAGGACGTCAGCGAGCCATGCTCCTGATTGCCCCACCAGATTGTTGACGTGCGTGCCGTGTCCAGAATAGGTCCAACCAGGATCAGTTGGATCGAAACTAATGAGTGCAAGAAAGAGATAAACGCAGAGTGCAGCCAGAAGAATCATCTGGCCTTCTTTCAATCGCTTATAGAGGGCTTCTCGGAGTGACAGACGATGGTCGTCAGACTTGGAGCGTTTCGCAGCTTTCGCTTGGGGCACGACTAAACTCCTTAAAATTCATAACTTTAGATCATATATGGAGAATAGGCCTTTAGAAAGTAGTTTATTCCTCTGATAATAGAATCAGTGGTCTGTTATGAGTGTGTCGTGAATCGGCACCACGAACCCGTTATCATGCGGTCCGGTTGCGGCACACTGCCGCTTGAACGAGTTGAATTAGGAGCTAAGTCCTTTATGTCTGGTCCCAGTAAACCATCTGTCACCGATGAAGTTTGGACTGATGAACGTGTACAGAGTTTCCTAACCACTCCTGCCGTTGGGGCGGACAGTGAGGATTTCACAGTCCTGCTTAAAGCCTATCGTGGAATGAGGCCGTCTGACTTTGAACGCTTCCTGCGTTTTTACATCGAAGCAGGAAGGGATGTATATGCTGCAGATCATCGTGGGCGCACGATCTGGACGATCATGGAAAAACATCGTCCAGGCGCGAAGTTTCTGGCAGTAAAAGAAGCGGTTTGTGGGGAGTAAAACGGGTTCGGACCTGAGGACACATAATGGAACAACAACATCGCCGACTGCTGATTGTCGGATCTGGACCTGCCGGATGGTCGGCGGCGGTCTATGCCGCACGCGCTAATCTCGCGCCGACAGTAATCACGGGTATTGAAACTGGTGGCCAGCTGACTACCACCACAGATGTTGAGAACTGGCCTGGCGGAGACGACGGGCTGCAGGGCCCTGATCTGATGGTGCAGATGCAAGCCCACGCGGAGCGATTCAATACGGAAGTGATCTATGACCATATCAACGAAGTGGATTTGAGCTGTCGCCCTTTCCGATTGATGGGCGATGCGGCTTTATATACTTGTGATGCGCTGATTATTGCCACGGGAGCATCTGCGCGCTACCTCGGCCTTCCTTCAGAAGACGACTTCAAAGGAAGGGGCGTCAGTGCTTGTGCAACATGCGATGGCTTTTTCTATCGAAAGCAGATCGTCTCGGTTGTCGGCGGCGGGAATACCGCCATGGAAGAGGCGCTGTATCTATCGAATCTAGCCTCTGAAGTTCACATGGTTCATCGTCGAGATCAGTTTCGCGGTGAAAAGATCCTGCAGGACAGAGTCAGTGAACGCTCTAACATCCAGGTCCATTGGAATAGCGTTCTTGACGAAGTCCTTGGTGATGACACGGGCGTGACAGGGATGCGAATCCGAGATGTGAATTCTGAAGAGACAACAGATTTTGACCTCCAGGGCGTGTTTATTGCTATTGGTCATACACCAAACACTGAGATCTTCGCCGGTCAGCTCGACATGCACGATGGCTACATTGCGATTCATTCCGGACTCAATGGCAATGTCACGGCGACAAGTGTCCCAGGTGTCTTCGCAGCCGGTGACGTTGCAGATCAGATTTATCGCCAAGCGGTCACATCCGCGGGATTCGGTTGCATGGCCGCGCTTGATGCCGATAAGTATCTAGAAAGTCTGAGCGTCTGAGTAATCAACAGAACAGAACTGTGCCATGGTTGCCCGATCGACCATGGTTCCCACCAACGCACGAAGCGCTCACGCAACCCAATGGTTTATTGGCGGCTGGCGGAGAACTGACCGTCGACTGGCTTAAGTTTGCCTACAGCAGAGGAATCTTTCCCTGGTTCGACGAACCCCCGATGCTCTGGTGGTGTCCTGATCCACGAACAGTGATCGCACCAGGTTCATTGTCTATCTCACGGAGCCTTCGGAAGCGTCTGAGTCGAAATGACTACACCATTAGGGTGAATACCTGCTTTGACGACGTCGTCGATGCATGTAGTCAACCTAGAAGCGCCATGGGTAATGATCCCGGTACATGGATTACGCCGTCGATGAAATCGGCCTATCTCGAATTGCACCATCAGGGTCTGGCGCACTCTATCGAATGTCATCGCGAAGGGAAACTGGTGGGCGGACTGTATGGCGTTAGTATCGGTCGTATGTTTTTCGGCGAATCAATGTTCTATCGACAGACCGACACGTCAAAAATCGCTCTGGCGCACCTGTGTCGACTACTGGAGGCAGAGCGTTACCCCCTGATCGACTGTCAGGTCGATAATCCGCACCTTGCGCGATTGGGTGCCCTACCTATGAAGCGAGATCAGTTCTGCAACCTGTGTGAGCGACTATGCGCTCAAACGGGCCTCGAGTGGTCGTCGCTGCCATCCACCCTACCTGCGTGGTAATCTCTAACCCCTTTGGTCCTGCGTCCTACCTTTGGCTGATCATTCATCAACGCCTTCTACGGCAGAATCGACTTCTACGATCAATGAACTGCGCTTCTACGCTGCACCACCTCACGAATGCAGCTACCTGCCTGACCGTGATGCCACCACGTTATTTGTAGATCCCGAAGCTCCCATTGATACGAAGACCTATTCACAACTATCAGCCGTTGGTTTCAGAAGAAGTGGGCGTTTCATCTATCGTCCTCACTGCGGTGAATGCACAGCATGCGTACCCGTTCGTGTGCTCGTACAACACTATTCGCCCAAACGACGCCAGCGAAGAATCTGGAAACTGAATCAGGATCTGGCAGCAACACATCAGCAGCCTCTGTTCCGCGAAGAACAATACGCCTTGTACCAACGATACATCGATACCCGACACATCGATGGCGATATGTATCCTGCTAGCGAAGAACAGTATCAGTCGTTTTTGATCGAGGGTCGCCCAGAAGCGTCGTTCATTGAATTTCGAGACGCATCGAAGAAACTTATAGCCGTCGCAGTCATCGACACCTTGCAGGATGGACTCTCGTCGATCTATACGTACTTTGATCCTCACGAGGACAAGCGTTCACCGGGCGGCTTTGCGATTCAATGGAGCATCGAATATGCAAAACAGCTGGCGCTCCCTTATCTGTATCTCGGATACTGGATCAATGAGTGCCGCAAGATGAGCTATAAGTACGACTACCAACCTTTAGAGCAATTTGATGGCCGACGCTGGTTAACGCCAACATGACCATACTCATTTCGGGGCCTTTGCCCATCCTGCTTGTTTCAGGCAGAATGCGTGCTTTTTGAAACCGACAGTTTTAATGGCGAAAGAAGAAGCACTTGAGTTGAACGGCACGGTGCTGGACACCCTGCCAAACACGATGTTTCGTGTGGAATTGGAAAATGGCCACGTCATCACGGCGCACATCTCTGGAAAGATGCGTAAGAATTATATCAAGATCCTGACGGGCGATGCCGTTAAGGTTGAGGTGACACCGTACGATCTTACGAAAGGGCGGATAACTTTCCGTGAGACCTGAGGTCTCCTGACTGCCCCTTGCCAGGACGGGGCTGAGGGTTATCCGCTTCTGACTCCCTGTTCAGAGCTTATCTCTGATCAGCGCTATTATTCATCTGAGGTCGCCGTTTCAGGCTCTTCAATCTCCAACACGAGGTCATCGTCTTTGACGAGGACGTGAACAACGCCACCACCTGAAAGACGGCCAAACAGGATGTCCTCCGCCAGTTCCTTTTTAATACGAGACTGAATCAACCTCTGCATGGGGCGTGCACCCATCGTTTTGTCGTAGCCGTGTTCCGCAAGCCAAATACGAGCTTCGTCGGTCACCTCCAGACTAACCTTCTTCGCATCGAGCTGAACCTGTACTTCAACCAGGAATTTGTCGACGACTGTTTTAATAACATTCTCGTCGAGCGCACCGAACTGGATGATGGCATCGAGACGGTTCCTGAACTCCGGTGTGAACATTTTCTTCAACACCTCCATACCATCACTCGCATGGTCTTGAGTTTTGAAACCAATAGATGCCCGGCTCATTTGTTGTGCTCCCGCATTCGTCGTCATGATCATCACAACGTTCCTGAAATCTGCGGCGCGACCATTGTTGTCAGTCAGGGTGCCGTGGTCCATAACCTGGAGCAGCAGGTTAAACACCTCAGGATGGGCTTTTTCTATTTCATCAAGCAAGAGTACGCAGTGTGGATGTTTTGTGACCTTTTCGGTCAACAAACCACCTTGATCGTAACCAACATAACCGGGGGGTGCACCTATCAGGCGAGATACCGTATGGGCTTCCATGTATTCAGACATGTCAAAGCGAATGAGCTCGACACCCATAATCCTGGCGAGTTGTCGACAGACTTCCGTTTTACCAACACCGGTGGGACCCGCAAACAGAAATGATCCAATCGGTTTGTCTCCTTCTTTCAGACCGGCCCTGGAGAGCTTGATTGCGCTGGATAGCGTGTCTATCGCCTCATCCTGTCCGAAAATAACCATCTTCAGATTTTCGTCCAATTGTTTCAGCGATGCCTTGTCAGATGCAGAGACGTTGTTTGGTGGTATGCGCGCGATCTTCGCGACCATCATTTCAATATCACCCACACCAATCTGCTTTTTTCGCTTTGAGGGTGGCTGTAATTGCTGGTAAGCCCCAACCTCATCGATCACGTCAATCGCCTTATCAGGCATAAAACGATCGGTAATGTATTTTCCGGCGAGTTCTGCAGCAACGCGCAACGAACGGTCAGTGTACTTGAGCTGATGATGCTCCTCGAAGCGAGTCTTAAGTCCTTTCAGGATTTGATAAGTGTCGTCAATGCTGGGCTCTTCGACATCGATCTTCTGAAACCGTCGCGAAAGCGCACGGTCTTTGTCAAAGATCCCACGATATTCCTGGAAAGTGGTTGAACCAATACAACGTAGGTCACCAGAGGCAAGGAGTGGCTTTAATAAATTAGAAGCGTCCATGACACCGCCCGATGCAGCACCTGCGCCAATAATCGTATGGATTTCATCGATAAACAGGATCTGATCATCCTGCTGTGTAAGTTCTGCCAGAAGAGCTTTCAGGCGTTTCTCAAAATCGCCTCGATACTTTGTACCTGCCAGGAGTCCTCCAAGATCCAGACTGTGAACAGTGCTGTTCGCAATCACCTCCGGGACTTCACCATCGACAATCATCTTCGCAAGTCCCTCGGCGATGGCTGTTTTACCGACGCCTGACTCACCGACCAGTAATGGGTTGTTCTTGCGCCGGCGGGACAGGATCTGGATAACGCGCTCAACTTCATCTGCCCGTCCCACCAGGGGATCGATATTTCCTTTTTTTGCCTGCTCATTGAGGTTGGTCGCAAAACTTTCCAGTGCACTGGGTGCTTTTTCTTCACCTCCTTCTTCATCGGATGTAGCCGCGGTTGCGGATTGTTCTTCTGCCGACTTCTGAGTACCATGCGCGATGTAATTTACGACATCGATTCGATTGACTCCCTGCTTGCGTAGCACGTAGACGGCATGGCTTTCCTGCTCGCTGAATACCGCAACAAGAACACTGCTACTCGAGACTTCCTTGCGGCCAGAGGAGTTGACGTGAAACATTGCGCGCTGGATGACACGCTGAAAACCTAAAGTGGGTTGAGTATCTTGTTCTTCGACGTTGGTTGATATTAGCGGTGTTGTCGAATCCAGAAACTCTGTCAGTTCCTGCCGCATGGCATCGGTACTTCCACCACATGCGCGCAATACCTGAGCCGCTTCCGCATTATCGAGCAGCGCAAGTAGCATATGCTCCACACTCATCAGTTCATGGCGTTTTTTCCTCGCATCCTTGTACGCAAGATTTAACGTCACTTCCAGGTCTTTGCTTAGCTGCATGCCTCTACCTACTATTCAATTAGTTGCGCCACACATCAGCGCTATCCTCACAGCCTACCGATCACACGATCGAACATCCATGCCAATCGGCGGAAACCGGCCAAGCGATGGCGGTGGTGTTTTCGGTCCCAGTCTCACGTCCCATTCCAGTACCCTGCAAAACTCGAACCAGTCTGTATATATACACCAATTGTCGACGTTTCAGATCATCTATGAAGTTGCCTAAAGCAACCGCAATGTGAATACGACCAGAATTAAGGGTCTGGGTTTCAATAATCAAGCTCTTCCTGAGGCCTATGCCCGCTCCACAATCGAGAGCAATGGGTACTGGGACATCTGCGCATATTGATTCACCTGTTCG
>Ga0066378_10001015_pt1 | contig 10924 bp, 12 predicted proteins | sample Knorr_S23_td_DCM_FD_70947 | JGI IMG/M metagenome (GOLD analysis project Ga0066378, IMG submission 70947) | Marine microbial communities from Southern Atlantic Ocean transect - Knorr_S23_td_DCM_ad_71m_LV_A | ecosystem: Environmental > Aquatic > Marine > Oceanic | place: Southern Atlantic ocean...
AATGAAATGTAGCTAAAATCTAAATAATCATTGCTTTTTATTGGATTAGAATTTTCATTTGATTGTAAGAAGTTAGCACTTATAAATTCTAAATTTAATATAAATAACGAAAATGAAAATAGAATGAAAATTACAGATTTAAAGAGCATAATTACTTAATCACAATAGTATATAAATTATTTTTATAATCTATTTATATTATCTTATTTTTAAGAATCTTGATATATAAACTGGAATTAATTAATGAAGTATTTTTACTAAATGTATAATTCATTAAATTGAAATTTTAGTGGTTTAATTATTTTTGATATCATTGATTTTATGGAAAATAAATTTTTATCAAACCAAAATACAGAGGTTTATAAAAACTATCAAAGAGTGTTACCTTTTTTTAGAGAATTAATTTTTAACTCTAATAGTGCAATTAGTGATTATTGGTTACAAGAAATTAATGGATTTGAATATATTTTTGAAGCTAGTCCATCAATAATAAATAATTTGAGGCATCATTGCTATCATATTACTGGTGAATTCCCTTATGGCTATAGAGATCATCATGATTACAATGCCCCAAAATTTAAATCTAAATTAGAGTTATTAAATTCAATTTTAGAAAAAGATATTTTAGTGCCAGAACCTGAAATATTGGGTGGTTTTGGGCACAATATTAATGGAAAATTAATTAATAAAGATACTTTAAAATATTACGAGTCATTAATTGCTTTAGAAAAAAATGGAATATTTAATGAGATAAAAAAAATAGATACTCCAATAATATGCGAAATTGGTGCTGGCTGGGGAGGGTTTACTCATTGCCTTTCTCAGACAATCAGCAACTCAAAATTTATCATTGTAGATTTAGCCGAAACTTTGATATTCTCTTACCTTTACTTGTCAGAATTATATCCAAATAAACAAGTTAAGTTGTTTAATTATGAAGCAAGCTCAATTAATGAATGCGATTATTTATTAGTCCCAAGCACTATGTTTAATAATATTAATGACGAAATTGATTTAACGGTTAATTTATGTTCTTTTCAAGAAATGACTTCAGATCAGGTAGAAAATTATATAAAGAAATTAAGTAACCAAAAATCTAAATTTATTTATTCTCTAAATAGGGACTTGAATAAGAATAACTCTCTATTAAAAAGGTCAGTTAGTAAGATAATTTCTGATTATTACGAAATCAATTTTGTTAAATTACTTAATATTTCATACACAGATATAAATTCACTTAATAACAATATAAGTGTTAAGAATGTGATAAAAGAAAATTTGAAAAAAATTTTAAAAAAGACGACAGAAAAAAGTAACTATTCTTACCAGCATATTATTGGAAAAATTAGTACTACATAAAAATATAATAATCACTTCATTAGTTTTAAAAATTGCATTAAATCAACTATAAACGATGATCTATGCCTAAATAAAAAAAATATAGATGCATAAAAACTATATAAAATATTAAATAGGAAAAACCAAGAGCTTCTCAGAGAGAGGACTTTGATTATGTTTATAAACATAAAAAAAGTTGGAAAGTTCTTTAATAAAAAACTCACATTTCCATTATTTTTTACATACCTTTTCTTGAAATGAATGTATTTATCTGACCATTTATTAAATTTTGTTTCATCTTTCCTGAAATACCTTCTATTCCTTAATGGATCATCAACTCTGTTTATTGAACCATAATTACATATTTGGGTGATAAGTAAATAGTCAGGGTTTAGGACTTTTTCAGAAAATATAGCGGTCTCCTTTAATTCACTAGATTTAAAAATCCCATAAACCATATCTCCGCTTCCTTGAATGATAAACGGCATCATTAATTTTCTAAATAATTTAAATTTGCTTCTTAATTCAAACCCTATTTTTTTATTACTTTCGTATAAATAATTTTCTTTATCAATTTTATTTATATTTGAAAAAACTAAAGATGAGTTTTTATTTTTTTTATGCTCATTCATTAGGACTTTAAAATAATTTTTATCGTAAATATCATGAGCTCCTACCCAGGAAAAGTAATCACCAGAACAAGACTGAAAGGCTTTATTATAATTAGAAATCATTCCTAAATTTTTTTCATTTTTAATTATTTTTATACGACTATCTTTAGTTGAATATTTCTTTAATACTTCATATGTTCCATCATCTGAACAATTATCAACTATGACAAGCTCATAAAAAACAAATGATTGAGCTAAAATGGAGTCTAATGTCTCTTCAATATAATTAATTTCGTTATAAACCGGTAAACCTATGCTTAATTTAGCATCCATTTTAATTAAATTATTTCAATTTCAGGTAAAGGAATAATTAATTTACCTCCTTTATTTCTATATTCACTCAGCTGCCCAATAATTTCATCTTTAAAATTCCATGCAAATAATATTAAGTAATCTGGTTTATCATGATTTATTTTTTCTGGATTAACTATCTCTATATCTGTACCTGGTATAATTAAACCCTGCTTCAATGGGCTTCTATCAGCTACAAAGTCTAAGTTTGTATTATTTAAATTCAAAAAATTCATTAAGGTTGTAGCTTTTGCAGGAGCCCCATAACCTGCAATGCTTTTTCCTTCTTTTTTAAACTGACTAATTACTAAATTTAATTCACTTTTAATTTCTAATGATTTATTGGCAAACTCAACTGCTTTTTCTTTAGATCCTATTTTGTTTTTATTTTCCCATTCAATTAAATTATTAACCCCCACATCCGTCTGAATATTGTCACTTTTGCTAGCTACAACTCTAATTTGACCATGATGCAATGGAAGTCTTTGGACAAATTTTATTTCAAACCCAAAATCTTCAAACATTTTTTTTATTGGATGCAGATGCCAATAAGAAACATGCTCATGATAAATAGTGTCAAAAGCAATTTGTTCATATATATCTGCAAGATAATGAGCTTCCAAAAATAATATTCCATCTTCATCTAATAAATTGCTTACACCTTTCATAAAATTTGTGAGATCTTGTAGGTGAGGAAATGTATTTGTCAGTGTAATAACTTTTGCTTTGCCATATTCAGATAAAATCTTGGTTGAAGTTACTTCATTGAAATAACCTGTAAAGGTTTCGACTCCTTTTTCTTTAGCTAAAATTGAAAGGTTTTCTGCTGGATCAATTCCTAGCACTCTTTTTCCCTTTTCAAGAAAACCTGAGAGTAGAGTGCCATCATTTGATCCAATGTCAATACATAAATCATTTTCATTAACATCAATAAAATCACAAATAAAATCTGAAATACTTTTTAAATGTTTTTCTAAAGTTGATGATACAGAGGATATGTAAAGATAATTCCTAAACATCTCAGAAGGTTCAATAAAATTTATTAACTGAATGTGTCCAGAATCGTCGCATCTACCTATTTTCAAAGGATATGAAATAACTTTATCACCTTTTTTTACCAAACCATTTGCTAATGGTGATTCACCTAAATCTAAAATTTCTTCAACCAAACTGTCATCATTAGGTAATATTGATTTATAAATTTCTTTCATTTAATTTCCTCTCATTCTGACAATAGTATTCTTGAGCCTTTAGGATTATAATTTATGTCAATATTACTATAATTATTTAAAGTATCTATTAAATTTTTCTTTTTTGATTCATTTGTGACCATTAATAAAAAACCTCCTCCTCCTGCACCACTTAGTTTGCCTCCTTCTGCACCAAGATCTTTACATTTTTCATATAACTTAATGATTTCATCATTTGAAATTTTTGATGATAATTTAATTTTATTATTCCAGCCCCTTTCTAATAATTTTCCAAGTTCAAGGGAATCAAAATCATTATTTATTAATTCCCAAAATTCATAAGCAAGCTTTTTTATTGATTTAATACTTTCTACATTTTTTGGAATATTTTTTTCTTGTTCGTATAAAATATCCGATGAATTCCTTTGTATAGAAGTCCAAATTAGAATTAACTTATTAAATATTTTAGGAATTACATTTTCAGTGCTATTATTTAAATTTTTAATTTCGACAGAACCATCTTTTAATATTTTAAAAAAATTAAATCCCCCATATACAGCTGCAAGTTGATCTTGGATACCAATAGGTTTTTTTAAGATATTTATTTCAACTTCTATAGAAGCCTCATAAAGTTCTTTCTTGGTGATATTCTTTCCTTCTAGCTCAAATAAAGCTTTCAGTAACCCTACACAAAAGGAGCTAGATGACCCTAATCCTGATTTTTCTGGCAAATCAGCAATAGTACTTATATATATTGGATAATCAATTCCAACCAATTTAATGCACTCTCTTGCGATATCATTCTTTATATCTTCAACGTTATTAGTTATTTCAGAAGAAGAGTAATTAATTCTAAATTTTTCATTAAAGATATCACTGTGCCTTTTAACTGTTACTTTGATTTCTTTATCAATTGTTGTGCTAACTATTGCACCTTCATGTGAAGAAAAGAAATCATAAAAATCTGATCCTCCTCCAGCAAAACTTATCCTCAATGGTGTAGATGTTATGACAAATTGTTTTTTATCTACTTCCATTTTAATTGACTATCAACAGAATTGTTTTTTATAAGGTCAGATAACTTTTTTATCCTTACAAATTTTCCTGACTCAAAATCATTTCTTTCAAAATTAAATTTAAGCAATTTATTATGTAGATCTTTTACACCTAACTCAGGAGTATACTCAAATTTAAAATTTGGAAAATAGTTACTGAATTTTTTAAATGATGCTTTATATGATCTGCTATCTACTTCAACATCATTTAATATTTCAACTTCAGTACCACGAATTTCATTTTTAACAATATAAGCCAAATCTTTAACTTTTATATTCAATTCATCTGAGCCATTATTAAAAATTTGGCCTTCAACTTTATTTAAATCTTCTTCAGAAACCATGATAAAAGATCTGCACACATCATCAACATGCACTACAGGTCTCCATGGCTCTCCGTCACCTTTTATTATGATTTTTTTATTTGTAAGAGCAGATCCTACAAAGTCATTAGTCACGGTATCGAATCTCATATATTTTGAGTAGCCATATACTGTTCCGTTTCTTAGTGACGTTACTGAAAAATTATTATCAGACAACTCCATAATTTTCTGCTCTGCCAGAACCTTACTTTTTGCGTAATCAGTATTTGGGTCAACAGGAGTCTCTTCATTAACTTCATCTGTTTTTGCATTACCGTACATTATACAGCTGGAGGAAAAAATAAATCTTTCTACGCCTGCCTTTTTTGCCATTTTAGCCATCCTAACTGTTGCATTATTATTTATTTCATCCGTCCAAGTTGAATTTAAATTACCAATTGGGTCATTGCTTAAGGCAGCAAGATGAAGAACTATTTTTACATTATCAAAATCTTCGACTTCAATGTCCCTGATATCTTTTTTAATAGGAGTAATATTGTCAGAAATTGAATTTATACTAAAACTACAATCTTCAAAATAATTATTATCTAAAACTTTAATTTTTTTTTGTTTTTCAAGAAGCATATCCGCAAGCCTTGAGCCTATATAACCTTTGCTTCCTGTTACAATATAGTCAAACATTAATTACCTAATAAAGTTTTTATAACATCATCTAACCTATCATTTTCCCCTATTAAAAATTGCTTGCAAGCAGCTCTTTTTGCTGCTTCCATATCTCTTTTGTCATCCCCGATAAAATAGGTTTTGGACAGATTAATATCATGGTCATATTGTGCATTAAAAATCATTCCTGGTTCTGGTTTTCTACAATCACACCCATCATTCCAATTGCATTTACAAACATATATTGCTTCAATTTCAGCACCTACCTTATTTACATCCGTAATCATGTTTGAGTGAATTTCATTAAGACTTTTTTCAGTCATTTTACCTCTTGATATACCTGGTTGATTTGAAATTATTATTACTTTGTGCCCGTACTCTTTCAATAACTTCAAGGCCTCTAAAGAACCTTTACGCCATTCCCATTCACTCCAATTAGTGACGTATTTTGCTTTTGGCATTTTTTTATTTAAAACTCCGTCTCTATCCAAAAAAATAAATTTGTTGTTCTTAAAGTATTTCTCTGTTGTTGGCAGCCTATCTAAACTCCCTATACTGTAATATTTATGGTCAGTTAAATAGCAACTAATTTCATTATCTTTAATCATTTTAGGAAATATTATTGTTTCGAAATCCTGACTTTTATTTTCAAGCAATTTAACTAGATTTTTTGTTAAAATCATAAATCCAACGTTTACACCATTTAAATCTTTATCGGTTCTGAATTTGTCGTATTTAAGTATATTATTATTTTTATATAACACATTATTCTTTGTCATTAGATGCTTATTTTTATATATAGTGACCTGAGCTTTTTTACCTTCCTGATAAAAATTTTTTATAACTTTATTTAAATTTAGAGGGATAAAATTATCACAATACATTAACAAAAATTTATCATTTAATTTATTAAAACAATTAAATAGTCTTTCGCTTGTTTGTGCATTAGAATCAAGCCTAGAAAAGGTTACTTCAACTCCAAATTTTGAGCCATCACCGATATGATTTTCTATAATTTCACTTTTATAGCCAGAAAGTATAATTACTTTTTTAATTTTTTCAGATGCTAAATATTCTAATAGATAATTTATGAAAGGCTTTCCATTTATTTCAATCATCGGCTTTGGGAATTTATCGGTATATGGTTTTAACCTTGTGCCTAACCCACCTGCCAAAATTACAGCCTGATTTAAATTATTTTGGTTCATTTATTTAAGGTAGCTTGAAATTAAATGGCAAATAATCATATGCATATTTTCAACTAATTCATATTTATTTGGGGGAGTTTTTATTAAACTTGAAAGATCTACTTTTTTATCTAATGCTCCACCATCAAATCCTAGAAGTCCTACAGTAAAGATTTTATTTTCTTTACAATAATCAACAGCATTAATTAAATTTTTTGAATTTCCACTAGCTGATATTACAACTAATAAATCTCCATCACTTGATAAACTTCTTAAAGGAAATCTGAAAGTTTCTGAATAATCGATATCATTAGAAATTGCTGTTAATAATGGTATATTGTCAGAAAGAGAAATGGCTTTTATTAAATTTTTATCTTTGTTTAATGTCGCCTTCATTAAATCATTAACAAAATGTGATGCTGTGCTTGAACTGCCACCATTTCCTGCAACAAAAACTGTCTTGTTGTTACTTCTTACTTCATCAATCCTTTTAGCTATTTCTTCAACGGATTTAAGATCTATATTGGAAACAGCATCTTTATTTTCTTCTATATTTTTAACTAACTCTTGAAATTTCATTTTAAAAAATTATTTATTTTAAGCATCAATTATATCTTTAATTTTTTTATTAACATCTTTTTTGTACTTTGTTCCTACTAACGAATTAGTAATTTCAAAATTCTTACAATAATTTTTTTCTAAAATAATTGAATTTGATACTACAGAATCACGAATATATGAATTATTAGAAATAGCTACATTATTCTCTAAATTAGTGGAAATTAAAGTTGAATCATGCCCAATTATGGCATATCCATTTACTTTTACATTTTGGGTTTTCACATTTAAACCAATCATCAAATTATCATTTCTTTTATAGTTTTTATACAATTTAGAATAACCTCCATTAATAATTTCTTCTAAAATTAATGAATTGGCTTCTAATATCTGATTTTTTCCACCAGTATCTATCCACCACTCTTCAAGTTTGTGCCCGATTACTAAACCATTTTTCACTAAATTATCTATCGCATCTGTAATTTCTAATTCTCCTCTTTCGGAGAAACTTATTTTATCTATTTCATTTAAAATTTTATTTTTAAAAAAATAAATTCCTGTTACAGCTAAATTTGATTTTGGGTTATTAGGCTTTTCTTCAATTCCAACAATTTCGTTATTATAATTCAATTGAGCTACACCAAACATTTTGGGGTCATTAATTTCCTTTAGTATTAATAGTGCATCTGGAGAAATATCTTTAAATTTATCTTTGAAAATTTTTAGATTTTCCTTAATAAGGTTGTCCCCCAAATATAATAAAAAGTCATCATTTTTAATAAAATCTTTAGCTGTCTTAACTGCATGTGCAACCCCAAGAGGCTTTTCTTGAATAATAATATTTATATTTTTTTCTAAATTATAATTTCTAATGAATTGATTGAAAGTTTCTTTAGAATTTGGAGATATAACTAAACCAATTTTATTTATACCGCTATCTAAAATTTTTTCTATGACAAAGATTAGTGTGGGCAAATTACATATTGGAATTAATGGTTTTGGTATTTGATTTGTAAGAGGGAGCATTCTTGTCCCTTTTCCAGCTGCTAATATAATTGCTTTCATCAAAACCTTACTCAAATAACAATATGCAGATTATAGTACATAAGATTTAACTAACAAACAATATAATAAGATTTCTAAATATATTTATCTAATATTTTTTGGATACCTTGATTTAAATTGACCTTAGGGCTCCATCCTGCTGAAGATTTCAATTTATTTGTATCAGCATAAAAATTAATTTCATCATACCCTGAAGAATAAATATCTTTATTGAACTTAAAATTCAATTTCCTGGATATAATTTCTTGAATTTTATAATTACTCACTGACTCACCAAAACCTACATTATAATCTCCGGAAGGAACATCATTTTCCAAGCAACAATCAAATGCACTTATAACATCTTCAGAATATATATAATCAAGCTTTGAAAAAGGGTTAGCTAATCTTGGAACAATTCCATTTTTATATGAATTAATCAAAAATGGTATTAAAGATTTATCTCTTTGATTAATACCAAAAACATAAAAAATTCTTAAATTTATATAACTAATTTTTAACTTATCGCACCTTTCTTTTAATTCTCTAGAAAGTGATATTTTTGCCTTACTAAAATGATCATAAGGCTCAACAAGATAATCTTCAGAAATTTTACCAGAAGGATTATAGTATTCAGCGCAAGTTCCAGCGTTAATAAATTTTTTAATATTTGTATTTTTTTCTAAAAAATTAAAGAACTTTAATGCCGTATTTAAATTTCTTTGTGAGACCTCAATTGAATAATCTGGAATACCTTTCCAAGCAAAATTAATTACACAATCTGGATCGAATTCTTTTATCCTTATGGAATAATCACTAATATCTTCTAAACTACAATCAATGAATTTTATATCTTCAGACTGAAAATTATTTTCGAGTGAACTTCTTTTTGAGATAGCTAGTATATTATTTTTATATTTTGAATACCTGTAAAAGTTTTTTCCTATAAAACCAGTTAGTCCGGTTATTAGTATTCTCATGCCAAATAGAATTTATGATTATCATCTTTTTCTGAAATTACTTCGGGGTTATGAGGCCAATTAAATTTAAATAAAGGGTCCTTGTAATTAATGCCTCTTTCGAAATTTGGTTCATATTTTTGAGATGAGTAGTAGTGAACCAGTGTTTCATTTTTTAATGTGAGAAATGAATTTGCACAACCTTTTGGGACATGGATACTGTGACCATTCTCAGGACTTAAGTTGACTGATATCCAATCACAATAAGTAGGAGAGTCTTTCCTAAGATCAACAACTATATCATATATTTCGCCTGATACACATGTCATTGTTTTTGATTCCTGATAAGGCTCTAGCTGGTAATGGAAGCCTCTTAGTGTAAATGCAAATTTATTATATGAGAGATTTGCTTGTTCTACATGATTATCAAGACCATGCTTTTTAAATTCTTCTTTGCAAAATTTTCTTGTAAAAGCCCCTCTTTCATCTTCAAAGCTTTCAGGGATAATTAAAAATACATCTTTTATTCTTTGCTCTTTAAAAATCATATGAATCTCCACTAATAATATTAAAATCTATTTATAATAGTATATTAACAAATTAGCCTAAAAAACACCTGAAGCAAAACTTATATTTTTATTAGGAAATGTAAATTTAATGAGAAAAAAATTAAATAAGAAAAAAAATTACAAGAGACTGTCAAAATTTGATAGATCTTTAATAATGGGGTTAATAATTAATTTATTAAAATACAATGTAAATATTAGTAGAAAAAAAATTCATCGCAATATCAACGAAGATGAGAAGTATTGTGAACTTGTTAAAAACTTAGGATTTATCGGCTCAGAAAATCTAAAAAAACAATATGAATCTTTGATTGATAATAATTTAGGCAGATTAATTAAAAATGGAATTGTAATGATCAATAATGAAAAAAAATACAAATTAACGCCCCATGGGGATGATTTGTGGTTAAAATATAATAATGATTGGTATTTATTACCTATTTCAAATAAACAAACAAAATTAAATTAAGTATGACAAAACCTTTTGAAGAAAATGAAAAAATATTAATTGCGTCTTACAGACGGGAAAAAAGAAAAAAAAATCATATGTCAAAAAGAAAAGGACGTGTGGACTTGAGAACAAATAGGCCTGGAAAAAGAAAATAAGGATGAATAATTTTTTTGATTCCTCCAGAAAATGCAATTATTGTGATGAAGAAATAGAAGAATGGTTATTCATTTGGAAAAGCTATAACCCCCAGCCTGATGGAAAGGTTATCTGTGATCAATGTAAAGATATATTACTCAAAACAAGATCATTAAATTATGATAAATAATTTAATTCATTAATATGATCAGATTTTACTACAGAAGAATACTTGGAATTTTCTACATTCTGCTAAGCTTTATTTACACTCTTTACAGACTAAGAACAGGGTTAACACTAGGTGACTTGTTTATTTCAATTTCTTTAATGGTATTAGGTGTATATCTTCTGAGGTATAAATCCAAAAAATCCGATGAAAAAAATACTAATAAAAAGATGTAGATTAGATGGCTAGGGGAACTTTAAAAGTATCTAAATACCTAATCTACAAATTGAAACAATTATTTAAATTAATCTAATTATTTTGAAAGTA
>Ga0066378_10001020_pt1 | contig 10897 bp, 6 predicted proteins | sample Knorr_S23_td_DCM_FD_70947 | JGI IMG/M metagenome (GOLD analysis project Ga0066378, IMG submission 70947) | Marine microbial communities from Southern Atlantic Ocean transect - Knorr_S23_td_DCM_ad_71m_LV_A | ecosystem: Environmental > Aquatic > Marine > Oceanic | place: Southern Atlantic ocean...
CTGTATGGGCTGCCAACGCTGATGTTTGTAGTGATTATACACCCAGACAAAATCAGGATTGGAGGCATTGCCTCCTCCCCAGTTGAAGACCGAAGTCACACCACTGGAAGCATCGGTTGCTGCCTGAATCACATTGTCGGTTGTCCAACGGTGGGATTCCGCATGCCCGTCGGCAAAAGCGATGGTACTATTGTTGCCATGAAAGATCGCAAAAGGGTCAATCCACCCCATCCCGGGAGCCACGCTGATCACCCATGTTCCCAGATTACGACCTCGCGGATCGGCCTCTTCCAGAAACACCATCCCCTCCGATGGGCCGTTGATGTTACTGATCTTGACATAGGCTGGTTGAGGTCCACGATTGCTCCCAGGTTCACCGGATCCTTGCCAGGCCAGACCGTTCATCCCATTTGCCTTGGAATAGCTGTCGTAAGCCCATCCTTTCCCAGGCTTGAGTCGCTTGGTCCTGAGATCACCTGGACAATGATAGGCGCCCGGGCTGTCCACGTATTGGAACAAAGCTCCCTTGCGAATGCCATTTTCGACGTTTCGTTGAGCGACATCCTTGGTCATGTTGGCGGCAACATCGCGAAAGCGCCCATTGTCATCGTGAGGTCCCGGCCAGAACCCTCCCGCCGGATTGTCGATTTGCCCCCGACCAGGAACCGTGTAGAGCATGCGGTCTTCGTTGTCATCAGCATACATGACAAAGCCCAGGATCAATTGTTTTTGATTACTCAGGCAAGCAGCCCCTGTCGCCTTGAGCTTGGCTTTGGAAAGAGCTGGCAGAAGCATGCCAGCCAAGATGGCGATAATGGCAATGACCACCAATAATTCGATTAAGGTAAAGCCTCTCTGCCAGTCGCGATTGTAGGATTGAGGGGACATGCTGGTAGCATAAGAGAAGCAAGTCCTCAGATGTCAAGGTCAACCTCAAGGACATCAGGAGGTCTTGGAAAAAAGGCACCTTGTTTCCAGCCCGATCGTGCTTGCGCGTTTACACCGACAAACCCTTCTTTCATAATAGAAGCCAAGAAGCACAGCAGCACGCCAACGGTTTGTCGTTCAACAATGACGATGCACTTGATCCAGAAACCCAGAGGGAAAGAGAAAACTTCCATTGCTCTATTAAAAATTGAGCGAGGGTTGTGGATCTCGTGGTGCCTTGCAGTCTTGGCATGCATCGAATGCTCGACCCCGCTGACGCATTCCCAGCAGCCCATCTCACGCGAAAGGATCCGCTCCTTGAGCGTCGAGTCGAATGATCAAAACCACCTCATCATCTCTTCCAATGATTGGCTTGGATCAACCGGCTTGGAAGTCCCCCACTGGATGGATCCACTCTTTCAACCCCACCCCGATGGTTGGTATTACCTGGTCGCTCGGAAGATCAGCGAGAACATGGTGCCAGAGGTCGACACCACAGGCTGGGATCTTTGGAGGTATCACCCAAGAACGGAGGTTGTGGAGATCCACGCAACCGGCCTTCGCCTGCCCTTTTCCCTGACTCAAGATTCATGGGGAAATCTCTTTATCATGGACGCCATCGGTCCCCCTCATTTCGGGACTCGATGGCTACAAATATACCCATGCGAGGATTATGGATGGATGAGCTCATCCAATCCCTTACGTCGTCGCTTCAATCAAATCATTTGGGATGAAGAGATTGCAGAAGGGTTTCCTCAATCGAGATATGAAACGCTTCCTTTTGGTGCCATCCACTATTTTGAAGGCATCTCTTCCGGGCTTGTGAATGCCACGGCGCTCTCAGGTTCAGGCACAGGAGCTCAAAGCTACCTGGTAGCAGGCATCTTCAAAGAGACACGACACACCCTCATACGATGGGAACAAAAACCTGCGGGTGCCTTCTGGGTGATGGGAAAGATCCAACCCGTTGGGGTTTTAGGAGAGTTTTCGCAAGTGACATGGGATGCTCGAGGCCCATACCTTCAAGTTCGTACACTCAATGGCGAAGCAAGCACGACGGACCGTCTGATGATCGGGCCTTTGACTCGGCAGGTGCACGGCGGTTTTCCACCACAGGAGCCGGCAGGATTCGACTCCACATGGAAGGATCCACTGGATATCCTCGCCATGCTGGAGGCGCCTCAACCAGGAGTTCGCCTCGTAGGACAGCGACTGGCTGAAAGAGCTGGCACGAGCATGTTGCCCTTGCTTCTCCAAAGGGCCCAGAACCCTGACCATGCCGTGGCTCGATTGCATGCGCTATGGGCCATCGGAAACATGACACCTCGAGAGCTTTCCCATCAAATTCCCTATGGGTGGATGGAACAGATGCTCAAAGACCCCCAACACGGTATCAGCCAGCATACCACAGACTTGATCCACAAAGTCTTTGGGACAGATCTGACTCAGTTGTTACTGGAACATCTTCCTGAGGCATCCCCTACTCTGCGCTATGGCATCCTGACGGCACTGGCAAATCAAAACCAGGTGATTCCATTGCAGGAACTCGTCAAAGGCAACTTTTCCCATGACCCTGCACTGAAGCATGCCACGGCAAGAGCCTTGTTCGATGGCCTGACATCAGGGGAGTTTTCATGGGAGCAAGTCGAAGGTTTACCACCCCTTGAAAAACAACTCGCGATAGGTGAACTGGGCTTAAAAGTGCTCGATGAACACCTTGTCAGCTATCTTGATTCAATGGACATCCATGTGAGATTCGCCCTAGCAGATGGCCTCTATCGGCAAGGATCGGCGGGATCGATGCAAATGCTTGTCTCATGGGCAAAAGGGTTTCTCTCGAATTCATCCTCCCTAGAAAAAATCGCATCCGACTGTCAAACCCATCCCACCCTATCCAAGGCTTTCTGGCGCCGAGTTTTTGCAGCCTGCTTGGAGACCCAAGATCGTGATGCCTTTTACAGCCTCGTCCTGTTACTCGACCAACCTGGCTTACCGACCCCACTCAGTCAGGATCTTGCGGCCGGGATGCGGGAGCTCTTGAAGGTCTGGAAGTCCATGGAGAAAACCGAACCGACCGATCTTACCGCATGGGTGCACGAGCTGTTTCATCCACGCATCGATGCGTGGATGCAGTACCGAGCTTCGGAGCAGCGCGGCCTGGCCCTGGATTGGCTACTCTGGCACCACCCTGGAACCGATAACCAAGCTCTGGTGGAAAACACTTTTCGGAATTTCTTCGAAACGGAGGACAATCGCAAACAGGCCCTTCGATGGCTTGGAAGTCGGGACATCGAACATCGGATGCAATGGATTGCTGAGGGACTCCAATCCAACAAGGCAGGACTGCGCACAGAGGCAATCATCCTTCAGGCCAATGCGAACCCCGATGATTCTGTTGCTCAATGGATCCGGGATTTGGAACAAGCATCGCTGAAACAACAACTGGATGCTCTTGACTCCATGGCCGCCACAGCCGATCCCAGAATCGACTATGCTTTGATTCACTGGTTGGAGAAGGGATTGAAAGGAGGCATCCCTCAGGCACTTCAGGCGGCCCTGCTAAAAGCCGCCAAGCCCCGTTCCACCAAGGGAGTGCAAGAACGGCTCAAGGCCTGGCAACAAACGGCTCTGGAAACCCAACCCATGATGGCCCCATGATTTCCTTGAGAACTCCAACCATGGCAGCAGAACTAGGGTGGTTTTCAGCCCTTTGCTCGGATGATTACGAGTACCTTGGCTTTCCAGAGGATCACCTCAGGAGCAGTTATTCCCATTGCAAGGCCATCACACAAAGAGCCGATACCCTTGGCTTTCAAAACATCCTCCTTCCCTCTTCTTACCAGATCGGTCAAGACACCCTGGCCTTTGCTGCTGCGATGTCAGAGCAGACAGAGCAGATTCAGCTGTTGAGCGCCATTCGATGTGGAGAAATGCATCCCCCCATGCTCGCCAGAGCCATCAGCACGCTGGATCATATGTTGGAGGGCCGCCTGGCTCTCAACATCATCTCTTCGGATTTACCGGGATGCCGCATGGCCTCAGAAGATCGTTATCACCGATCCACAGAAGTCATCCAGATCCTCCAACAGGCATGGACACAAACATGCATTGATTTCAAAGGGGATTTCTTCAATTTCCAACTGGACACACAACCTGTGAAAACCTACCAGCAGAATGGAGGTCCTCTGCTGTATTTTGGTGGTTATTCCTCCTCTGCTCGCGACCTCTGCGCTCGGTTCTGCGATGTCTACTTGCTCTGGCCGGACACACAAGTCGGCCTCAAAGCCAGCATGGAGGACGTTGCACATCGAGCAGCCGCCCAAGGTCGATCCATTGATTTCGGGCTCAGAATTCATGTCATTGTGAGAGAAACCGAACAGAAAGCCCGCGAGGCCGCTATCAAGCTTGTGTCAAAACTTGAGGACTCTACCGGCCACAAAATCAAGGCCAGAGCTCAGGACCACCTTTCAAAAGGGGTGATGCAACAAAACGACCTGCGGGAAAAAGCCGATAAGGAGGGATATGCCGAGGCTCACCTTTGGACAGGCATTGGCCGTGCTCGATCCGGATGCGGTGCCGCCATCGTTGGAAATCCAGATCAAGTGATCAACACCTTGAAAAACTACATGCGCATGGGCTTCAGGTCTTTCATTCTTTCTGGATACCCGCACCTAGAAGCTTGCGAGCTTTTCGCCAAATACGTCCTGCCAGCCATACCGACTACTCGCCTGGCTGTAGAGCAAAAGCGTGTTCCGCAGATCACCCCTGAAACGCCTCTGACCCATGCGAAACGGATCTAGCGCTTCTCCTCCTGAAGAATGACATGTAGCTTGTCAACCGCTAGGTCGTCGACCACCTGTCGTTGACCATCGGGCCATTGAATCGTCAAATGATCGATTCTATCCACCCTTCCCAATCCAATGGTAATGACTTTCTCAGATTGAGAAAGATAACTGCGCGTGGGCATGACTTGACGCCACAATACCTGTTCACCGATTTCAGCACGCACCCAGGACCCAATCGCATCTCTGTTGCACCTCACCCCCACTAACTTGAGTCGAACCCAATGATGCCCCAAATCACAATCGTTACGCAGGAGCAAGGGTTCCTGGTTCGTTTGGGTCATCACCACATCCAGATCTCCATCTCCATCAAAGTCTGCGAAAGCCGAACCCCTGCCGACCAGAGGGCTGAAAAGATCCCCTCCAGCATCCTCTGAGGAGACTTCGAGAAATCGACAACCAAAATCCGGGCCGGCATTCCAGAACAAGTGAGCGGATTGCTCGTATTGCTGACTTTCCTGGATCTGATGTATCTCCTCCTCCAGATGACCGTTGGCAGTAAGAAGGTCCTGCCAACCATCCAAATCATAATCAAAGAAAAAAAGACCGAATTTAAGTGCCAGACGACTCGCAGGACCAATCCCTGCAGGAATGGCTTCGTCCGTGAAAATGAGGTTTTCGGATCGCCCAACGTATAGAGCTGTCATTTCATTGGCGAAGTTAGCAATCCCTACCCCCATGGCTTCATCCTCTCTGAAACGAGCCGTATCAATCCCCATGGCGCCCCTGGCCTTTCCAAAGCTATCAAACCCAATCCCGGTTCGCGCACCGACTTCCTTGAAGACCATCCCACCCTGATTGATGAATACAAAATTCTGAACGGTATCGTTGGCCACAATCAAATCCATGAGCCCGTCACCATTGAGGTCGACCGGGGCCACACCCAGCGACTTGGCAACTGGAACTTCTGTGGCAGAATTTTTAACTTGGATCCCGCATTCGCCGGAGACGTCCTTGAATGTTCCATCACCCTGATTTTGATAGAGGCTTGGAAAAGTTCCCTGAAAATTCATCGGCTGGCCGTAAGCCCTCCCAATGCCTGTCAGTGTGGTTCCCTGCTCAAAGTCAATCTTGGGAGACCACTGCACATAATGACCAACAAACAGATCAAGATCTCCGTCATTATCAGCATCGAAAAAGGCGGAGCAAGTACTCCAGCCATCCACGTCGCCACCCACTCCAGCGAGTTCGGTCACATCCTCAAAACGTCCCTCAGCTGAATTCCGAAACAAGCGGTCCCCTCCCACACCTGATACAAACAGATCAGGCCAACCATCATTGTTCACATCCCCCACCGAAACTCCCATTCCGTATTGAGAGACCGCCAATCCTGAGGCGTCTGTAACATCCTCAAATTGGCCGTTCCCCAAGTTGCGATAAAGTTGATGTGTGGGCTGCACTTCACCCTCGGGCAGGTGATCATCCCAATAACGGGCGTTGACGAAAAAAAGATCGGGAGCACCATCCTGATCGTAATCCAGAACAGCCACACCGCTCCCCATGGTTTCGGGAAGCAACTTATCTCCATAGGCCCCATTGACATGTTTGAAGGTAATCCCACTTTGCCGGGTTTGATCGGTAAACCTCACCTTTGGAACAGTGGCCTCTGCTCTCTGGGTTGCCGTCGGCACCGATATTTCGGTGATTACCTCAGGGCCTTTCTTCTCCGGCCACTTCTGGATCACCCAAACCATGACCCCAATGAAAAGCAAACCTGCAAACACCCAAATCGACCCCCTCAAAGCACGACCAATGACAGCATCGTCCTGCTCCTCGTCCTGAAGTGAGGGCAATTCATCCGAGTCTTTCATGATTTCTCTGCTCCGTTCATGGAACCATCGAGCAATGCAGCGGCCTTACTGCTCGGCATAATTGATGTAGCCTATGAACATCTCCTCCCATGATTGTTCCCCGAATGTGACCGTATCGTCCGGATTGGGGTTGAAGCGATTCTGGATGGTATTGTCAAACCAGCCCTCGCAAATTACGCGCGTTCCTGCGGGTACATCGATGGGCTCAGCCAAACGATAAAGAGCTTGCCAATCAAAAAAGTAGGCAGGCACGTGCAAGACCACCTCCTGAGTCCGATCAGGGTAAACAAGCGTGTAGCGCGACTTGGCTCCGCGGTAGTGCATGTGCGGGCTGAATTCAAATAAAGTTGAGGCAACCGGCATGGTCGTGGTCGCTCGGACGTAAACGCCTCTTTCATTGGGGGGTATCGTGAAATCGACATCGAACGCTGATCCGGTGACTAATTCACGAGCCGGCTTTTCATCAGCCAGGTAGAAACCCAGCTGCGTCCTGTCAGAAGCAGCTTTTCCATTGGTGGTGTAGTGCATCTGAAAAAGTAGGATGTCACTTTTGCGAAGCCTCTTGCCCGTTCCGTCAGGGAATGGGACCTGTTCCATTCCCGGCACATAACCGGCAAAAAAACCACCCAAGCCCCCTCTTAGGAGGAGCAATTCCAAAACATTGCCCTTGAAGACCAGACAGTGGTGCACAACAGATCGGTCCCCTGGACGAACGTCGACGGCTTTGAGCCACACGTTTCTGGGGAAAGGACTCTCGACGACGAAATATCGATAGTCAACGCTGCCCTGCGCAGGAATGCGCTGAAGGGGGATAGAAACAATATGATCGGGTGGCCCCATGGGCCAATCTTCAACAAGCACCTGAGAAGCTTCGGGTAATGGATCCGGCCCATCACCCCTCGGAGTACCAGCATCAATCCAGGCGACCAGCTGATTAACCTCTTCAACAGAAAGCGCTTTATCATTACTAAAGGCGCGATATTGAGGTTCCGCATGCCAGGGAGGCATTTCACCAGCAAGCACGGCTGACTTGATCAAACCGGAAAATTCTTCGATGACTGCATGCGAATCCATTGACCACGGAGCTATGTTCCCTTCGGAATGACAGGGAACACAGTTCTGAATAAGCAAAGGTGCAATTTCGTTGGCGTAGGAGGGTGTTTGAATATCTTCCATGCCATTGGCGGCGCCAAAAGGCTTTAGGTGGCTGACAACGGGCTCTTTTCCTTGCATGAAGGCATGCACGGCATCGGAAAGAGGAGAGATGACATGCTCACCTTCCCCCAGAGAGGTTCGAATTTCAAGGGGACCGCGATAAACCATGGACCATTGACGTGGGTCGACCAGAATGGCTTCGGGCGCCTCATGGGAGCCCAGTCCGCGGGTGACTCCCTGGTGCACATCCAGAAGAATCGGCATGCTTGCGGATTGATTGGGGTACCTGGCTTGGAGGACGTCTCGGTTGGCAGCGTCTGCCAAGACGATATGCCAGATAAGCAAAGCATCCTCCCCATATTGCTCCTGAAGGGGCAGAAGCAGTTCATTGCTGATTGCAACCCCATCGAAGTCCGTGCCTCCCAGCACAAGAATAATGCCCTTGGCAGGCCAGTTGTAATAGAGTTCGTGGGCTTCACCTTCCAAGTCAAGCAGCCGAAAGTTGCTCACTTCTCGAGGACCTTGAGAGAGCAATTTTCTCAAACGAAAATAGCGCTGACTACTACTACCACAAATCGGATCGACAAATTGCACGGGTTTGGAGGTGTTGCCTCGGAATTGCATCAAAGGCTCCCATTCCTCTCCCTCCATGAGCTCGGCCTGACTTTCGAGAACATAGCCCTCATCCGTAGAGGTATTCAGGTCCAATCGAACAGTGGAGCCCAAGGGGGAAATAAACACCTGTTCCTGCTGCGCCAAACCACTGCTCAGAATAGAAATCGCAATAAAAACCAACGTTAGTATGCGAAAAAGGCGATCAGTTCCTGTCGGACTGCCGGGATATGAAATTGGACGCTTACCAAACACAAGTGAAACCTAGCCTGCATTGGTTGCAGAGGCAAGAACCCTGAAGAACATGAACCATGTGGATGGATTGGATTCCCTGGAACGAACGACAACCCATCGGTCGCATGTCAGCTCACCAAAGAATGCGGGCACGATACACACTTCCTTCTCCTGGCTTGGCGCCCCGGCGTCCTGCCGTGACCCAAGTTTCATCTTCGGATACGTGGCAGACCCCGAAGTTCCCGAATCCGTCCTTGAGTTTGGGAAGCACCTGACGCTCGGTCGACTTCATTAGTTGCAGGGTCGTAGAATCCACTCTCGACATCATTAGGGGTGAACGGTGCCTGAAGATATCATCGTTATCCAGCCCTCGACGCGTGTAGAGTAAATAACAGGCATCAGGCAAAACCAACCAGTGCTGTTGGGTATTGTAGCTTTCCAATTCACTACCATCGTCAAAACGCCAAACCTGGGGTTTCGAAAAATGAAGCCCATCCATACTCCAGGCAACGTAAGGTTTGAGATCATTGCGAAGGGTGAGCAGGTAACGACCCTGGAACAGACACAATGAGGGTTCCACAAATCCTCGAACCACTTCGATCGAAAGTTCATTGCCATGCTCCAAATACGAAAGAACGTTTCCATCGAATCGACACCGAGCCACCGCCGCCTTATGCCGACTGTCATTTCCCTTCCCCCCAAAATAAATGGGCAGCAATATGTCTCCATCGGGGAGGTCCACCCTCTGGGTGCATCCGGCTCGAGCAAAATGGAATTTCGGTTCGGATGGCAATTCGAGCTTGGACCAGGGTGACCAAGCAAGTTTCTGGAGATCCAATACCGAGTAAGCCACATCACTACCACCATCGGGCAAATGTTTCTTTAGCTGGGGGTCCAACCAAAAGGTTGCCCCAGTGAGGAGTATTTTTCCCGTTTTTGAGTGCCAGGAGGGCGTTGCATCCACAAAAACCTCGATCAGGCCTTGTGCATCGACTCGACGTGCCAACGCAGAATCTCGTTGAGGCGAAGACCACTTCTTGTCGCGGCTATCCCACACCATGGTGGATAGTCCATGATACATATGCGTACCCTCTCGATCGGTTTCCTGAAGCGTCATCACTGCCATGGGGTGGTCCTGATCGTGAGGTACCATCCCGACGCGAGGATGCATCCAGAAGGACGCATTGCTTTGGGCGTTGAGGAGAACATCCACGCGAATCTCTGGTTGTGCATTAAGGTCCAGCTTGCAAATCCAGATCATCATAACCACGGCAATCCAAACCAAGCGATCTAGACAGTGACCAACGGTCGACTGTGCCTTCTTTGGATTCCTCCTTCCATTTTGTTGAAGTTCCATCTTCAGCACCTGTGAAAGGGATGATTTCATGTGGTTCGAAAGCCCAATGTAGACCATTAGATTCTTAATGTTTAGCCTTAATGGATGATATAACCGTTAAGAAAAAGGCACCAAAGGTGGTTCGCCTTTGGTGCCTTTACTCAAAGCCATTTGGCAACAGGGCAATTCAAGAGAATCACCATAGCCAAGGTTGCGCTAAGGTTGAAGCTTGTAGAATCCCTGCCTGCCTATCGGAGCTGTGTAAGGACTTTGGGCTCCGATGACTTCGGCAAAAGGCTGGCCGATCTCTTCGGTGAAGAAGAGTCGGAACCCGCCCTCCCAACTCAGCTCAATATTGGCTGCATCGGCAACTTTAAGGTTGAGCTTGGGAAGCTCCACTGGCCCCGCAAACTGCACCTCAAACTGTCGTGATGCACTCAAGCCGTCCTGATCGACCACAATCATGTTGAAGACTCCCTTGCCTTGAGCATTTCCTTTTTGGTTGATGACTAACTGTCTGTTCACACCACTGCCGGTGATGATCAGGTCGCCATTGGCCAGATATTGGGTAGCCCCAGTCTGGATGTAGATAAACAAGCTGGAAGCACCGTCATCCTCATCATTGATCGTGAAGGGCACGACCACAGTTGCATCAACCGCAGAGATAAACCCAGGAATGGCGCTGATCGTCGGGGGATCGTTGGATTCATCGACCATCACAGAGAAGGAGCTTTCAGTAGTCAACCGGCCATCACTCACCGAGACGGTGATGAGAGCAGAGCCAAATCGCTGGGCGACCGGGGTGATCGTCAGGCTGTAAGAGCCCACCTCATCCTCACGCGACACAAGGATTCCAGAATTAGGCAAGAGATGAGGATTGCTGGATGTAGCCCTCACCACCAGTGCCTCTGAGCTAGTGTAGTCATCGCTTACTGTAAAGGTTACACCTGTAAGAGAACCATCTTCCGGCACTTCCTGAT
>Ga0066378_10001021_pt1 | contig 10894 bp, 7 predicted proteins | sample Knorr_S23_td_DCM_FD_70947 | JGI IMG/M metagenome (GOLD analysis project Ga0066378, IMG submission 70947) | Marine microbial communities from Southern Atlantic Ocean transect - Knorr_S23_td_DCM_ad_71m_LV_A | ecosystem: Environmental > Aquatic > Marine > Oceanic | place: Southern Atlantic ocean...
CCACGCGGGCTTCCACAGTGAACCCTTTGCCGCGCACCATGGGTGCCTGGGTTTGCGGCAAATGATCGCCCTGTTTGAGCGAAAATTTTTGCTTCTTGGAAAACCCCGCATTCCTTCCTTTGCCGCCCCAAGGCCAAGGCTTGGCGAGGGCTTTCTCGGCCCACGCCTCCCAGCGCTCGGCCATGTCGGCAAGACGTTTTGGCTCTGCCTCAGAAAGATTGTTCAGCTCAGTGCGATCGGCATCAATGTCGTACAATTCCCAAGGGCCATTAGCGCCCTTGGCAACGAGCTTCCATTTGCCCTCGCGCATGGCGCGGTTGCCTTCATGCTCCCAATAGATCGGCTCTTCACGACCAATGTTCTTGCCGTTAAAGGCCGGCGCAAGCGAGGTGCCCTGTAAGGGCACGATCGCGGTCTCGCCCACCTTGGCCGGATATTGGGCTCCGCCGAGATCGATACAGGTGGCCATAAGATCAATGAGATGGCCGGGCTGGCTTTCAAGTTTTCCATTACGCTCTGAGTCAATGCCCTTGGGCCAATGGGCGATGAGAGGGGAACTGATGCCGCCTTCGTGCACCCAGTGTTTGTATTCGCGGAAGGGCGTGTTGCTGGCATTGGCCCAGGCCAAGCCGTAACCGTGGTAGGTATCGGCGCCGCCGGTCATCACCTCGGTGCCCTGCTTCACCACGCGGCCATCGCGGGTGCGGCGCGGGATCATGTCGAATTGCAGATCACCCTTACCCATAGGTTTGAGCTGTTCAGGGTCCTGATCGCGGTACTGAATACCATTGCGCCTGCCCATGCCTTCGGCACAGCCGCCATTGTCGGCAAGAAACAGAATCAGCGTGTTATCGTATTGACCGGTGGTCTTTAGGGCATCTACCACGCGGCCCATGCCTGCATCCATATTGGTTACCATAGCAGCGTAAGTCTCCATGAGGCGTAGTTCCCATGCCTTATTCTTGGCGTCGCCCCATGAGGTCGCCTTGGCATCGCGCGGGGAGCTTTTCCATTTCGGATCAATCAACCCCATCTTCAGCTGGCGCGCATACCGCGCCTTGCGCACGGCGTCCCAGCCCTTATCGTAAAAGCCCTTGTAGGCGGCGATCTCTTTTTCGGTGGCATGCATCGGCCAATGCGGCGCGGTATAGGCCACGTACAGGAAGAACGGTTGATCGCCCTTGTGTTCCTCGATGTAACGCACGGCGTGGTCGCTGATGGCGTCGGTATAATAATATTCGTCGGTCTTGTACCCTGCATCAGTGAGCGGAGATACCTGGGTATTTTCCCGTGTTAGCGAGTTGGGATCAAAGAAACTACCTGCACCGTGGATGGTGCCGTAGAAACGGTCGAACCCGCGTTGGCGTGGCCAGTTGTATTTTGGCCCCTCCGGTTTTACATGCGGCGTGACGTGCCATTTACCGGACATGTAGGTGGCGTAGCCGACCGTTTTCATCACCTCCGCAATGGTGCGTACATTCTTGCCGAGATCGCCTTTAAAGCCTGGTAGATTTTGATTGCTCATCATCCAGCCAATGCCAGCCTGATGCGCGTACACGCCTGTGAGCAACGTAGCCCGTGTGGGGCAGCACCGGCCGGTATTATAAAACTGCGTGAACCGCACGCCCTTGTCGGCCAAGGCATCCAGTCGCGGGGTTCGAATCTCGCCGCCGTAACAGCCGATATCGCTCCAGCCCATGTCATCAGCCATGGCGATAATGATGTTCGGCCGCGGAGCTTTGGCGGCTTGAGCCACCGATGCCAGTAGGCACAGACCTGTTAGGAAGAATACAATGCGCTTCACCCGCTCACTCTGCCTAAGGCCGGGCTGGGTTTCAAGCTGCATTGAACTGGCCAAGCCGACATCGGTAATTTAGATTTCCCCAACCATGAAGGTGCGCATTGAATATTGTGCGGCTTGAAACTATGAGCCGCAGGCCGTCAGTTTGGCGGGCCGGTTATTAAAGCTGAAGCAACGCATCTCGTCTTTGGAATTGGTTCCCAGTTCCGGCGCGATGTTTGAAGTCACTGCGAATGACAAGCTACTGCATTCCAAGCAGGCGACGGGTGAATTCCCCGAGGCCGATGCCGTATTACAGGCCCTCCGGAGACTGTAGCGCACCTCCTATTGTCTTCCCCGCCGCGCCCGCGCGGTACACAACCCGGAGAGTTGAGGGTGCCTGGTGGCCCCCGCGGTCTTCAAAACCGTTGTCGGTCCGTGACCGGGCCGAGGTAGGTTCGATTCCTACCCTCTCCGCCAATTTCCCCACCGCCCATGACTGACGCCACCGATCCCATTCGCCTGACCCAATACAGCCATGGCGCCGGTTGTGGCTGCAAGATCTCGCCCAAGGTGCTGGAGGAAATCCTCAACCAAGCCGGCAAAGCCGCACCGCACGCGCAGTTGCTCGTGGGCAACGATTCCAAGGACGACGCCGCCGTGTGCGATCTCGGCAACGGTCAGGCGGTGATCAGCACCACGGATTTTTTCATGCCCATCGTCGATGACCCCTTCGACTTCGGACAGATCGCTTCGGTGAATGCCATTAGCGATATTTACGCCATGGGCGGCACGCCGCTGATGGCCATTGCGGTGCTTGGTTGGCCGATCGAAAAACTTCCGCCTGCCGTGGCCGGTCGCGTGCTCGAAGGCAGCCGCGCCGCCTGTGCCCGGGCCAATATCCCGTTGGCCGGAGGTCACAGCATCGACGCGCCCGAACCCATCTTCGGCCTGGCCGTCACCGGACAAGTCGCGGTGGACCAGCTCAAGCGCAACGACGCCGCTGAGCCGGGCTGCGAATTGTTTCTTACCAAACCGCTTGGCGTTGGTCTCGTGACCACTGCTCAAAAGCGCGGTATTGCCGAGGATGCCGATGTGCAACGCGCTGTCGATCAAATGACCGCGCTCAACCAAATCGGCAGCCAACTCAGCGCCCTGCCCGGTGTGAAGGCGATGACCGATGTCACCGGCTTCGGCCTGCTTGGCCACCTCACCGAGTTGTGCGAAGGCAGCGGCGTGAGCGCCGTGATCGACAGTACCGCCGTGCCGCGCCTGCCCAACACCGATCATTACATTGCCGAAGAGTGCACGCCCGGCGGCACCGATCGCAATTTCGACAGCTACGGTCATCATCTCAGCCCGCTCACCGACGCCCAACGCGCCCTGCTCTGCGATCCGCAAACCAGCGGTGGCCTACTTGTCGCCGTGGCGCCGGACGGTCTGGACCCATTTCAGGAAGCCACTGCTGAATTGAACCTGACTGCCTTCGGCCAACTCACCGAGCGCACGGAACCTTTGATCACCGTAAACTAATGGCAAAAACAAACCCAACACTACGCGCCATCCCTGGCGTAGATACGCTGCTCGAGGCGGTGGCCGACTGCCCACTGCCCCGACCGTTGGTGGTGAACACCATCCGAGCGGAATTGGCGGCTATCCGCAAAGCCGAGAACATCCCCGACGCCGACGCCATCACGGAGACCATCCGGCAACGCTTGGACGACCTAGCCCTCTCCCGGCTGCAACCGGTCATCAATGGTACCGGCGTGGTCGTCCACACCAACCTCGGCCGGGCGCCCATCGCGCCGCCCACTAATACCGGATACACCAATCTTGAAATCGACCTCGCCACCGGCCGCCGCGGCAAACGCGCCGCATACGTTGAGCAATGCCTTGCCGAACTGTGCGGCGCGGAAGCGGCGATGGTGACCAATAATTGCGCCGCCGCGCTGGTACTGATCGTGCGGCAGCTCACCGCTACCAAAAAGGAGGTCGTTATTTCCCGCGGCGAACTCGTACAGATCGGTGGTGGCTTTCGCATCCCGGATATCCTAGAAACCAGCGACGCCGTTCTGCGCGAAATCGGCACCACCAACCGCACCAACCTTGAGGATTATGTTAAAGCCATCGGTGCGGATACCGGCCTATTGCTTAAGGTGCATCGCTGTAATTTTTTCATGGACGGCTTTGTCGCCTCGCCCGACCGCCGTGAACTGGCCGCACTCGCCCACAAGAAGCGTGTTCCCTTCGTAGAAGATCTTGGCAGCGGCGTGTTGCTACCCACCGAGGACTGGGCTGAAGGCCATCATGAAACCACTCCGCGTGAGGTGCTCAAGGCCGGCACAGACCTCGTGTGTTTCAGTGGCGATAAAATGCTCGGCGGACCGCAGGCCGGTATTATTGCCGGCAAAACAAAGCACATCGCCGCGCTCAAGAAACATCCCTTCTTCCGCGCGTTACGTTGCGACAAGCTGATCCTCACCGCGTTGCAAGACGCCGCCGAAACGTATCTCCGTGCCGAAGGCGAATCGCTGCCACTCAATCAGGCGCTGCAGGCCGATCCGACCACCCTGAAACGCCGCGCCAACAAACTCGCCAAGGCCCTTGCGGACTTGCCCTTGCAGGTCACCGTCCGTGAAGGTGCCTCGCAGGTCGGCGGCGGCGCTTTGCCGCAAGCGACCCTGCCCAGTATCACGCTCGATCTTGTGCCCGACTACATGGCCCTCAAGGAGTTCGCCACTCGCCTGCGCCGCGCCGCCCTGCCGGTGATCGGCGTCATTCAAGGCCAACGCTTCCGGCTCGATCTGCGGACTGTATTTCCCGAACAAGACAAAGCGCTAACTCAATCCATCCAGACTATTTTCCAATGAAAACATTATTACTAACCCTCACCACCCTATTCGCGGTCAACGGATTTTCTGCGGACAAAACCATCGTACGCGGCACCGACCGCTTCGAGCTGGTTTACCAGTTGACCGTGCCGGAGCTGTCGGCCTCCGGTCGATTATGGATTCCCTTGGCCAAGCCCGATGCACATCAGAAATTTGAAGTGCTCACCATCCAATCGCCGATCGCCTGGCATCGGGCGCTGGATTCCGCGGGCCGCAACGACATTCTCGTGCTTGAGCCGGGGCCCGCCGATCAGGGCCAACACATCACCCTGCGCTATCAGGTCACCCGCAAGGAAAAGCGCGCCCATCGTGAAGCTGGCGATCCCAAGGTGCATCTGCGCGCTGAACGGTTGGTGCCGTTGAACGCGCGCTTCATCACCATCGCCAGCGCTGCCACTGCCAAGGTGAAAGCGAAGGATAATCACGCCCGCGCGCAGGCCCTTTACAGGCACGTGCTCGATCACATGCGCTACAGCAAAGCTGGCAAAGGCTGGGGCCGCGGCGATGCGCTCTACGCCTGCGATGCGCGCACCGGCAACTGCACCGATTTCCACGCCTACTTCATCGCCCTCTGCCGCGCCATCAACATCCCTGCGCGGTTCGCCATCGGCTTCACCATTCCGGCCGACAAAAACGCCGGCGCCATCGGAGGCTACCATTGCTGGGCGGAGTTTCATGCCAACGGCAAATGGGTGCCGGTCGACATCAGCGAGGCCGACAAGCATCCGGAGCTGGCCGATTACTATTTCGGCCATCACCCCGCCAATCGCCTCGAGCTCAGCCGCGGCCGCGACATCACCGTCAAACCCGCGCCCAAGGCCGGGCCGTTCAATTATTTCTTCGGCCCGCACCTCGAAGTCAACGGCAAGGAGGTGCCGGTAAAAGCCACCTTCGAATTCAAGCGCCTGCCCACACACAGCAAACAGTAGATGTCCATCCGCCACGCTATCCTGGCTACGGCCGGTCATATTGATCACGGCAAAAGCGCGCTGGTCACGGCGCTTACGGGCAATGATCCCGATCGCTTGCCGGAGGAAAAACAGCGCGGGATCACCATAGATCTCGGCTTCGCGCATCTCGAATTGCCCGGGCACAGCCTAGGCATTGTCGATGTGCCGGGGCATCAGGATTTCGTGAAAAACATGGTCGCCGGCGTGGGCGCTGTGGACCTCGCTCTGCTCGTGGTGGCCGCTAATGACGGCTGGATGCCCCAAACCGAGGAGCACCTGCAAATCCTCAGTTACCTCGGGGCTACGCGCGGCGTGATCGCGCTGACCAAAGCCGATCTGGTGGATGACACCCCCGCCCGCGAAACCGAAATACGCCAGCAACTGCAACACAGTCCACTGGCCGAAGCTGCCATCGTCCCGGTCTCCGCCCACAATGGCACCGGCTTGGACGAATTGAAGGCCGCTCTTACCGCCGCCGCCGATGCCATACCGCCGCACGTGGATGATGGCCAACCGCGCCTCGCGGCTGATCGCGTATTTTCCCTGCAAGGCATCGGCACGGTGGTGACCGGCACACTCACCGGCGGCAGTCTGAAGCAAGGCGAAACCATCGCCGCTTTCCCGCCCGGTGCGAACAGCCGCATCCGCTCCGTGCAATCGCATCACCGCGGCCAAAACGATGCCGTGCCCGGCACCCGCACGGCGCTGGGTTTATCTGAATTATCGCGCGACCAACTCCCTCGTGGCGCCACCATTACCCTGCCCGGACTCGCTGAGCCCACCGAGACAATCGACGTCCTGCTCGAACGCTCCCCACGTTTGCCGGCCGACTGCACGCCACTGCGCAACGACACGCGCGTGTGGGTGCATCACGGCAGCGGCCATTGGCCGGCGCGGCTGGTGTTAATGGAAGGCAAGGCTTTGGCCGGCGGCGAACGCCAATTGGCCCAATTGCGTCTGGAACAACCGGCCTGCGTGTGGCCCGGCGACCGGCTGGTGATCCGCAATTGGCCCGAGAGCGCCACGTTGGCCGGCGGCCGCGTGCTCAATGCGCATGGCGACCGCAAGCAACTACGCACCCTAGCTCATCGCGCATTCCTGCAAATCCGCGCCGAACATCCAGAGGATGCCAGCGGTTGGATTGCGTCCCAGTTAGCCCGGGACGGTGCGGCGCGTGCCGATGCCCTGTTGCGGCCGTCGCATTTCACAAAGGCGCAAATTGAGGATGCGATCAAAGGCTTGGATTCCGCCACGCGTCTTGGAGACTGGCTGGTGGACAGCCAACACTGGACCGCCCTGCGCGAGACCTGTGCAGCATTGATCGATGAGGAACACCGATCACATCCCGAACGCCCCGGCCTACCGCTAGATCAACTCCGCCCTCACGCCGAGCGCGCCTTCAATGGCCGTGAAGTGTTTGAAGAACTGCTGGCTGATCTTGAGCAGAATGGTTTCAAGCGACACCAGACGCACATTGCCAAACGCACCCATCGACCCGCCCTGCCCGCGCACCTCCGCAATGCCGGCGAGCGCATTCGAGCCGCACTGCAATCCACCGATCCGCCTGCGCGCAAAACTCTAACCGAAAGCCCCACGGGCCGGTCGGCCCTGCAGTTTCTCATCGATACCGGCGAGGTCATCGACATCAGCTCCGAGCTGGCCATGGGCGCTCCGGAATTCAACCGGTTACGCCTGATCGTGAAACAACATCTACGCAAACACACACAGGCCACCGCCAGCGATTTACGTAAGGCCATGAGTGTGTCGCGACGGATATTGATTCCCCTGCTAGAGAAGCTCGATCGCGACGGCCTCACAGCCCGACGCGGCGATGTACGCGTCCTTCGGCGCGAAGAGGATTAAACAGGCAGCATCAACCGCATCATTTTTCCGTTGCGGGATAATTCAGTTTCAACAACGCCGCTTCCAGCAGCTTGCGGTCTGTGGCGGCGCGGTTGTTTAGATTTTTGAGGGGCTGTTTTTCCATCGGGTCGGCTTGGATATCGAAGTAACGGCCGTCGTTGTACAGTTTGTATTGTTTGGTGCGAACCCACGCTTTGCCGCCGCGGTGTTCGGCAAAGGCGAATGACCGCGCCTCGCGTCGCCGGGTGTGTAGGAGCGCAGAGGTGAAGCTCACGCCGTCATGCGGCTGGGTCGGCTTAGCACGGGCCAATGTTGCGAGCGTGGGCAGCCAATCGCTGAAATCCACCAGTTCATGCCCGCGACTGCCGGCCTGAATATTCCCCGGCCAACTGGCGATCAATGGCACATTAGTGCCGATATCCAGCAATGTGCCCTTTCCGCCGGGCACGCGTTGGCCGTTGCGGATGGAGTACACCTGTTCGTATTCGTATTTGCGCCCTTCAATGTGGCGCAGCTTGGAGCGTTGAGCCGTACCGTTATCGCCAGTGAACAGTATCACGGTATCATCGCGCAGGCCGAGTTGATCAATCTTCTTCACCAGCTTACCGACCATGTCGTCCATGCTCTCGATCATTTCGCCGTAATCCATCCAGCGATCCTTGCCGGGCACATAGGGCACCTGCACCGGAATGTCGTCGGTCACATCATGCGCAAGGGCCATGGAATAAAAGGCGAAGAACGGTGTGTCCGCCTTCGCATTCTTGGCCATAAAGTCGCCAAGGAAATCAACGTATAAATCCGGCCCGTACTTGCCCTTCGTGTCCGTACGCAACCGGCCGTCCTCGTAGATATACGGCTCATGAAAACGTGCGCCCTCATGCCAGCCGAACACGCTCCATTGATCGAACCCCATTCGGGCGGGCTGTTGCAGGTCGTTTTTCATCAGGCACAACTGCCACTTACCGGCCACGGCCGTGGCGTATCCGGCGCGCTTGAGCACCTGCGCCAGAGAATGCTTCTCCTCGCTTTTGGGAAATGAGCCCCAGCCCGATTTCAGCCGAAAAGGATACTTGCCGGTCAGCAACGTCGTGCGCGTGGGATGGCACACCGGCATGGCGAAGCAGTAGTCAAATCGCATGCCGCTCTTGGCCAGCGCATCGATGTGCGGCGTCTTCCAACGTTCGCCGCCGTAGGCCCCGATCGGTTCGCAGCCAACGTCGTCGGCCATGATCAAGACAATGTTCGGGCGCGCCCAGGCGTTTAGCGCCGTCAGACCGAGGACCGCCAGTGTCAGGATGATTTTCATTGCAGTTTTTCCGGTATGCCCTGAATGATTTTGTCGTTCGGGAAAATGGCTTTCACCTCGGCTAACACCGCGCGCCGTTCCTCCTCAATCGACGTGTAGCTCACCGTCTCGCCGTTCAGGTACAGTGCCCATTTGTTGCAGATGAAACAGATGGCCACCTGCACCTCGTCTTTGCCGGACTGGAATCGCAGCAGGATGCCCGGGTCGAAATGAAACTTCTCGTCGTGCCGTGTGGTCGCATCCGCATTGGCCAATACCAATCGCCGCAAAGACGCGGAAACCTTACCGGCAAGGATTTTGCCCGGCGCACCGATGGCATAGTCGGCAAACGTCCCGTTCTGGCCATCCGGATCCAACCGCCAGGTCCGGATGCTCTTAGCCGCTTGAATCGCGCGCGTAAATGCCTGCATACGTGGACGCGACCGGCCGCTTTGCTTCTGGCTGGCGAGCATGGCTTCGAATTCCTTCACCACACCCGGCGCATCGTTCCAGCGATTTTCCGTTTCACCAATGTCATTACTTAGGTTGTACAATTGCCCCTTTGGATCGCCGGGCTTCGGTTTGGTAAGAGGCACTTTCGTGAACCCGCCGGAGCTGAGGGTGTTCATGTACTTCCAACCGCCCCGACGCGCACCAAGCACTTTACGTGAACTCAAGGTCACCATCTCAAACCGCCCTTCCTCACGGCGGCCGGTGAGTACGGGCAGCAGGTTTTCGCTGTCCTCGCCTTCATCATCCGCCAGCTTGCGGCCGGCAATCGCGGCGAAGGTCGCCAGCAAATCGGTTTGGCACACCAGCGCATCACTCACCGAGCCGGCCTTCACCACATTCGGCCAGCGCACAATGAATGGCATGCGATGGCCGGCCTCCCAAGAGTCTCCTTTCATGCCGCGCAACGGCGTCGTGGCGCTGTGGCCAAATCGTTGGGTATCGGAATCATACCACACCGGCCCATTGTCACTGGTGAACAACACGAGCGTGTCACGCGCCAAGTCGTTCTTATCCAGCGCCTTCAGGATTTGGCCAACAGTGTCATCCACCATCGCCACAAAATCTGTGTACATATTGTTGGTGCGGTTCTGAAATTTCTTGGTCGGCAACCACGGCGTGTGCGGCGCTGGCAAGGCGACGTATAGGAAGAACGGGTTGGCCTTGTCGCGGCGCGTGCGCAGGTAATCCACTGCCTGTTCCGTGAACCGTGGCAACACTTCCACATGTTTGAAGTCTGGCGAGATAGGACCCCCGCGCCAGAACTCACCTTGGATCGGACTCCACCCTTCGGTGTTGCGCGGACCGATCTGCTGATCCGGCACCATCACCGCCTTGCGGCCGCTAATGTAGTAGTACGGCACGATGTCCAGCGAGTGAGACATACCGTAGTAAAAATCAAACCCGCGATCCAACGGCCCCCCGACCAGCGGTTTGGTGTAGTCATAGTCCGGACCGCCATCGAACCCGAGATGCCATTTGCCGACCATCGCCGTGGAGTAGCCCTGCTCGCGCAACGCCGAAGCCACTGTGGTGCGGCCCTTTTCGATCACCGCGTTCCGGCGCCAGTTCATATCCGCCCGATGCGGATACCGACCGGTCAACATCCCGTACCGCGTGGGCACACACCATGAGGCCGGCGAATGCGCGTCAGTAAACCGCATGCCCTCGCGCGCCAGCCGATCGATATGCGGCGTGGGGCTTTTGGATTTGGGATTGTAACAGGTGGCATCGCCGTACCCCATGTCATCGGCGAGGATGACCACAAAATTTGGTGACCGATCCTTCGCGTCCAAAATCAACGCCGCCAACAGGAAACCCAAAAGAAACCAAAGGTGCATGCCCGATTGAACCACCACCCGATGGGTGGAGCAAGTTTACCTTACAAGCTCCTAGGATAAAGCAACGGGAAACCTAATTATGCTCCAACAAAGCCTTCGCAGCCGTGGCAATCTTGGCCGCACTGTCTTCGCAGGTGCCGTGCAGTAGCGGGAGGATTGGACCAGTGTTGGCGATGCCGGCCTCGGCCACGGCGGTGTGCAGCACGCGGATGGGGTTGATGCCGTTGCGAAGATCCTCGAGCGGCTCAAAGGTCTGACGAATGCTCTCGGCGGTA
>Ga0066378_10001026_pt1 | contig 10864 bp, 10 predicted proteins | sample Knorr_S23_td_DCM_FD_70947 | JGI IMG/M metagenome (GOLD analysis project Ga0066378, IMG submission 70947) | Marine microbial communities from Southern Atlantic Ocean transect - Knorr_S23_td_DCM_ad_71m_LV_A | ecosystem: Environmental > Aquatic > Marine > Oceanic | place: Southern Atlantic ocean...
GCTGTTTTGGGCTGGGTTGCTCCATCATCGTTGTTGCCACCATCCATACCCGACACGTCGCCGCCAGAACAGAATGCATCTCCTGCACCGGTGAGCATCACGCATCCCACGTCATCACGGGACTCAACCACAGGCAGAATCGCTCGCAAGGCAGGGGTGAGAATATCGCCCAACGCATTTTTCTTGTGCGGTTTATTCAGCGTGATGACAGCCACGCGATCAGAGATTTCGCACAGTAACTCGTCTGTACCGGTATCAATAGTAACCATTGTGCTATCCCTAAACTGACGGTTTTCTTACTTGGCGGCCAAGCATATCGCAGTCTGTGGAGGGGAGATACGAGTCTCTGCACCGAGGTTAGAGAAAAGGAGACTTTGGCTGGCGAGCGCCTATTGGTAGGTGAACTCCCTCCCGGCCGGATCCGCCAAACTCAGCCTGGAGCCGTTGTTGGTCGCTTCGGTATAACCAACCCGTCGTGCGTCGATGTCAAACTCTCGCGCCATTTCAATGACCTCGTCCACAAGGTGGTGGGGGATATACACCTCCATGCGATGGCCCATGTTGAAGACCCGGTACATTTCCTCCCAGTTCGTTTGAGACCCTTGCTGGATGGCGCTGAATAGTGGCGGCAAAGGAAAAAGATTGTCTTTGACAAAATGTATATCGCGACCGAATTTTAGACATTTTGTTTGTGCGCCTCCGGAACAGTGGATGATACCGGCAACCTGTGAGCGCATGTTGTTGAGCAGAAGATGAATGAACGGTGCGTAGGTGCGAGTAGGGCTGAGTAGTGCCTGCCCAACGGTCAAGGATGAATTCGGAAGTGGGTCGCCAAGATGCCATGGACCACAGTAGACCAGCGACGGGTTGATATTGCCGTCAAAAGTCTCTGGATAATCCCGACCGTAGTCAGTATGCAACATGTCATGACGTGCATTGGTTAGCCCGTTGCTACCGACCCCGCTGTTCTCCGCTTTTTCATAAGTACACTGCCCGGTTGAAGACAAACCTACGATCGACATATCAGGTCTGATACTGTTCGCGATGACTTCTGTTTTCTTCATGATCGCAACGGCTGAGGAGTCGACAACGACAGTACCGGTCAGATCGCCGACGTCGGCAGTCTCGCCACCACCACTGTAAATCTGGACGCCCTGATCGCGTAGTAATGCCAGAAACTCCTCACTGCCTTCGATCAATGCAGCAACCACCTCGCCTGGTACGTTCAGCGCGTTTCGGTTGACGGTATTAGAGATGAGAATTCTTCCCGTCGTTCCGATACATAACAGGTCGTCCAGATTCATGACAATACTGTCTTGGGAGATTCCTTTGAAGACAGAAGCGTCACCGGTCTCCTTGTAGGATAGATAGGCGATGATCGATTTGGTTCCACTACCATCCGCATGAATGACGTTACACGCGTCTGGATCTCCTGAAAGGTAGTCTTCCGTCACCTTACAGAAAGCACCAGGCAGCGCTCCAAGGTCCATGGAGTCAACAACGCGGTGTACCTCGGTCTTATCGGAACTTACCCCCCGCGATCGATACCGATTGTCGTCAACGTTCGCCACCACGTAACCGCTCCGATCACGCGCAATCAGCAGACCGCGAAACTCCAGTTGACGGAGGGCTTTTGCGACGGTATTGGTCGCAAGATGGTGTTCTGACGCCAGCGCTCGGATACTTGGCAGTCGATCGCCAGCCGCCAAATCGCCCGTATTGATCGCAAAGTGAATCTGATCTACGAGCTGTTGGAAAACGGGTGTGGCGTTATCGCTATCAATGTTTAGGTTCAACCTGTTGTCCATGATAATCCCCAAAAAACTGTATCATGTGTAGGTTACAGATGATAACGAACACGGGTAAGAGAACGAAAGCACTTTCATCGTGGTGATCCCTTAAGGGCGTGTTTTTGAATGAATCGCCTGGGAGCCTCCCCTATAATGCGCGCCTTCATTAAGTGGAGAGGATTGTGCTGGCGATTGTCGACTATGATGCCGGAAACCTACGGAGTGTCCAGCGGGCGTGCCAGCATGTAGGCATATCAGATGCTGAAATCACGGCTGACCCAGAGAGGGTGCGGGTCGCCGATAAGGTGATCTTCCCAGGTGTGGGTTCGAGCGAAAGTGCCGTAGTTACGTTGCAGGCACGTGGGCTCGACGATGCCCTCACCGAGTACTACCATTCAGGAAAACCGCTTTTGGGAATCTGTCTTGGTTCTCAAATTGTCCTTGACCATAGTGAAGAGGGTGATAAGGAATGCCTCGGTTTGTTGGCGGGTCGGGTCAAACGATTTCAGCTTGCAGATGCTTCGTTGAAAGTCCCGCACATTGGGTGGAACAGTGTGGATATCGTTCGTGATCATCCGGTGTTGAGAAACATCAAAAGCGGTGATGAGTTCTATTTTGTACACTCCTACTTCGTAGAGCCTGCGGATGAGGCGACCGTATACGGTCGCACGAACTATGGCGGAGAGTTCTGTTCGATGCTTGGTCGGAACAATCTGTTTACAACTCAGTTTCACCTTGAGAAGAGTGGCCGGCTAGGTCTGGGGATTCTAGATGCGTTCAAAGAGTGGGACGGGACCCTACCATGCTGAGTAAACGGATTATCGCCTGTCTCGATGTACGCGACGGAAATCTTGCCAAGAGTATCAAATTTGTTGAAACAAAAGACATTGGTGACCCGGTCGCAAAAGCTCGTGAGTACTACGAGGACGGGTTAGACGAGCTTGTTTTCTATGACATCACTGCCAGCAGTGACAAACGCAACATCATGTTGGATGTCGTGGAATCAGTGGCCAAACAGGTGTTTATTCCTTTCTCTGTCGGCGGCGGTATTCGATCGGTTGAGGATGCAAATAAACTGCTGTGGGCGGGGGCTGAAAAAATCAACGTGAACAGTGCCGCTGTTCAGCGCCCAGATCTGATTGACGAATGCAGCCACGCGGTGGGTGCTCAGAACGTGGTTTTGTCCGTCGATATTGCGCAGGTGGATGTGAGTGACCGTGTACCCAGTGGATACGAGGTCGTCATCAACGGTGGCCGTACGCCAACCGGACGGGATGCTATTGCATGGGTTATTGAAGGTGAACAGCGTGGTGCGGGTGAGCTTGTTGTCAACTCCATTGATGCTGACGGCACCCGCGAAGGGTATGAACTCAAGTTGACACGCATGGTCGCCGAGTCAGTTAGTATCCCTGTGATTGCATCCGGAGGTGCAGGTGAGCCCGAACATCTCTACGACGTGCTGACGGAGGGAAAAGCTGATGCTGCACTGGTGGCTTCCATGGTCCACTATGGAGACTATACCGTCAGTGGCCTCAAGCGGTGGTTGTCCAACAAAGGTATCAAGGTTCGTCTCAAGTACTGATTCGTGGAGCGATTCAAAGAACAGTGTATCTGTTTACATCGTAATGGGTTTCATTGCTGTAATGTAACCAGATACAAATAGGCACACTGTCGTCCAAAATCAAAAATAAGAAGAATGATGAAAGCTATTCTGGTCGCCGATGATCAAAGTCTCTCATGGTCGGATACCGAAACCCCGCAAGTCGACGCTGGGGAAGTGCTGATTTCGGTGAAGGCGACCGCGATCAACCGTGCCGACCTTCTGCAGCGTCAGGGAGGCTATCCGCCGCCCCCTGGCGCAAGTCCGATACTGGGATTGGAGTGTGCAGGCGATGTCATTGAGGTCGGTGCAAACGTGGATGGATTTCAAGCGGGTGATCGTGTCTGTGCATTGCTCGCCGGTGGTGGCTATGCAGAAGTCGCCAGTGCGCCTGCAGGCAGTGTATTGCCGATTCCGGATGGACTCGATTACGAGCAAGCAGCCTCACTTCCCGAAGTCTATGCAACAGCCTGGATTAACCTGTACATGGAAGCCGGGATGGTGGCGGGTGAACGGGCGATATTACATGCCGGTGCGAGTGGTGTAGGCACAGCAGGTGTCCAGTTGTGTCGTGTCTTCGGACAAACTTCGTTTGTCACGGCGGGAGAGGCGGAGAAGATCGAACGCTGTGTCGCATTGGGAGCAAGCGGCGGCTATAACCGCCATGAAGGCTCATTCCTCGAAGCGGCACAGACGTTTGCTGATGGTCAGGGTATCGATGTGATTCTGGACCCCGTGGGTGGAGAGTATCTTTCCGACAACCTGGTGTTGCTGGGGACTGGTGGGCGCCTTGTGTTGATTGGCCTGATGGGCGGTCCGAAGGCAGAGATCAATCTTGCGGTGTTGATGGGTAAGCGTGCGCGAGTCATAGGCTCGACGTTACGGTCGAGGCTAAATGCGGAGAAGGCAGAAGTGATGTCTCAGCTGGAACAGCATGTCTGGCCGAAAATCTCATCCGGTGACATAGCGCCGATAATTGATTCAGTGTTTCCGATTCAGGATACGGATGGAGCTCATAGACGCATGGCTTCGAATGAATCATTTGGGAAGATTGTACTGACGGTTTGAGCGTCCGTACGTTCATTCAAGCGTTGCGACAACGTGAGCATGTGTGTGAGGCAGCCTGCTGCCATACTGACCTCACGACGAGGTTTACAAGGAATCGACACGCGCCCGCTGGTCATGCAATCGTACGACCGCGGACTGCATGTCAGTTAGCTTGTCCCGCTCCTTCTGCACCACGTCCGCGGGTGCACGGTCCACAAACTTCGCATTACTAAGCTTGCCTTCGGTGCGCCCCATGTCTTTTGTGAGACGATCAATCTCTTTATCGAGGCGGAAGAGTTCAGCATCCTTGTCAATCAGTCCTGCCATGGGTACGAGTAATTGCATGTCTCCGATAATTTGCGCGGCAGCAACGGGAACCTCGGCGTCCGGCTCGAGCCATGTCAGACTCTCAGGTCGTATGAGGAATCGTATGAGTTGTTCATGAGTTGTCAGGCGCTGACGGTCCTCATCGCTACCTTCGTAAAAAAGTATTGGGATCGGTTTTGCCGGAGAAATATCCATCTCGCCACGAATATTCCTTGCACCGGTAACCACCTCCTTCAGCCATTCGACATCGGCGACCGCTGTTTTGTTGAAGTGCTCAGTTGATTCCGGGAATTCCTGCAACATCAGTGTTTCGCCGTGGCCGCGGATCGCCTTCGGAAGTTGCTGCCAAAGTTCCTCGGTGATGAACGGCATGAAAGGATGTGTGAGCCGCAGAATGGACTCGAGTGTATGCAGTAACGTGAAACGCGTACCACGTTTGGTTACATCATCTGTCTTATCGCTGCTCAATAAAGGCTTTGTCAGCTCCATATACCAGGCGCAGAACTCGTCCCAGATGAACTCATATAAGGCTTTTGCGGCGAGATCGAAACGAGAGGTTTCCATGGCCTGCGTGACATCGGCAATCGTTCGCTGAAGCTCCGCATTGATCCATTGATCGATGACAGTAAATGCTTTCTCACCCTCTGCGATGTCTGAAGCATTGAAAGTGTCGGTATTGATTCGGACGAACGCAGCGGCGTTCCAGAGTTTGTTACAAAAGTTGCGATACCCGGCCACTCGATTCATGTCGAATCGTATGGTGCGTGTGCGGGTTGCAATCGCGCAGAAAGTAAATCTTAACGCGTCGGTCCCGTAGGCTTCAATTCCATCCGGAAACTCCTTACGTGTGGCCTTTTCTATTTTGGGGGCCATGCTCGGTTGCACTAGACCGGTCGTCCGTTTCTCAACCAGATCATCGAGGCTGATGCCGTCAATGATGTCGATTGGGTCAATCCCATTACCTTTCGACTTCGACATTTTCTGTCCCTCGGCGTCGGCGACCAGACCGGTCACGTAGACCTTGTTGAACGGTACTTCACCACGGAATTTCAATGTCATCATGATCATTCTAGAGACCCAGAAGGTGATGATGTCGTGACCCGTTACCATGACATCGGTCGGGTGGAAGATGTCCAGTGCCTCGCTGTCGTCAGGCCATCCTAGGGTGGAGAAGGTCCAAAGCGCAGATGAGAACCATGTATCCAGAACGTCCTGATCACGGTTAAGTTCAACGTCCTGACCCAAGTTATGTTTGTCTCGAACTTCCTCCTCGCTGCGCCCGACGTATATCGCGCCGTCTAGCCCATACCAAGCAGGGATCTGATGTCCCCACCATTGCTGGCGACTGATGCACCAGTCCTGGATGTCACGCATCCAGACAAAGAAGTTGTTCTCATAGCTTTTTGGGAAGAACTCAATGTCACCATTTTCTACAGCCTTAATGGCCGGCTCTGCCAGTGGCTGGATCTTGACGTACCACTGGTCACTGATCAGGGGTTCTACAACCGCACCCGATTTCTCACCACGCGGAACCGGCAGCCTGTGATCCTCGATTTTTTCAAGCAGCCCTAGGGCCTCGAGATCGCTGACCACTTTCTTGCGCGCTTCGAATCGGTCCAAGCCCTGGTAAACTTCAGGTGTTTCCGCATTCATCGTACCGTCATCGTTCAAGACGTTAATCACGGGTAAGTTGTGACGGCCACCGATCTCATTGTCGTTGAAGTCGTGTGCGGGCGTGATTTTGACGCAGCCTGAACCAAACTCACGGTCAACGTAGTCGTCAGCAATGATCGGAATCTCACGATTCGCAAGGGGCAGTAAGACCGACTGTCCAATGAGATGAGCAAACCGCTCATCTTCGGGGTGCACGGCCACAGCCGTATCGCCCAGCATGGTTTCAGGTCGTGTCGTGGCGACGACCAAATATGTATCCTCATGATCCTTGAGCGGATAGCGAAAGTGCCATAGATACCCCTGTTCTTCCTCGGACTCGACCTCCAGATCCGAAAGTGATGTTTTCAGAACGGGATCCCAGTTCACCAGGCGTTTTCCCCGGTAAATCAGCCCCTCTTCATAAAGACGAACAAAAACCTCAAGGACCGCGCGGGACAATCCCTCGTCCATGGTGAATCGTTCTGTCTCCCAATGTAATGATGCACCGAGACGCCGCAACTGCTTGGTAATGGTTCCACCGGATTGTTCTTTCCAAAGCCAGGCCTCTTTAACAAATTTCTCCCGTCCAAGATCCTGGTAGTCAATGCCCTTGGCGGCAAGTTGTTCTTGCACGACCAATTGGGTGGAGATGCCGGCGTGATCGGTCCCCATTTGCCAGAGCGTCCGGCGACCTGTCATGCGCCGATAACGGATCAGGGCATCGACGAGTGAATGCTGGAATGCATGCCCCATGTGGAGCGTACCCGTGACGTTGGGCGGCGGGATTGCGATCGTGAATGGATCGCCGTTTTCGGAGGGTGCAAAGTAGCCGGCTTCCTCCCATTTCTGGTACCAGGACTGTTCTATATCTTGGGGTTTGTATTTGTCGGCCATGTCGTGGTCGGCTTTTGGGATCAGAGTAAAATTACGCGCACTAAGTAGAAGGCGCAAGACGGGTGAACTAATGCATCACAAGAAGATTCGGATCAAATTTTACTCTGACCCCAGATACTTAGTCATGAGGGTTTACTTATGTGAATGGCGTGTCATTAATCACATTGGGTGCATCAGCTGGGAGTCTCCTGCGACTTCCGTCAGGTCTGCCAGGATTTCACTCAAGGCATCCGTGAGTTCCGCAATCGGGAGTACTGTTTCTGCGACTGCGAATAGATCTTTATCGAATTGCTCTTCTGTGATTTCTCCGAATTGCTCTGCCAGAAGATCATCGGCGAGGTCCAGCTGGGTCTCAGTCGATTGAGAATCACCGGTTCGGTCAAAGTCGTTCATGTCGACGTAGTGCTCTTCCGGACGTGGCGGTGGTCGCAAGGGCAGGCTGGTGTCGAAAACAAGATCATAGAGTTGCATCTGTTCCGGGCTGCGATCATCCTCGCCTTCAAAATCTGGTCCTTCAAATCCAGTTCTGTCGGTCACTCCGTCTCCCCTTGCCTGCGGTTGCCGCGCGAGCTTGCTTGTCAGGCTTCCTGCATTCGGTGATATTTCAGCGGATAGCCTCGATCGTTATAAAACCGATAGTTCTGCCTTGCCGCGTCGCGACTATTTTGGTCCAGAGGAACGACCTCTGCAACTCTTGTGAAGCGAGAAAAGAAATCCGGAACCTTTCCACTCAGATTGATTAGCACATCATAACAGGGTAACGATACGTCAATGGCGCTCATGGTATCGCAACCAATATGGATGGGAGTGTCATCTGTACTTAACAGACAGTGCGGGATGAACCGATCTAATTTGAAGGACCACAACAACTCGTCAAGCTCTTCGACAGCCATCATGCTATCTGCATGCACATAAATGCGATGCCCAAGATGGTAGATTTTGTCGACCAAACGACACGTGAACGCAGCTGCAGTTTCACTGGTCTCGATCTGATAGAAATCGATCCTTGTCACGTGATAGCGGTTCTTGTGATGGCGCTAGGCGCCATATTCACGAGAACGATCAATCAGGTACTGCGTAAGCATGCCAACCGGGCGGCTGGTAGCACCTTTGGCAGCCCCTGATTTGAACGATGTCGCCGCGATGTCGAGATGTGCCCACCGATATTTACGTGTGAAACGCGCAAGGAAACATGCGGCCACAATACTGCTGGCTTCTCGTCCCCCCACGTTCTGCATATCTGCGAGAGCACTGTTTAGTGCTGTCTGGTAGTCCTCCCAAATGGGGAGTCGCCATGCACGATCATGTGTGGCTGTCCCTGCATCGAGGATATCCTGCGCCAGCGCATCGTCGTTACTGAACAGCGCAGAAGCATGCGACCCCAGAGCGACGATAGCTGCCCCCGTCAGCGTTGCTACGTCGATCACTGTGACCGGGTTGTATTTTTCGATATAGGTGAGCGCGTCGCACAATACAAGGCGACCCTCCGCATCTGTATTCATGATTTCAACGGTCTGACCCGACATGCTGGTAACGATATCACCGGGCCGCGTGGCGCGCCCCGATGGCATGTTCTCGGCAGCGGCGATGACACCCACAACGTTGATGGGCAGTTTCAATTCCGCGATGGTCGTCATGGTACCGAGGACGCTGGCGGCGCCGCACATGTCGAAGATCATGTCCGCCATACCCGCGTTCGATTTCAGGCTAATGCCGCCCGTATCAAAGGTGATTCCTTTACCAACAATGACAAAAGGGCGGTCAGCTTTCGAACTGCCCTGGTGTTTCATGATAATCATCTTTCCGGGTTGTTCGCTGCCCTGGCTAACCGCCATAAAGGCACCCATCCCCAGCTTGGTCATATCAGCTTCGCTCAGTACCTTCGTAGTGACACTCTTGTAGGACTTCGCGAGATCTTTCGCTGTATCTGCGATGAAAGTAGGGGTGCAGACGTTGCCGGGTAGGTTTGAGATATTCTTGTGCGCAGTCACGCCGGTCGCGACAGCTTTGCCCAGACGAATTGCCTCTTTCACGTCTTCGGTATCATCTCGATCGACCAGAAGATCGATACGGGTCAGGCTGTTTTTACTTACAGGGGGTTTGCCTTTCATTTCGGTAAACCGATATGCCGATTCCAGGAATTGTTCCACCAGCCTCTGGCTTGTCCAGGCTAGACTCCGGTCGGTCACGTCGGCCTCGAGCAGACATACCAGCGCCTGTTTCGTCTGTGTCTTTGCGAGTGCTTGTGAAGCACTGTTCAGAACGGATAGGAATCGGGGCGTATCCAGATCTCTGGGTTTACCCAGACCCACGAGTAATACGCGGGGGGCCTGGATCCCCCGAAGGTCCTGGAGTAACAAGGTCTGGCCGACAGCTCCAGATATATCGCCTCTCGCAAGAACCTTTTTGATAGTCCCGCGGCTGGTTTTGTCTAATCGTTCGGCACTAGGAGAAAGATTGTTCTTGTCGTAAACACCAACGACAACACAGTGGGCACGAGATGTGACCGGATTGCCGGTAAAGGTTCGAAATTGCATGCGAGCTCCCATAATTACGATCCGGTTCAAACACACCAAGACACGTGAATCGGTTAGATGGATCGAAGAATAATAACCGGATTTTTAAGTAGTTGCTCCAGGGTCGTGTTTAGAGTGCTGTTCGGATCGATAGGGATTTTCTCCCAGATAGACAATCCGCGATAACGACATGTCGTCATAGACCGTGATGTGCTCACGATGAACCAACATCCAGAGGAAACCGAACCCAAACGGGATGAGGGTGAGTGTGGCCAGCACAAAACGTGTAACACCCCGGCGAAAGGACAGAGACCGGCCGTTCAGGTCAACACATCTGATCTTCCAAACCTGCATCCCGAGCGTTTGTCCTTTGACACACCAGAAATAGACGTAGAAGCCCATCCATTCGAGGTAGAGCACGAGTTGGTATAGCAGACCACCCACCTCGCCGCCATCTCGAATAGCAATGATGGTAATGGTTGTGAGGATCCAGATCGCCAGCAGCATCCAGCTATCATAGAAAAATGCGGCAAGACGCCTGCGCATGCTGGCATTGGGCATGTCGTGTATGTGTGGTGGCACTCTCTCACCGGCTGAGCTGGCTTTTGACATGGCACTGAGTTTAGCAAATCGAGCCTGCATTATACCCTTGTAGGGTGGCTGGTTAGTGTCCAGTCCCCGGGATCCCAGCGCACCCCATTTGCAAGGCAGATAAGACGATCGAAGCGATCGTTGTATCCGGACTTACCCGGCAGTTCCGGGTTGATGAACGATGTCCTTGTTTTTTGGGGTCTGTGCGGGGCCTCTTTGAGCGTCGTCATCAAAAAGTCAACGCTCTGTCGAGAATCGATTGCAGTGGGCTGATCTATGGATTGCATGGCCCGGGTATCGGTGTTCATCCATTACTGGTGCTTTAGATTCTGGTGACCTTGTGTGGAACCGCCTGTTTGTTTCACAGGATCCTTTGTGTTTTAGGCCATGCGATCTCTCTGGGCTATGTAATCGCTCGAGATCATGAATACACTGACTAAGGGGGG
>Ga0066378_10001028_pt1 | contig 10860 bp, 10 predicted proteins | sample Knorr_S23_td_DCM_FD_70947 | JGI IMG/M metagenome (GOLD analysis project Ga0066378, IMG submission 70947) | Marine microbial communities from Southern Atlantic Ocean transect - Knorr_S23_td_DCM_ad_71m_LV_A | ecosystem: Environmental > Aquatic > Marine > Oceanic | place: Southern Atlantic ocean...
CGTCATCAACCGGGCAATCCAGGTCGAGGTGACGATGCCTACAAAAGGCTGGAACGGCAGACTGATGTTTTCAACGGTAGGGGGTGGAGCCGGTTCTATCGGTGATATTACCAGCCTTCTTAGCCGCGGATTCGCCATGGCATCAACCGATACTGGCCACGAGGGCCAAGGTCTGGAGTTTGCTGCCCAGCCCGAACCACTCCTCGACTACGCCTATCGCGGAGTACACCTTGCAACACAATTAGCGAAAGCTTCGATTGAAAAATACTATCAACGGGACATCGAATACTCTTACCTTAGTGGTTGTTCCAATGGGGGGCGTGCCGCGATGCTCGAGGCAACTCTGTTCCCGAACGATTACGATGGAATAATTGCTGGAGCGCCTTTATTTCAATTTCTGGAGTTCATTCCATGGGCAATAGCTGGCTCCCGAAAGCAGGCCCAAGGCCCCCTTACCATGGCATCACTGGAACTTCTCGACAAAAATTCTCGCCAGGCATGCGATGCAATTGATGGTGTCGAGGATGGCGTGATCAACGACCCTCGTTTATGTCCAATTGAAAAACTTGCACTGGAAAATCTGAAATGTGGATCCAAAGCAAAAAACGATTGCTTAACCCAAGAACAAATCGAAACGGCCACTTATATGTATGAAGGTCTGATCGCTGCAGACGGGACAGTATTATCCCCGGGCGTAATGCCGGGAGCAGAGAGCGCTGGCGATTGGGCGATGTGGATGTTACCAACAGATCAGTTAGGTGGGGATGGTTCGCTTTCTCTTATCGATGGAATGACGCCCTATCTGGATATCCTAATGCGAAAAGTACCGGGGTTCAGTGCAAGTAAATTTGATCCCGTCGAGGATTTCTACATGTTAGACGAGATAAGTTTTCTTGATGTAGCGAACGCCAGCTTAAAAGACTTTAAAGAAAATGGAGGCAAGCTTCTGATGTACCAGGGGTGGAATGACTTTCCCTTACGCGCCGGTCGCGCACTAGAATTTTTCGATCAGGCAAATGAACTTAATGGTGGACCGGATCAAACAGAAGACTTCTTTAGGCTATTCATGGTTCCCGGGATGGTTCACTGTGGCGCAGGTCCAGGAGCCTGGTTGACTGATTACGTCGCACCTATTGTCGACTGGAGAGAGAAAGATGTGGCTCCAGAGAAACTCATCGCGACTCAAAATAGCTGGAAGTTCGGGGACCCAGAAGAAACTATGCCCGCAAAGACAGGAGGATTTTCCAGACCGATTTGCCCTTTCCCAAAGCTTGCAGAGTATGATGGAAAGGGAGATGAGAATCAGGCCGATTCATTTAGCTGCAAAGTACCTTAAACCATTGATGACATCGACCCAGCATTTGCTGGGTCCTTTCATTTTATGAGTCCTTTGTTGAGGTATTCCTCAGAAAAAGACATAAGACCTGACAACCACATTTTTCCTGCAACGGGCGTCCTCTGGCGCAGTCGGATCGATACAGGCCGAGTGAAAAGACCACCGAGAAACAGACCCATCCGTTATTGAGTCATAACACTTCAGCATCGAGACCTCGTCCGGTTTCTGATGAGGCACCCAATACCACTCGTGTTCCGGCCTGTAGGTAAAGCGAGTCGTCTCCCCCACCCTGTCATCATAAACTCGGTAATTATTGATATAAGGCTGATCTGCAAAAGACGGCCATGCGCAAAGTACGAAAGGATTCTGCTCCACTGTCTCCATCGGTTTCGCAAGATTGATCGACATGAAACGACGGGACATTTTCCGATCCGCTTCCTCTTCAGTGTAATTCTGGGGACGACCGAAATTCCGAAGATTCCTCGTCAGAAGCTCTCTACACCTAACTCGCCCACTATTGTCATTCAGATCATTGTGGACCAGGTTTGCGTAGTTAGCGTTAACTCCCGGATTTTTATTTTCCTGATCTTCCGTTCTATCTCCTGAATAGTCTTTGTCGAATACATCGTGGTTGTAGACTAAGGCATCAGTGGCATCCGGGAAGAATTGAAGAAGCAAATTCTCGATTTCCGGGTAGAAGATACTTTCAACCTCAGCCGCGTCGTAAAAATTCTGACATTTCGACTCGCAACGTGCCAACGAAACCCCAAGTCTGTCCATGCATTCTGGCGTAGAGGGGTCTAGATCAGGATGATATTCCGAGATACGACGCGCATCGCGAAGAACCTGGGGAAAATACAGACACCTCCGAGCATTATCTCTCTCGTCCTTAGCTAGTGCTTGCGCTTCTTGCTCCCTTGAGGGGTCTTTCCAAAGTGCATTCGAGGAGACTACAGAATATGACGGCGCTTCATAAATCGTATAGCGCAAAGGCAACGCCACCCCGCCTTCAGGCACGCTCAAATTGGAAGCCTCGATATATTTCATGCACTCTGCGTACCTACGAAAACCCAGGCCCCATTTAGTCTCGATCGGTCCGGGAGGAGCATTCTCGATAAGGTCAATCACCTTCTGCCCCTCACCACTTCGAATCTGCTCTAAAGCGTCCAGAGTTGCTGCTGCAGTGCCTGCATCACCATCATGATCCCTGGCCATGTAGGACCAACCACCGTTTGCAGCTACCGGTTCCGGCTGCCCAGCAGTTATCTCTAAAGAGGGAACGAAAGGCTTCGAATCACTCCCTTTCTCATCGACATTGTTATTTCTTGAAACATTCATAAAACCACCCCCAGAAATAGTCTGGCAGAAAGACCTGCCTCACTCTATTAGTTCTTGACGATAAGCTCATAAGTAAAATTTCTATGAAAGCACGGGAAAATTTAGCAGACGCTGGTTGTCTTAAGCCAAAACGAAAATACTGTTATGATTGTGAGATCTCGATCACTCACTTCTCTTTTATGCTGCTCAAAGAAGATATACCAAAAGACCTCCAAATCGCACTTGATGGAGCGGTTGATTGGATCAATGTAAAATACGAAACGAACTTCGAGCTAACGGGGCTTGCCGATACTAAAACCCCTACAGATTTTGAGACTCCATTCGAATTAGGGGTGGTCTTATGCGATGGTGAAATTTGCGACAGGAAGCAAATACGTTTCCAACCGTCAGCGGCTGGTTTTGAATTCTCTGTTCTCGATCTGGCGGAGCCATCGGTTCCCGCTCTATTGGATCCACCTGAAGGAAATAGAGTTGGATGGTTGGATCAACAGCTAGAAAAATTTGAGTTCGTGCTTTTGTTGTACTACCGCGGTTTATGGTGACCTCCCTGTCGCTTCGAGTTACGGAGCTATATAAAACTGGGCGTAGTCGACAAGATCAGAGAGGCTGGTGGTGAGGTCTTTGGTATAACCAGTGAGCCTCAAGCGCTCGCAGTAGAGGCTGAGGAAGCTTGGAATCTTAACTTTCCAATTATCGGTGATCCGCATCATGAGATTCGAAAGATCTGTGCGGAGCGCGGCTGGCTCGACCTCTTTTACAACGAGAATGCCGGACACTTGCGTAATCGTAAATGGACATCACATCCAAAAGGCTACTATCAACCGGGAGTTTTGGCCGTTCACAGGACCGGTAGGGTACTTTATCGATGGCGTTGCGTTCCCAAGTACAGCAATATGGCGGGCGCCGGTTCCCGACCTGAGGCTGTCTATACATTAGAGGAAATAAGAAATAACTTGGAGAAAGCTGAAGACGCTCCAATAGATAAGAATCCGAAGCTCCCATACGAGCCGCAATCCTGGCCCAGATTTTTGCTCGGTATGACGGCTCATGGTTGGTTTCTGAGACCAAAGGTCTTTCCTTTAATGAGAGAAGGCGATACACCGAGTGCTGACCCTGAAAAAATGATGCGTCGAGTTTGGGGTTTTCTTGCGATGTGGGGAGTGCTACTCGCCCTACTGCCGACATCGTGGGTTGGAATAGCCGCGGCGTTATGGGTTGCGATCCTAACTCCAGGCATCATCGAAATTCACAGACAATTCCAAAACGAGCCAGAAGATTTCTGAGAGCCGACGTCGATTACTTCAGGAAGAAAACCTATACCGAAGTTTTACGGTAAAGATGTCGACAATAGGCTGATTGAAAGCGTCCTCGAAAAGAGCGCCAAACTCATCATCAACGCGGTTGGGCAAATTACTGCCACGCGTGTAGACAACAAATAGATCTGATAGCGGGGCTATTTCCCAACGGTATCTCAATTGAGAGGTCATTTGGGATACCGCAAAATCGTCCGAGAGGGCCCCATCGTCATCGTATCGGGGTAATAATCGGCCAGGTTCGAAGGGGACGCTCCACCTTTCTTTTCCATCCCCTGTTATCCCTATCCACTGCAAAGTAAAACGCAATTGCTGATTAGCTGTGATGAAATAATCCATCGAAAGGCCAGGCCGGACCTGCAGAGAATCGAATGAGGTAAAATTTCTATCCCCTTGATGCAGGTACCAATTCTTTGACTGAACAAAACCAAGGTCAAAATCCATCGAAAACCTATCCACTGGGCGATAGGTAAAACCCAAGTCCGCTATGTAACTGATATCTGTATCCATACCGGCTCGTGAGCCAAACTGAATCGAGGTGGCAAACTTCTCGGCACTGCTCGTCCCGTATGAGAATAGAACCATATGTCCCCCCTCATACTGGTAGATTCCATTACCCCGGCTATTCTTGTCGTCATAATATGGAGGCAAGTAGTTCATCTCCATACGGAATTCTGAATTATCCGAGAATATAAACCCGCCAAAAACGCCCGCATACCCGCGGTTGAGGTAGCCGTCTCCATTCTGATTGGCGCGTAAGAAAACGCCCAATCTTTGGCTTCTCAACCAGTCAGGCAGCCCTTTGGATTTCATCACCATGAAGTTATAGGAAACTCCGTAGGAATCGTTGGTTCTCAGATATCCAAGATCCGAGATATCAAGCCGATCATCAAGTGCATCGACACCAAGGCTATGACTTACGCCCATCCTCGGCGTGTAGCTTACATCCAAAAACATCCCATACCCTGACTGATCCGATTTTTCCGAGGCCATCAGTTGATTATCAAGAGACCAGCGGCCATCTTTTGACATCCAGTGCGTGTCGATGCCGTGCACGACAGCATCCTGGCTTTCTGAACTCGCTAGCGTGCCGAGGTAGCCAATTGATCTTCGCCCCCTATCGGCAGAACTTTCGTACAGGAGACGAGCAACACCAAAATCTCTCCCATCACTAACGACACTCACCTCTTCTCCGGTTCCATCAACTCGCCCAATCAGCGAAGACTCGTTTTCAAACGCTGACAGAAAGCCATATCTCAAACCACCTGATTGACCAACCGCCTTTAAAGCGCCCAACAGCTCGGTAGGTTTACTCAGCTCAACTCCCTCGACCGTAACACCTCCTGGGATTTCGATATTTTTTGCAGCACCCCCAATTCGACGAGTATTCAGGAGCGTAGTCGGCTCCATCGTGTAGGGCAGTATCGCACTCCTACCCCCACTACCCTTTGGACTGCTCCAACTAGATCGAGATCTGGGCGTCGTTTCAAAGACTTCCGTGCCTTCCAAGAAAAATAAACGCTTCTCAGGAAAATACGTTTCATAGGCTGTTAGATTGACTACGACATCATCTGACTCAACTGAACCAAAATCGGGGTTTATCGTCGCCGTTAACTGAAGATTACTGCTGGGTCGCCACGCTAAATCTACGCCTGCGCGGGCCTCACCATCATCTCGTATTATGTCTGAAGTGCCAGAGGCATAGGGGAATGCCTCCCATTGCTGTCTTAACCCTACATCCTCTACGCCATAACTCTGGAAGCCAGAAATAAACCTGGCCCCAGAAAACGGTAATTTCGGCCAGCCCCAAAATTCATCGATATGCGCTACTTTTCTTGCTACAAAAATCCCGATCTGTCTGCGCGTATCAGAATCTGGCATCGAGAGGATAGACCAAGGAATGAATAGCTCTGCGCCCCAACCGTCCGACAAAGTGCTAGTTTTACCTCTCCATGCTCCGTCCCACTCGTAGGACATGACATTTTCTGGAGCCAGTTTTCCATCTTGTTTGGTTCCACCGAGGTTAATGCCAAATATGTAACCATAAAGACCCTGACCAGAGGTATCGAGCATGATAGAGAAACCGTCGCGGTTTATACTCTCGTCTCTTGCCGATAAACGTTCGACCAAAGTATCCGGGGGTTGCTTCATATGACCCGCGACATATATTCCCGAATCATCATAAAAAACTCGGGTGAGGGTCTCGAACCTACCCGGCTCCAAAGTATCTGGATTCAGAACGCTTAGGCCGTCGAAAGGGATTATCTCTTTCCAAACTGCTTCATCTAGTTTCCCGTCAATTGAGATCTCTGCACCATCAATTCTTGGGATATCTTCATCAGAAACTCTTAATCTAATCCCATCTGAGATTGTCAACGCTTGCTGCGCTAAATTTTGAGGCGAGTCAGCGGGTTCTTCGATTCTTTGGTCAGTTGTACCCACAAACGTAGTTGAAGTGGGCTGCATTTGATCGATGACCGAGCTGCCCGCAGGTTTGGCTAGATACCAGGTGTATTCAAAACCGGATTGTCTGGCGGTATCAATTAATTTTCTAATCTCGCCCTCTGAGCGCGTGTCGCTCACCACTCGATAGTAGTTTCTTCCGTTTATCTCTGTGACTCGCAGATTAGTCTCTATATCGAACCGATCTGATATCTGCTCGGCGAAATCACGGGCACCAGATTCTTTAACAAAACTCCCGAATACTGCTACACCCGGCGCCCCATGACAGACAACCGAAATAAACAAAATCAGAATGCAAGACGCTAATCTAGTCAAAGTTCTCTCCCAAAAACCAAGCTTATCACAGTCGAAGCTATCTAAGTCTGATCCGAGAGCGCTACTACGGAGTGACTAATCGATCAAAATGAATGACCCTTTCCGGCCCCGATGGATGTGTATCAAAAAAGGTAGACCCAACCCGACCAGAACCTTTGTTACCCATGTAAAGGAGCAACGGCCGAGCCTGATTTAATTGATACCCAGAGTCCCTGAGAACCGTGATAGCAAAACGGTCGGATTCAGCTTCCTGCGCGCGCGAATAGGTGAGCCGCCCCAGACTGGCGCCAATATTCATCGAATCGGACATCAGGTCATCATCTGCAGAGCAGTCACTTTGGCTCGAATCGCACCCATTCCCGATTGCTCCTAAGACAGCCGCGCCAACTAAGGCTCCTGCAATAGCCCCAATCGCTGTATTTCTTCTCGATTCATTGATGTGGTCGAGAGAGTGATGTGCTATTTCGTGAGCTAAAATGAATGCAATTTCTGCATCCGTCGCGACTTTGAAAATCTGACGAAAGAAGGTGATCTGATTATCGCCGCTGGCATAAGCGTTAAATATCGGTTCATCTTCTATACCTATTGGCCAATCGTTACACTTGTCAGTCGATCTCTCACCCTGCTGCCTACAAGTCAAACGTGCTTGAGGCGCAATCGATTTATAAATCCTAGTGAGTTTTATTTGTGCCTCTTCCATCGTCACTGATCTCTCGGCTCGATCAGGCGAGTTCGAGATCTGTTCCTGTACTCTTGCTTTTTCAGAATACGTCATGTCTGGCATCTTGTAGGACGTCGTCGCACATCCACAGAGCGCCGAAACGACAAACACGAGAAGAGAAATCCGAGAACAAGCCAGCTTCCTTTTCACCAATCGCGAGCCACCATTTTTCGAACGAGATCGATTAATCAGCGTTAACAATAGTTTAAGACCTTTACTTCGCAATGGGCTTCACTAAACCCAGAGAAATAAGGCTTTCACAAGTCGCCTTCAGAGTCTCTTCAATTGGCATGGTTGATAGACCCAAGGTGTTTCGGGCCTTATCCGATCTTGCGATGGGTGTTTGCCTGACCTTTCCATATTTTTCGATAATAGAATACATCTCTTCATGAGGCTGTCCGATCTCCATGTCTGGGTAAAAGGACTCCAAGAAACTCTTGAGCTCCAATACATCCAATTCCCCAGATTCATCCGTTGCGCAGAGTTGGAAGCGATCTCCGTTCTTACATTGCTCACTTGAGAGCATCAACGCTTGCGCCTCGCCCACGTCTCTTACATCAACAATATTCCAAAGATGCTGATAGCCCCTCTTACAGATCTTGCCGCCTAGCAATCTCCCCAGAGACCATTGCCAGGATCCGGCCAACTCATGAGAGGTACTGAGAAGCGGACCCAAAACGACATTCGGGCAAGCTGAGATCGCATCGAACGCGCCGCTTTCGCTTGCTACTTTGTACACTAGTCGCTCAAGTTCCACTTTCGCAATCGCGTAACCCACTTCGCCCTTGTCGTTTAAATTGGTTAAATTCCAATTCTCATCATTATCACGCCCATCTGATGCCCAATCTTCCTCGGTAAACTGATAACCTTCCGGCGCGGGGTGTCCAATCGCCGCGAAAGAACTCGTGAATACGAGACGTTTTACCCCGGATACTTTCTCGATAGAGGCGAGAACATTTTTCGTACCCGCCAGCGCCCCGTCATAGACCTCTTGCGGTGTGTTCACATTTGCATAACCCATTGGGGTGCCCACATGAAGAACTCCTGCACAGCCATTCATCGCTTGGTCATAACTACCTTCCTCCAGAAGATTGGCCTCAAAGATGGCTAACCGACCTGGAGAGTCCTCCTGAACCATAGCCCGTAAGTGAGCAACCTTATCTTCGCGGGATTTGTCTGTGACGCATGCATTGACCTCAAATCCTTTTCTCAACAAGGCATGAACAGTGTGAGCCCCAACATATCCAGACGCGCCGGTTACTAAAACAGGACCATCCTGTGGTTTAACTGCACTCATGCTTACTCTCCTTAGTAAAGATCGAAATCCCAGATCGAGACGAAGTCTCGACAACCACCTTAGGGCAAGAAATTGGTAAAAACGACAACCTCTGCACCCCGTTCTTACAAATTTTCCACGCGACCGCCTGATACTACGCCACCAGCGGGGGGTCTAACAAAAGGAAATATTATGACGATTAGATCTTTTCTCAAGGCAGCGTGCATAACGATCGCTTTCTCGAGCGGATCGGCCTTAGCTGGCCACCATGAAAAAGGCGAGATGCCCTCTCAAACGATTGTTGAAGTGGCTGTTGGCGCTGAGCAGGTCAGCACGTTAGTGACCGCAATCAAGGCCGCCGGTCTTGTTGAAACGCTCTCTGGCGAAGGACCCTTCACCGTGTTCGCTCCCACAAATGAGGCGTTCGCAAAACTCCCAGAAGGAGCATTGGAGGGCTTGCTCGCAGATACCGATAAACTTACCGCTGTTCTTACAGCGCACGTCGCGGGCGGAAAAGTAAAAGCGTCGGAGGTTGTAACCATGACGGACGTAGAAACGCTTAACGGCACGCTAGCGATCGCCGTGAATGACGGAATCGTCACAATCGGTAACGCAACAATCGTAGCCACTGATATCATGGGTTCCAACGGTGTGATTCACTTAATTGATACTGTCATAATTCCAGACTAGGTCGGATTGCCGTTTTGTCACGAGAATCAGCTGGAAGCCGGATAGCACCCGGCGATTACTTCGAGACCCGGGTCCCACCATGGTGGGACCCAGATGGACCTATGTGGCCGCTCCACGCTTTGAATGCTATACGGACTCCTTACATCGGCAGAATGACCACCAGACTATTGAGGAGGCCAGAAACTAGCATGCCCTTGCAGGGCCTCAGCATCCTCGACGTGGGTTGCGGTGGCGGTATCTTATCCGAATCGCTGGAGGCGCTTGGCGGCCGCGTTACAGGTATTGACGCTTCAGATATGAGCATCACTGTTGCTAGGGACCACGCTCGGAGAAGCCAATCAAAAAACACTTATCTCAACACTCCGATACAGTCTGTACCTGATTCGTCCTTCGACATTGTTGTCTGTATGGAGGTTGTTGAGCACGTCGAGTCCCTCGAAATCTTCATGGAAGAAACCTGCAGAAAAGTCAAAAAGGATGGTCTCTTATTTTTAGCAACCATAAACCGGACCCTTTACAGCCTCCTCGCACAAAAAATTGGAGCTGAATACATCCTGAACTGGTTACCGCGTGGTACTCACGATTGGCGGAGGTTCGTCAAACCCATCGAGCTTCGGGACCTCGTCAAAAAAAATGACTTCGAAAGCCGCAATGTTCAAGGTGTCGGAGCCAACATATTTAAGCGAGCTCTACACCTCTCCGATGCGGTCTCTGGTAACTACATGATGGCGTGTAAACGTGTCTGAGGTAAATGCTTCCCAACCATCCGTTTTTGATGGACTAAGTCATACCCAACTTGCGGAACTGCGAACTGATCATGCCGGCGAGCTAGGAGCGGTTTGGATATACAAAGGCATTCTCTCTGTTACAAAAGACAGGGAGCTCAGGGAATTCGCCGAAGAACATTTGGCCACGGAATCTCAACACTTCCGGTTTTTCCACGAGGGACTCCCAAAGGCCTACCAAAGTCTTCTCTCCCCACTCTGGAAGATAGCGGGCTGGATGCTTGGCGCGATACCGGCCTTGTTCGGGAGGAACGCTGTATATGTCACCATCGACGCTGTTGAGACCTTTGTCGTCCAACACTATGAGGAACAGTTAAATCTAATGCCAAGCGGACTTAGGACCGTACTTGAAAGATTCATGCGCGACGAGGGCGATCATCGGGACGAAGCGGCCGTCAAATCACAGCCCAAGAACCCGCTCCGCTGGTGGAGAAAGATTGTATGCGCAGGCTCCGCGCTCGGTGTTCGAGTTTCGCGACACCTTTAAGTATTTAATTTCAATTCTTTAACAGAAATTTAACGCGCAACCGTACTCCTCTTTCACGATCTTTTTCATAAATTCTTAATCAGTAGTTCTAGGGAAGAAGTATGCTCAACATTAGGATCATGTTTTTGTTCGCAGT
>Ga0066378_10001030_pt1 | contig 10838 bp, 5 predicted proteins | sample Knorr_S23_td_DCM_FD_70947 | JGI IMG/M metagenome (GOLD analysis project Ga0066378, IMG submission 70947) | Marine microbial communities from Southern Atlantic Ocean transect - Knorr_S23_td_DCM_ad_71m_LV_A | ecosystem: Environmental > Aquatic > Marine > Oceanic | place: Southern Atlantic ocean...
CTATGACTCGATCAGAAAAGGACTTATTCATGAAAGCTGCCTTGGAAGAGGCAAAAAAAGGTTGGGGGGATACGCACCCTCAGGCGATGATCGGGGCCGTTCTGGTCGAGAAGGGAGAAATCGTGGCCCGCGCTTATATTGATCGGCCCGGAGCGACTGGCCCAGAAGTACAGATTATCCAGTCTTTGGGGCGCAAACCCGCCTCGGACGCTAGCCTGTTTGTCACCTTGGAGCCGGGTCCGTCTTCCAATCGATTGGAGAAAGGGGTGAGCACTGTTGTCGAAGCCGGAATCAAGCACGTTTTCATTGGAGCTAGCGATCCTGTACCTGAGCATGAGAACAAAGGAGCGGATGCGCTCAAGGTGGCTGGAATCCGAGTGGAGCGGCGAATTCTCATCGAAGATTGCCAAGACCTTAACTTGATATTCAACCATGCTGCCCGTCACCAAACCCCGTTGCTTTCGGCCAAGTCGGCCACCACGCTAGACGGCAAGATTGCTTGCCGTACGGGAGAATCGAAGTGGATTACCGGGGAAATTGCTCGCCAAGATGTAATGCGTTGGCGCCGCTTGTTTCCAGCAATCGGAGTTGGGGCGGGAACGCTTGTCGAGGATGATCCCCGTTTAACGAGCCGAATTGAAGGGGTAGATGAGTGGTGTGGTGTGCGTTTCGTAATGGATGGGCTGTTGAGGACCGCGATGGAGCGTTTTCTGCCTTCCATCTACACGGATGAGTTTCGGGATAACACGATTGTAGTGACCACCGACGCTGCAGGTACGGGCTACGTTCGGCGTCTCGAGTCAGAAGGGGTAAATGTTTGGGTGCTTCCTGCTGAAAATATGAAGGTGCCCATCGTTGAGTTCCGCAAAAAATGCTACGATGTCGGGATTAACGGCATCTATTTCGAGGGAGGAAGCAAGTTGACTAGCGAGTTGTTGCACAATCGAGAACTTGACTACCACTTCAACTATCGAGCTCCCGTACTATTGGGGGATGATAGAGCGAAGCCCGTATATCGGGGATTACGCATCGAGAAGCTTTCTCAGGCCCTAAGGTTGGATAGCCCCAGGCATGAATCTTTCGGCGACGACCAACTGATGCGTGGATTTCTATCGTATCCAACTCGTTTAGACGTTGATGAAACTGTATTTAGCAACGAGTAATCTGCACAAAATCGACGAGCTCAAGAGGTTGCTTTCGGAAGCTGGGCTCAAGAGTGAAGTCTACACGGCCGAGGCTGTGGGAGGCATGCCCGAGGTTATCGAAGATCAGGATTCCTTTTCGGGAAACGCCTTAAAGAAAGCTCGGGCCCTAGCGGCTCTTCTGCCGAACGACGGTTTAGCCCTAGCGGATGACAGCGGAATTTGTATCGAAGCTTTCGATGGGGCTCCAGGGGTCAGGTCGGCTCGCTATGCGGGAGAGGACGCAACCGATGAGTCCAATCTGGATAAGCTAATACGGGAGATGGAATCGATTCCGGATGGGCAGCGAGCAGGGGCATTCGTTTGTCATTTGGCTGCAGTTATGCCGGGAGGCGACGAAGTAGTTTTCGAGGGAGAAGTGCTGGGATCGATCTTGAGGGAGCGGAAAGGAGCCAATGGATTTGGCTATGACCCCGTATTTCTGCCTGAGAGGAGAAATCGGACGACGGCAGAGATGAGCCAGGATGAAAAGGCGGCAATTAGTCATCGCGGCATTGCTACGCGAAAATTCATCGCCTGGTTAAAAAAGGCTGATTCTTGAAGTTATTTTAGCAGGCGCCCGGTTTCGGGGTCGATTTACGAGCTTGGAGTAAGGAAAGTCCCCTGCTTGTCGTTAATTTATAGTAGAGATGTTCCGTAATCCCATTTGGAACAGATCAGAATTCTTAAAAAGATTATGAGCAACGAATTGAAACTCGCCATTTTCGACTTGGGCCAAGTTTGCTTTAGAACCCACCAGGAACGCTGCTATCTCGAGTGGGAAGACATGGCTGGAATTCGCCCGGGATCCGTATCGCGCGATTTTCCACTCGATGATCAATATGAAGACTACGAGAGGGGTACGATGTCAGGACGTTCGTACGCGGAATATTTTTGTATACTCAATGAGCTTTCTCTGGATTTCGCTGAATGGAGAGAAGGTTGGATCGCCATGTTCGGGGAACTCATCAAGCCGACGTTGAATACGATAAAGCAGATGCGGATATCCGGGCTGACGGTAGTGGCGCTATCTAATACCAACGCCACCCATGTGGAACATTGGAAGGAGCTCTACCCAGAGCTCGTCGATTCTTTTGATCATATGTATCTTTCCAACGAGATCGGCATGCGAAAACCAGAACCGCGCGTCTTCGAGTATGTGCTCACGCAGCACGATGCGGAGCCTTCTCAGGCGATTTTTTTCGACGATAAGCCTGAGCATATCAATGCGGGCAAACGCGCGGGCATCGAATCGATTCTATTCGACGATGACTCGGTGGCTGCCCTTTGGTGGAAGCGTCGCCCGGTGGCCAACCCGGCTAGCTAGCGAGTTGCAGGGCCCTTGAACCGCAACTAATTGTACTGGAGTCTAGGCTGGGACGTTTTACGCGACAATGTCGTGTATCACGTTTCCATGGACATCGGTTAGGCGGTAGTCGCGACCTTCGTGGCGGAAGGTCAGTTTCTCGTGATCCATTCCGAGGAGGTAGAGAATCGTGGCATGGAGATCGTGCATATGCACTTTATTTTCGATGGCATATTGTCCCCACTCGTCGGTGGCTCCGTAGATCAATCCGGGTTTGACGCCTCCTCCGGCTAGCCAAACACTGAATCCTGTTGGGTTGTGGTCGCGGCCCGTACCATTTTTCTGGGCATACGGTGTACGGCCAAACTCTCCACCCCACCAAACCAGAGTGTCTTCCAGGAGACCTCGTTTCTTGAGATCGGTAAGCAAGCCCGCGACGGGTTTGTCTACTGCCAAAGCATGCTCTTTGTGCTTGGGCATATCGTTATGTTGGTCCCAAGCGGGGTTGTTAGAATTATCGCTGTAATTGACTTGAATGAAACGGACGCCGGATTCAGCCATTCTTCGAGCCATCAGACATTGGCGACCGTAATTATCTGTATGCTTTTCTCCGATACCATAGAGTTCTTTGGTTGCTGCGGACTCTTTGGAGATGTCCATGACCTCGGGAGCATTTGACTGCATGCGCCAAGCCAACTCGTAGGAACTGATTACCGCTTCCAATTCGGAATTTCCGGGCTGGCTTTGGCATTGTTCGTGATTCATCGACTGCAGCAAGTCGAACTGCCGTTTCTGGCGATCTGGAGATAGGGAGTTGTTTCGAAGATTGTCGATGCCGATTTTCGTGGCCTCCATGCCGGCGCGCCCCATTGCGGTGCCTTGGTAGGCTGCTGGGAGGAAGGCATTCCCGTAGTTTCGTGGGCCTCCATTCCCGAAGGAAGGGCTCAAGGAAACGAAACCAGGCATGTCCTGGCTTTCCGTTCCTAGACCGTAGCTAATCCAGGAACCCATTGATGGGCGTATCAAGTTTGTGGAGCCAGTGTGGAGAAAGAGTGTAGCAGGGCCGTGAGCGACGCCTTCGGTGTGCATTGAGCGAATCACACAGTATTCGTCAGTATGCTTGGCCATATGGGGAAACAGATCGGATACCCATGCTCCATTTTGCCCGTGTTGCTTGAAATCCCAAAGCGGCTTCATGACCCGCTGACTGGAGCCCATGCCGGTCTTGGCGAGAATGCGCTGGTCGGTGAAATCCAGCATGTCGCCATCTTTCTTGTATAGAAGCGGCTTGTAGTCGTAGCTGTCTACTTGGCTTACGCCGCCCGCCATAAAAAGGAAAATCACTCTTTTGGCTCTGGGAAACAAGTGGGGCGTTCTCGGCAAAAGGGGGTTGGCAATGGAGCTTGCCATCGCTTGCTGGGAGGAAATCCCGGCGGCGGCCATGTACCCGAAGCCGCAAGCCATTTGGCGGAGGGCGTTCCTTCGGGAAATCGGGTAATGCTGTGGTTGCTCGCTCATGCTGTTCAGTTAAGGTAGCGAAAATCTATCGAGCCAAATAGCGATTGAAAGATGGAAGCCCACTCTTCCACAGAATCGCTCGTTTGTCCATTACTTAAGAAATCGGCTATTAAACGCCGCTCTTCATCGGTGGGGGCCCGACCGAGGGTAGTTTCGAAAGCGAGTTCTATGCGTTCATCGGGATTCTGGCGGTCTTGGATAAGCCGTTTAGCCGCGACGTGCGATTGGTCGATAAGGAAGGGGTTGTTGAGCATGTAGAGGGCCTGCAAAGCGACGGTGCTGGTGTTGCGTTGACCAATGGTGAAGTTGATATTCCCGAAATCGAATAGCTCGAATAGTTCGTGTCGTTTCACTCTGAATGCGGGAGTATAGACACTACGTCGCTTGTCTTTGAATACGTAATTATACTCGATTTTTTGAGCGGCTGTCGAATTAGCGTTGATTTCGCCGGCTCCATCGATGTTTGGCCCGTAGAGAGCGAGATCGATATCTCCTGAACTTGCCAGAATCGCGTCCCGCAACTGCTCTGCATCCAGCCGTCGTTTAGGATAGAAAGCTAGAAGTCGGTTGCTTGGATCTCTTTCCACCACGTTGGATTTCGCCTGGGTAGACAATTGCCAGGTTTCGGAAAGCATGATCTCCCTGACGAAACTCTTTACGGACCAATCGAGCTCCTGCATTCGGATGGCCAAGTAGTCGAGCAATTCCGGATGGGATGGTGGCTGCCCGGTAGTTCCAAAATTGTCTACGCTGCTGACAATGCCTTGACCGAAAAGCCAGGTCCATATCCGGTTGGCAATAACACGTGAAGTGAGTGGATTGTCGGGACTGACGATCCAATCTGCTAGTTGCCGGCGACCGCTTTCGTTGTGGGGAATTTCAGTAGTGTCACCGAGAGTGGCGATTTGCAGGAACCCGCGGGGCACCACGTCGCCTCGCCGACTCTCGATCCCACGGATGCGAATGGCTGAATCGCTTGGCTCGGGATCCTCTTTTACTGTCATAGCGATAGGTCGGGCTTTGAGAAGCTGAGCGATTGGCTTTAGCTCGCTTTCGAGGGACTTGATCTCGGTTTTCAATTTCGCCAGCTCCTCTTTGCGGGCGTTCGACTTTATGACGCTTTCGTCTTCGATAAGATACCACTGAACAGCGTCAGCTACGACGTATCCATCTGTATTACGATTGGAGATACGAACGTTGCTTCTATGTCCCTCTTCGAATTCGAAACGACCCAAGATATGAAAGCGTCCGTATTCAGAAGGCGGTTTCGTCTGATCAACAATGACTGCGGTTTCGCCCTTGCTATGGCTTACCGTAACCGGCGTCTGTGTGGAACGGTTAGCCGCTTCGGCGTAAGCGAGACGAGCTTCGTAGGTTCCGGTAATCGGTATATTGGCGCTAAACATGATAGCCTTTTCGCCTTTTCCGATGTTGCCGTCATGAAGATAGCCTTCGTCTAGATAATTTTGAGAGTACTGCGAGAATTGCCAGGCGCCCTCGACCTTAGCGTCTCTTTCGTCGACCACGATCCCAGGAAACAGGCGTGACGGTTTTGGAGGTCCGGGTTTGGGTACATTGACCGTGTGTTGAGAAAATACGCTTTGCGTGGCCTTCTTTCTCTCTAGTTGCGGCTTCAGCTCTGTGCTGATCGATTCAGCATCAGCTAGCTCATTTGCTTTGACGCCTTCCATAGGGAGCGGCGTATCAACCCAGCGGGCCACATTATCCGTATAGTTATAGAGGGTGCGTGTGCTCTTGAAAATGCCAGCCAGAGCGTAGTAATCTTCGCTGGGGATCGGGTCGAATTTGTGATCGTGGCATCGAACGCAGCCTAGGGTCATGCCCATAAATGCCTTTCCAAGAGTGTCGACCTGTTCATCGATCACGTCGTAACGAAGCAATTGCTTATCTTGCAGCTCGTAGTTCGTAGGACCCAGGGCCAGAAAAGCGGTTGCGATAAGTTGGCGGCTACGTTGCTTCGGCGTGTTGTAGGGCAAGAGATCGCCAGCTATTTGTTCTCGAACAAGTTGATCGAAGGGAACGTCGCGATTGAAAGATTCAATGACGTAATCGCGAAAACGCCAGGCATCCTTGTATAGAAGCGTGCGACCGCCTCCGCTGGATTCTGCGAATCGGGCCACGTCCAGCCAATGGCGTCCCCAACGCTCTCCAAAATGGGGTGAATCCAGCAATTCATCGACCAGACGCTCAAAGGCATCGTCTCTTTGATCTTGGACAAAGGATTCAATTTGATCCGGTGAGGGGGGCATGCCGATCAACGTGAAATAAGCTCTGCGGACGAGATCGACGCGGCTAGCCTTTTCGGCTGGATCAATGCCGCCGGCTTCTTGAGCAGCCCGAATGAAAGAATCGATTGGGGAATCCTGCCAAAGGGGGTCTTCTACTGCTGGAACTTTCGGCTTTTCGATGGGTTTGAATGACCAAAATTCTCGGCCTTCTTCGACGCTCAAACCTGATTCACGACTATCGGTTACAGCCCCCGAGCGTGGATCGGGCGCTCCCATCGCGATCCACTCCTCCAGGTCGGCAATGGCTTCATCAGACAGTTTGTTCTTTGGAGGCATCTGAAAATCCGCGTCCTCATAATGGATGGCGTGGATGATACGACTCTCCGTCAAATCACCGGGAACGAGGGCGGGGCCTGAATCTCCGCCAACCTCCCAGCCTTGCTTAAAATCCAGCCTAAGACCCCCTTTTTGCTTTTCCGGTCCATGACACTCAATACACCTCTCTACCAATAGTGGCCGAATACGCTTCTCGAAAAATTCGATTCCTGAATCGTTTGAATCTAATCCCCAAAGATCAACTTGAGGGGCAGAAATGCTCACGATTATTGTAAAAACAAGCTTATGGGGGGTTGAAAACACGGATTTGGGAACACTTAAGAAAAGCGGACGGTGTGCCAAGTGTCGAGTAATTATGCTGCAGTTTTGCCGGGAGGCGACGAAGTCGTTTTCCAGGGAGAAGTTCGAGGCTCGATCCTAAGAGTGGAAAGGGCCTAATGGTTTTTGCTATGACCCTGTGTTTCTGCTGAAGGTGGGAAATTGGATAACAGGAGAGATGAGCCAGGATGAAAAGGCAGTCATTAGTAATCGAGGCATTGCCATGCGAAAATTAATCACTTGGTTGAGGGAATACGGCTAACAAAGGATTTCATTAATCCTCTCGATTAGGGGAAACTTCATGGCACTGAGGTAAGTAGGTTATTCAATGTCTCATTCGTAAATTAATGAATGGGAGAATTGAGGAACCTTTTCAGTAGAAACTGAGGCCTCAGGGATCGTGGATATTCGCTAAGTTCATGCCTTACGCTCGGCTACTTTTGGCAGCAGTCGCCCTAATTCCTGCGATTCCATAACTATCCATTCCACGAGGTTGTTGGACCAGTCTTTGGACTACTTACTTTGCGAGGGCATGTGAGGAATTAATAATCTTAGTCGATAATTCGGCTACCTTTTAGATCGCATGAAGTAAGGAGGGCCCAGAATCTACACAAATTTACCATCCCGGCTTAAGATCGAATCCTAGACCTCCCTTTCATTCCCTACCCAAGATATTCAACGTTATCCTCTGGTAGCAACTACCGGATGTGCTCATTGGAAAACTTGAACTCTGGATCGCGAGAATATGATTCTAAAGGTGAAAAATCCTGCGAAAACGTGAAGTTACTAAAAAATATCAGCTTAATTCATTGGCATGAGGATAGGTCCAAACTATTTTCACCAACCCGTCTGATTTTTTCTTGTTGTAGGTTTTGAGAAATTTAATCGTCTGAAGGTGTTCTCATTGTTGATTTGATACGATGTTAAGGTAAAAGCCCTAGTCGAATAAGAGTTCGGGCTTTCACCAAATTTGATTGTTTGATTGCCCAGTTATTTTGACCGAATAAATATGAGTTCCAATGCCCTAGGCGATGAAGCTTTTGAACAACCGCCAGATTTACATGAGAAAGTGAAGCGTTATAAAGCATCAAGCGCTGCTGGAGGTTTCCAAGCGATTTGGCAGAGTTTACGACACACCCTAGGTGAAATGGGTCTCTATCGCTCTGTGAAATCTCTTCTACTCGTAAACCAAAAGAGGGGCTTTGATTGCCCAGGTTGTGCCTGGCCAGAAGGCAAGAAGAGAAGTAGATTTGAATTCTGTGAAAATGGTGCAAAGGCGATTGCAGAGGAGGCGACTCGTAAAAAGATTGATGCATCATTTTTCGAAAAGTTTAGTGTTGAAGAGTTAGCGAAGTGGAGCGATTTCAAACTGGGCCGATCAGGACGCTTGACTCACCCCATGGTTCTGGATCGAGGGGCTACACATTATCGTGAGATCTCTTGGAAGGAGGGTATCAGACGGGTTGCTGAAGCTTTGAAAAGTTTGCCTGATCCAAATAGAGCGTGTTTCTACACTTCAGGCAGAGCCTCCAATGAAGCAGCATTTCTTTATCAACTATTCGTTCGTATGTTCGGGACAAATAATCTGCCGGATTGTTCTAACATGTGTCATGAATCAAGCGGCGTGGGACTCTCCTCAACAATTGGTATCGGGAAAGGGACGGTATCGTTAGGGGATTTTGAAAAAGCAGATGCAGTTTTCGTAATAGGTCAAAATCCAGGGACGAATCATCCTCGGATGCTCACTGCCCTAAGATCGGCTAAGCGAAAAGGGGCCAAAATCGTCTCAATTAATCCTTTGAGAGAAGTTGGATTATTCCGTTTTAAGCATCCTCAGAAAGTTGGTGACATGTTTGGAAGCGGAACTGAGCTCACAGACCTGTACCTTCAAGTAAAAATTAATGGTGATGTTGCAGCTTTGAAAGGTGTAATGAAAAGACTTTTCGAAATGGAGAGCGAGCGTCCTGGATCAGTACTTGACATGAGCTTTATCGAAACTAACTGCGAAGGATTTGAGGCATTTCGTAGCGATACAAATAACACGGATTGGGGTTCGATTGAGGAGGGAAGCGGCCTAACGAAAGAGGAGTTGGGAAGTGCGGCTGAGATCTATGCTAAAGCGAATAGAGTGATCATTTGTTGGTCAATGGGACTAACTCAGCATGTCAACGGAGTTTCAAATGTTCAGTCGTGCGTGAATCTGCTATTAATGCGAGGAAATTTTGGTCGCGAAGGAGCTGGTGCATGCCCAGTGCGAGGACACAGCAATGTTCAAGGTAACCGAACGGTAGGAGTCTGGGAAAATGCACCAGACAGTTTTCTTCAAAAAATAGGCGAAGTAATGAATTTTGATCCGCCTCGTGGCCACGGCTTGGCTGTGGTTCCAGCTATCGAGGCAATGAAAAATGGAAAAGTAAGCGTCTTCTTTGGATTGGGAGGTAATTTCATAAGTGCCACGCCAGATACGGATTATACCGATATGGCTCTTCGAAGTTGCGATATGACAGTGCATGTTTCTACGAAATTGAACCGCAGCCATTTGGTCACTGGGAAAGAGGCTTTAATTTTTCCATGCCTCGTGCGGTCGGAAATCGATGAGCAGCCTTCGGGTGATCAATTCGTGACAGTAGAGGATTCAATGGGTCTGGTCCATCGGTCAGAAGGCCATCTAGAGCCAGCATCACAAAACTTGTGGTCAGAAGTGAGGATTGTAGCAGAGTTAGCGGCAGAGGTCCTGGATGGGAAGGGTCCAGACTGGCTTGAGCTGTCGGATGATTACGACAAAATACGTGATTTAATTGAAAAAGTGATACCAGGTTTTGAGAGATTTAATGAGAGGGTTAGAGAGCCAGATGGATTCGAGCTTCCCAATGGGCCCCGCAGCGGGCGATTTGGCACTCCTGATGGTCGGGCTTGTTTTACGATTAATCCGATTCCTAATACTAAATTGAAGAGTGGAAGACTACAGATGATGACGATTAGGAGCCATGATCAGTACAACACTACGATTTATGGCCTCCACGACCGTTATCGAGGCGTTTCCTTTGATAGGCGAATAGTGCTAGTAAACAGAAAAGATTTAGACCGACTCAAAATCACAGATAATGAACGAGTTGATATTACGTCCTCTTTTGGTGGCAGGAATAGGATTGCTCGGAATTTTCTTTGCGTAGCTTACGACATACCTGAGGGGTGTTGTGCAACCTATTTCCCAGAAGCAAACGTCCTAGTTCCTATTGAAAAGTTTGCTGAAAGAAGTTTAACGCCAGCAAGTAAATCAGTAGAGGTCCAAATATCTAAGCGAAATTAGACCCACACCTAGGTTGTGATTCTCTACTTTTGGTAATAATTTAGAAAACGAAGAGAAACGCCAAAATCACCACGGAAAGGCAAGCTGTGATGCCTATTGGAAAAACTCCATTCTGAGAATTTTCTCTCAGGTCCTCACGTAGCTTTGCTTGTTGTTCTTTTGATGTCCCTGAGAGCTCCCATATCGGGGTGAGGATCCAGGTAAGTAGTGTTGTAGGGCCGTCCTTAGAGAAACGAATAACGCTTTTCAAGAATCCTGCGATAAGCGTTTTGTGGGCCAAAGCGTTGATCCCGTTGAGCAAATAATCGCTAGTCGAGTAGAAGAGTTGCCCACCTTTTCGGTAGAACCAGTCGGTGTCCAAACTTACAGTAGGCGTTCTCTTGAGCATGGGTAGGAAAAGGAAAAATACCAAGGCGGAAAACATCAGTAATTGCATCTGCGTTACCAAGTGGCTGACGGTATAGGCCTGATAGTCGACGGTGTAGGGAAGAATGTCATACAAGGCCTGCGGACGAATTCCCAGATAGATGCAAAGGAAGGAGAGGATCCCCATAGCCCATAGCATTGTAGAGGGAGCCTCCTTGGGTCTCAGTCCCCGGTCCTGGTTGAAGAAGACGAAG
>Ga0066378_10001031_pt1 | contig 10830 bp, 4 predicted proteins | sample Knorr_S23_td_DCM_FD_70947 | JGI IMG/M metagenome (GOLD analysis project Ga0066378, IMG submission 70947) | Marine microbial communities from Southern Atlantic Ocean transect - Knorr_S23_td_DCM_ad_71m_LV_A | ecosystem: Environmental > Aquatic > Marine > Oceanic | place: Southern Atlantic ocean...
CTGAGCACCGATGGCCGTCTGCACGCGGGTTGGATGCAACGCACCGAGATCAACAGTCAGGACAAGTTCGATATCTGGGGAGTCACTCTCGATCCAGCCAGCGGCGTGCCCGCCGGGAACCCGGCCAAAATCAACCAATACAGCAGCGGCGAACAGCTACATCCGCAGATTGTGAGCCAAGGAGGGGAAGTGGTGTATGTCTGGGAGTCCGTGGGGCAGGACCTGGGCGGCCACGGCATCGTGGGCCGCAGTTACCCCAACGGCGAGGAGTTTGTGATCAACAGCCAACGCAATCTAGACCAATACGACCCGGCCATCGCAGCAGACAACCAGGGCCGAGTGATCGTCACCTGGGCCAATACCATTAGCGCCACCAGCTCCATCCTCTCCGCCCAACACTTCCGCATCGGAACAGGCAACGTATCTCCCACCGTGGCCAGCGCCACACCCTCTCTGCAACCCGTTCCCAGCACCCCGGCCGCTCCCAACATCGTGCCGCCGGCCCAAACCCCGGCCCCCACCGCTGTGGTGGCCAGCAACAGCGGCAGCAGCCACAGCACCCCGGCCATCACGCCCACCGTGGCAGCCCCGGCCTTTCCGGAACCCCCAACAGCCAGTGCTGCCTCCAGAGCCGTTGCCGCCCAAGCCAGTATCCGCAGTGGAACCACTACGCCGGGTATAGCCGCCACCGCTCCGAGCCAGCCCACAGCGGCCACCTTCGGCATTAACCGCTTTCCCACCCGCTCCAGCCTGCGTTCAGGCTTAACCACTCCCGGTCAGGCCGCCAGCAGTGCCTTGCAGCAAATGGCCACCCAACGCCAGCAACTGCGCAGTGGCAGTTCCTCTGCCTTTGGGAACCGTATCCGCAGTGGCAGCTACGGCAGCGGCCAAAGTCCTGCTTCCCTCAGTCGGGCGGCGATGATGAACCCGGCCCTGCGAAGCACCGCAGCCAACACCTTCCAACGGCCCACCGTCCGGAGTGGTGCCTACCCGGGCACCAGCACCTTTGCCGCCCGCAACAGCAGCGGGGTTGGAGCAGTCCGCTCCCTGGCCGGTCAGTCGGGCACCCCGTCGAGTATCCGCAGTGGCACCGCCCAAAACCGCTTTGAACTGATGCGCCAACAGGCCCAAAACGCGAGCAGCCAACTGACCCAGACCCGACAGGTGCCGGCTAGCCTGCAGCTGCAGGGAGCCCAGATGAACCTCCAGTGGCAGGGCCGCAGCGGCACCCGCTATCAGGTGCAGGGCTCCAACGATCGGGTGAGCTGGCAAAACCACGGAGGCATCCGCAGCGGCACCGAGACCAGCAGCGCCGCAGTGGACCGTAGCTACCGCTACTACCGCGTCGTCGAACGTAACTAACTCTCTAACCACCAAGCATGATGAAGAAAATCCTTATCGCCCTCGCAGGCATCCTGGCTGCCAACGCCAATGCCTTCGTCCTCGTCGGGCCAACCGATGCGGGTTTAGTCGAAAATACATTGGCCTGGGGTGCGCCAAACCAAACTGTGATCAGTGCCAACCTGGTTGATGACATGGGGACCCCAAAACGGATTGACGAGTTTTACCGCTGGAATTGCCCGAACCTCACTTATGGGTTTGATGCGTCCTTTGTTCAGTTTTTTGGAGAGCAGGGGATCGCGGCAGTGAACGATGCGATGAATGTGTTGAATGATTTCTTCAATCCCCAGGATGGTAGTTATGAAGGAGTATCAGCGATGAACCTCACGAAGCAGGGATTCGGCGGCAACTTTAACACGGCGTGGGTTAACGGTGCTGCAAGGCAGGAAAACTTGATTGATGTAAAGAGTTTAACACTTGGGATGATGGTGAATTACCTCGGGCTGGGAAATCCATACCGTTATGCGTTTACGGCCACCAATGCGATTATTCCAAACGCAGCTTTGTCCGGCGCCATTTTTTCGGTGGCATTGAAAAATTATGATCCAAGGGCTTTGACAGAATCGGATATGATCAATGGGGTGCAGTTTTCATATCGGCTGATTCATGATCAGCCGCCCGGTTCGGTTGCCGATGCTGCAACGGTGGGAGCAATGGTTATGGATCTGGAGGAGTTTACCGCTGATACCAGTGGAAATGCTTTCAGCGCTGTGTCTGCGATCACGGATGCGTTTTATGGAAATTCAGACATTGTGTGGACAGATGTGCCCAGTGTGTTTGGGTTTGGTGTGTATTACGATGGCATGAACGCTATGGGCGGGATGTACCGTCCTCGTCATGCTCTGACCTATGATGATGCAGGAGGGTTGAAATACCTGTACAGCACCAATACGATTGCCATGGAGTATAATCCCTACACGTTGGTGCAGCCGGCGATTTTCACAGGGGCCACAGGGAACCGTCATTTGCCGCCAACGGGTAGTGAGGCATTCAATCGAAGTTTGACAAATCTCTCTCCATTTCCGGTAAGAAATGCAGGATTGTTGGCTTCTTCGTTTGCTTCCACTCATCCGCTCAATCAATTTGCCAATCCCACGGCAATAACGAACTTCATGAATGGATCCGGCTTCTTTGGCACAAATGTAGGTAAAATGACTTGGGCCTACCGGGGTGGCGTGGATCAGTTGCAGTTTGAGATGTTGTCCTACGATTCGTTGTTGGCGATGAACCATTTTCCGACCAACTACATCTGGTCGGATACATTCATGACCAACGCCCAGATCATGTCTCAGATTCCATCGACAGCGATGAACACCACGCCGGGAGCGTCTGTGTCTCTACAGGCAGCGGGAGCTCAGTTCTTCACCCAAACATTGGGACGGGATGTGCCGGCACCGGATTTCCTCTTCACTGCTGCAACATTGGCTCCAACCACCAACGGCTTGCCTCAGGCATGGCAGCGGGACCCTTGGACCGATTTAGCGGCAGCTTCGCCGGCGGCCGCAGTGGCGGCCAATCCGGCGGCGCGTTGGAATGGTAGTTCCATGAACATTACAGCCAACACACCGGTGGGGCCGGCGGGCCCGGGCACCTTGGGTAGTATTCCTCAGGTGGGGTCTCCCGGTTTTAATGTGACATTTAATAATGCCTTCGCATTGGGAGGGTACGAGGTAGTGTGGAATGGTGAAACGAGCGTAGTAGGCGATCTGACTTCACCGCCAGTTGCTGCTCAACAATGGGCGTATATTAAAGGTCCGGGCCCGGCAGATTATGTGAAATTTCCTGATGGGAGTTTTACCACGGTTTTGCAGAATTCTATTTTGCCAGTCACCAGTGCGCCGATTATCGATCTGGTGTCGGATAATGGCGGGCTCTCGGCAATTTCTCCAAATACTCTGACACGCACTTTGGAGGCGTTGACCTTGGAGGGGAAACATTTCCGAACCGCTACGGCCATTGAGTTGGTGGGGGTCAATTCGGAAGTCGTGCAGCTGATCTATCCAGTGAGTCAATATGTGATCAATGATTCGCTTATTGAAATTCCAGTTGGGGTAATCGGATACGATTCCGAAGGCAGCAACCGTCGTGTCCGCGTATGGAATACGGTTGGCCCCAGCCCGTTGAGTGAGGAACAATTCAGCATCGAAACGGGTCCTCCTTCCATTTCTTCAACATCGCATGATGGCGTGATTTACAACCGTTCAGAGCCGCTTACCATCAACGGAGTTGGATTCAAATCCAAACAGATCGGCACGAATGATGGGAACACAACCATCACGCATGTGCGTCTTGATGATGAATTGGGCAATGGCCTTTATCCCACCGATGGCAACGGCTCCGGCGCTGATGTCAGCGCCAGATTTAACGTATTGAGTGACAGCCGGGCGATTCTCTTGGGGAACACTTTCCCTTCCACTGTAGATGGCTATAACCGGGTGATACGGGTTTCGCGTGGTAATACACAAACTATTAGTGCCAACCGGGAGAGCGATTTGGGAGTGGTATCCTTCGCCGCAATTACCGTTGAGCCGACCGTCACATCAGTGGATTGGGTGGATCTGGGTAGCAATTCAGAAACGGACATTAATGCAACCAATCCCCTGCGGCGCGATGAGGCCATCTTCATTCGAGGGACAGGGCTCAATACGGTTACCAGTATTGAGTTGGTGCAGGAAAATGGTCTCTCGTATCCTGCTCCGCTAATTGCTTTCCAAGAGCCCTCCAATCTCGAGGAAAATGGCACCTTGATTAGGCTTAGCAAATATTCATTCGCCAGCTCGGATGCCGATGGCCATGGCACCATTCGATCCAAATTGCGGGTGATCAATCCGTTCGGTGAAACTATCTATAGTCCAGCATTCAATGTGAACATCCAGCCCAATGACGGGACACAGGCTGCCAATAATCTTGTCGTCCTCGGTGGAATGCCTCAGCCCGCCGGCGCGTTTAACATCAACGGCAAAATTTGGAATCGCGATGCGGATACCGGGGAAGATCTGAGCTTTGTGGGGACAGGCCTTAAAGCCATTCAACGCATCTACATCGAGAACGCTAATGGGACAGCCTTGGGCACCCAACCATTGCTAACACTGGACCCCAAAGGCACACCCGGGGTGACCGTGACCGATTCGTTGATTCAAATCGACACCAGTGTGACGCAATTTGCAGATGCAAATTATTCCGATGCCTTGGCCAAAACGCAGTTCATGCGGTTCCGTTTGGAGAGTGCGCGTGACAGCGTGAATACTGGAGGCGGTGTCACCGAACGATTCCTGGTCGGTCGGCCTCCCAAGATCACCAGTATGGCTCTATCCGGTGGCGGTAATCATTGGCGACGTGACGATGGCAATGCCACATTGACCGGCACGGGGCTGAAGCTAGTGGATAGTGTTGAGGTGGTAGATAAGAATGGACTGACCATTCTGGCGAATACCGGTGTCCTGTTGCCCAACAACAATGTGACTACCACCAGCGATACGTCATTGGAAATCAATGGGACGGCGTTCTCCGTTACACCCGGTTACTTGGATACGGTAACGGCACTAAACCGGCGTGTTCGCTTGACCACGCCTTGGGGTACGGTGTTGACCGATGATAATGCGTCGGGTGCCTTTACTATGAGTGCGACCCCGACCTTCCCGACGACCACGGCACTCACCTTTGCCGGCAATGGCAGTGGGTTCAATGGGATTGATACTTACGACATTAATGCCACCACTGGGACGGCACCGGATAATCTCCTACCGCTTGTGATCAATGGCCAAAACTTTCTCGGAGTGAAAACTATATATTTTGAAGATGATGCTTCGAATCTTTCTTTTAAAGTTTCGGATATCAACCCTGCTGTGCCTCCATCAGGTATCACATTTGCAGCAGACGGGTCTCAAATTATAATCTCAGGCAAAGTCATATATGATCGCAATTCGTCTTGGGCTGATGTTAATGCCACGAATTCAAGACGTATTGTCTTAGAGTCTGTAGCAGACCAAAATGCCACATCGCAGGTAATCACGACCAATCCTGCATGGAACGATAACAATTAAGGAACCGGGTGGAGAGAGAACGGGGCGACCTTCGGGTCGCCTCGTTTTTTTACAAACAATCAGTTAAAGATTCCGGGTGCAAATCGGGTGTGGTCCAGTCCGGGGCATGGGATTGGAGGTCGGTGATGCTGCGATTGCCGGTTGCTACTGCCAGAACTTTAGCGCCGATGGCACGGGCGCATTCGATATCGCGTTCGGTGTCGCCGATGATCAGGATCTCAGCAGGGTCCAGCTCGTGCCAGCGGGTTTGGGCCCAGGTAAGGGCATTGCGGGCGATGTCGTTACGGTCGGTGTGTTCGCCACCGTAGATGCCCATTTCGAATTCTTGCCAAATGCCGTAGTGCTTCAGCTTCAATTCCGCACCGCGGGGATGGTTGCCGGTGAGCAGGCCAATGACAGGCGCGTCGGATCGGCCACGGAGGTGGGCGATCAACTCGCGCGTGCCGGGTAGGGGATCATGTTGATCGGCGGGCAGAAAGTCAGTGAGGCGGCTCAGGTAAGCTTCAAAGAAGCGGTCGACGTTTTGTTGGGTGCGTTCGATTTGGTTTTGCTCGAACACTTCCTCTACCAGTCCGCGGTCGGTCCGGCCGGCAAAGGATAGGGTTTCAGTGGCTTTGGGCAGGCTGAATACTTCATCAAACGTGGCCGCAAAGGCATGTACGCCCGCGCCGTGGGTGCGGATGAGGGTGCCGTCGATATCAAATAGAACGAGCCTGAACATGGGCGGGGGAACATCCCACCGGGTTGCGGGTCGGTCAACCTCCGATGGTGAACAACCTGTGCAGGGCGCCAGCTTGACGCTCTCTTGACTGCTCGGTAGGGTCGGCGAGATGACAAGAGGCATTGTCTGTATCATTGGTATAATGGTGTTAAGCTTGGGTTGTCAGTCGGACAACTCCGGGCAGACGTCCGGAAAATCGAACGATGGCAAGCGGAAGTTTGGACTGAAGCCTTCCCAAAAGAACGAGGACTCGGAGTATGGTCTTAAATACTACGAGGGCATTGGGTGGCGTTATATCAAGCCGGGCCTTGATATTGAGGTTTTGACCTACACCAACACGCAGTTGCTTGATTACGTGCGTAAGGCGATAGCTGAAAAACGCTTTGATGATGCGATGTTTGGCGCACGGTATTTTGTCCAGCGCACGCCGGGCGCGGATGATGTGCCGGAAATGCGCCGTGTGGTGGCTGAAGTGTACGAGAGCCGCGGGTTGGAGGAGTACGCCTTCAAGGAGTACCAGAAGCTGCTGGATGCTCATCCCGGCTATGAAAAGAGCGATGAGGTGAGCGCGCGCATGTATGAGATCGCCACGCTCTACCTGAATGGTAAACGTTTTCGCTGGAAGATACCCTATCAGGATAGCATTTACATTCCGTTGTTTCCTTCCATGAGTAAGACCTCCAAGCTCTACACGCAGATTGTGACTAATGCGCCGTTTGGCCTGCATGCTGCCGAATCACAGTACGGCATTGGGCAGGCGCATGAAAAGGCGCTGCAGGGTTTTTGGGGGTTCTTCGCCAACGCCACGGAATACGACAAGGCGACCCGGGCCTATCAGCTTTTGGCCGACCGGTATAGCCAACGGGCGGGCGATTCCCCCCGAGAGAATCAAGAGAAGCTAAATGAGATGGTTGCCCAAGCAAGGTTCCGCACCGCCGAGTTATATGAGGCCCAAGCCAACGAAGGCATTTACGACCAAAGCATGGCGGAACGTTCCATCGAAGCCTTTGGGGATTTCGTGGAATTTTATAAGGCCGACTCCGATCGTGAAGAAAAAGTAACCGAAGCCAAGGCGCACATGAACGCTATGCGCCTGGAGCGCGCGCGCGGCTTGAAAGGGATTGCGCTGTTTTACGAAAAGAAACGCCAATGGGTGGCAGCACACACCTACTACGGCCAGATCAATCAGGCGCTCATCATTGATGTACTCAACGATCCCGATCACGAAGCCGAGGCCAAGGAGTTGCAATCCTTTGCCAATAAACGGCTTAGCGAGGAACTATTCCAGTGGCGTGTGCGCGATGCTCTGGAGCTGTACGCCGAGGCGCAAAAGGCTGAAAAGAAAAACCGGCCCTTCACCGCCCAGCGGGAATATCGCAAGGTGAAGTTGAATCTCGAAATTCTGCCTGCCGATCTCGAACGCGCGGCTACGGCGACAGAGATTGATTTGGTGCGGTTGCAGGAAATTCAATCCGCGGTCACCGCCGACTTGGAGCGGATTCAGCAACTGCTTGATGAACGCGAGTTAGCCCGCTCTAGGGAAGATTAGAAATACGGTTTTGATGAAAGCCTTCGCCCTCATTTTATTCACCTTGAGCCTCGGAATGCTGACTGGTTGCGTTGGTTATGTGGCCGGGCCCACCAATGGTCTGCCGGCCGGCGCGCAGTCCGTGCGCGTGGAATTCTTCAAGAACGAAACCTTGGAGCCACGTCTGGTGGTGGCCGTGAACCGCGCCCTCAAGCGGAATTTACAACAGGATGGCACCTACGCATTGGAGACCCAAGGCAACGCGGATCTGGTGGTCACCGGTGAATTGACGGAGTTTCTTCGGAACGGCGTGAGCTATACGCCCGGCGATTCGCTGACGGTGAAGGATTACAGCATGTCGCTTACGGCCCACATCAAGGTCACTCGCCCAGGCACGGGCGAAGTGGTGTACGAAGGCGAAATCACCGGCAACAGCACGGTGCGCGTGGGGAACGACCTCACCGCCGGCCAACGTCAGGCCGTGCCGATTATTGCCGATCATTTGGCGCGTCAGGCCACTTCCCTCATTGTGGATGGCAAATGGCCTGAAGCCGCCGCGGCTGCGCCATAAAATAGTTGCTCCCACCGTGACCTTGGCGGACACTCGCGCTCATGAAAGCTGCATCCGCCACACTCCTTTCACTTCTTTTCCTGCAAACCACCTTCGCCGGCGATTGGTCTCAATGGCGTGGCGAACAACGGGATGGATTCGCCCAAGACGAAAAGCCGCTGAATGCGCTGACTGCCAAGCCTAAGCAAATGTGGCAGGTGCCCGCAGGCAAAGGGCAGGGCGGCTTGATTCTTTCCCAAGGCCGCCTTGTGATGTGCCACGAGACCGTGGTGGGAGGGAAACCTATGGAGACAGCCGCCGTCATCGACACCACCACCGGCAAGACCCTTTGGCAGACGCCCTACTCCGAGTCTTGGCAATACACCAACGTCTACGGCCCGGGCCCGCGTACTGCGCCGATGATTGATGGCGATTTGTTGTTTTGCCAAAGCGCCACCGGCGTGCTCGCCTGCATTTCCTTGAAGTCCGGTAAGTTGATTTGGAGCAAGCAATACTCCAAGGATTACGGTGCCAAATGGTTCGGGGGCAATGCTCCGGGGAGCAGTGGCACAGCCGCCAGCCGGCACGGCAACAACGGCGCGCCCGTGACCGATGCCAAGCACATCTACGCCGCGGCCGGCGGACACGAAGGCGCCAGTCTCGTGTGTCTGGAGAAAGCGAATGGCAAGCTCGTTTGGAAAAGCGGCAACGACTATGCCGCGTACGCCGGCCTCATGCTCGGCAAGCTCGCCGGAGTGGAGCAGGTCGTCTACGTCACCGCCGCCAATATGAAAGGTTACCGCGCGGTTGACGGCAAGGAACTCTGGAGTGTGCCGGTGAAAACCGGTGCCGCCCGCAATATCGTGACGCCGATTCTTCAAGGCGACACGGTTACCGTGGCCAGCCACACCGTCGGCACCTTTCAAGTGCGTATACGGAACAGCGGCGACGGCCAGATTGCGGGGCCGGTTTGGAGCAATAAGGATGTGAAAACCAACATCACCACGCCCGTGCTTAAGGATGGTTACCTCTACGGTCTTGGCACCTCGCGCGGTAAGAATTCCGATTTTGTATGTCTCAATCACAAAACCGGTGAACTGGTTTGGAGCAAAGGCGGCTATGATGATTACGCTTCGGTGATCGGTCTCGGAGACGCTCTGCTCGTCCATGGCTCCCGCGGAGCGGTGACCCTGCTCAAGGCCACTCCCAAGGCCTACACTGAGCTCGGCCGCATCGACGCGGCCAGTCAACTGACCTGGAATTTCCCCGTGTATTCCAACGGCGTTCTGTATCTCAAAGATGGATTGCGTGATGGCGGCAATAAACTCACTGCATTGAAGTTGCAATAGCTTCAGTTTGCCCGCTTCATGAATTTAACCGAGCAATATCTCGAAGCCCAAGCCGCCGCCAGTGAGCAGGTGGATGTGCCGACGATGGTGAATTACATCATTCAGGATTCATTGCATCGCGGTGCCAGCGACATCCACATTGAACCTTGGGAAGACATGGTTGGCGTGCGGGTGCGCGTCAATGGTGTGCTCCAATGGCTGGTGGGTATCCCATCGGACCATCATCCTAACATCTGTGGCCGCTTCAAGGTGATGGCTAATCTTGAGAGCCATACCACCGGCTTACCGCAGGATGGTAAGGCCGCGCCAGAGGAATTTGGCGGCGTTCAATTACGTGTCTCTATTTTCCCAACGGTCTTTGGGGAGAAAATCGTCTGCCGCGTGTTTAACCCTAACTCCAAGGTCTTTGATATCTCTAAGCTCGGATTCGATGATGCGACATTGGAAAGATTTAAGGAACTAGCCGCCAAACCCACCGGGTTGATGCTACTCACCGGCCCGACTGGTTCCGGTAAAACCACGGCCATCTATGCAGCCATCGGCTATCTTCTGGAAAAGCACGGCAACGCCGTGGCAATTTCGTCTGTGGAAGATCCTGTAGAGCAAAATCTCGATTGGGTAAATCAATCCTCGCTTAACCCAGCCCGTGGGTACACTTACCCGGCTGCTCTGCGCTCGCTGATGCGGCAGGATCCCGAGATCATTATGGTGGGTGAGATTCGCGACGAGGAAACTGCCGAGATTGCCATCAACGCCGGAATGACTGGTCACCTTGTGATCAGCACTCTGCACGCGAATACCACCTCCGGCACGTTCGCGCGACTGATCAACATGGATATCGAGCCATTCCTACTAGCCTCCACCATTATTGGTGTATTGGGCGTACGCTTGCTGCGCACCAACTGCATGCATTGCGCTGGTCCCTACACACCAGAACCGGCCCCGCTCGAGCAACTCCGTCAATTCGAAGGTGATGAGTACTTACAGGCTATGCTTGATCAACAGGGCTTTTATCGTGGCGCAGGCTGTTCAGCCTGTGGCGATACCGGGTTCAGCGGACGAACCTCCATCAACGAGCTGCTTGTCTGCACCGAGCCGGTGCGCGAAGCCGTGATGCAGAAACGAGCTTCGCGTGAAATTCAGGCCCTCGCCGTGCAGGACGGCATGCGCACTTTGTGGGATAGCGGCTTGCAACTCGTGGTCGATCGCAAAACCACATTGGAGGAAACCCTCCAGAA
>Ga0066378_10001034_pt1 | contig 10808 bp, 9 predicted proteins | sample Knorr_S23_td_DCM_FD_70947 | JGI IMG/M metagenome (GOLD analysis project Ga0066378, IMG submission 70947) | Marine microbial communities from Southern Atlantic Ocean transect - Knorr_S23_td_DCM_ad_71m_LV_A | ecosystem: Environmental > Aquatic > Marine > Oceanic | place: Southern Atlantic ocean...
GAGCGCGCGCATCGCGAGCCTCGGGAGAGCAGGGGTCAGCGTGGAGCGGGTCGGCCTAGGGGAGGCTCCTTGGCCGGATCTGGGGATCCTTGCCCTGCGGCTCCCGACTTCCCTCGCCGCTGGTGAGCGCCTCGCCGCCGTTTGTGACCTGACCTTTGTGCCTGGTGCGCGAGAGGTTAGCGGTGAGCTCCTCATTCGATGTGAGGACGCTGATGGAGCCCGGAGCTTCTCTCGTCCGCTCTCTCTGCCGCGAGGAGGGGGAGAGTGGTCTGTCTCGATGGACCTCGGGCCCTGCGCTGATGGAGAGGTCGTTGTCAGCGCGAGCGTGCGCTTGGCAGGTGCTGGCGCCCTCTCAGCAGGTGATCCTGTGAGAGAGAACGATCGGGCCGTGAGTGCGACGCGCGCTGGAGAGGTTCGCTTAGGTCTCGCGACCGCTGAGCCAGGGCGCATCGCAGAGCTCGAGGCGTGGCTGGCGCGCTCCGGCAGCCCGGGGATTCAGTGGGAGGTCGTCGACCCTAGCGAGGTCGGTGACAGGCTCTCTGGTCGTGACGTCTTCCTCAGCTACGACATCTCCACTGCGTCCTTGCCTGAGCGCTGGCTCGGCCCCTTCCTCGAGCAGGGGGGCGGCTGGCTGGCCCTCGGCGGATGGGGCCTCCTGTCCGAGTTTTGGCCTGGCGGGGCGGAGGGGAGCGCGCCAGCTAGCGGGTGGCTCCCGCTCGTGCCGTCGGAGGGGGAGGTCCCCGAGCGTGAGGTCGTGTTCTGTGTGGACGGGTCGGGCAGCATGGCAGGCGCGCCTTTCGACAGCGTCCGGGACGCCTTGGGTGAGCTGGTCCCTGCTGCGCTCCCTACGGACGCGCTCAAGATGCGCTTCTTCACAGGGGCCCTTGGGCCCGTGATCGAGGTGGCTGGGGTGGGGCGAAGGGATCGGGTCCAAGGAATGCGGGAGCTCTTTGACGCGCGGGTGCCAGGTGGCTCTACAGACATCCTATTCTCGCTAGAGGGCTTGGCGGAGGCGCGCGCAGCCAGCGAAGTTCCAGGCTTGGTGCTGCTCCTCTCAGATGGTCGTGACCGCAACGCCTTCCAAGTTCATGAGCGGGCAGCGGCGGTGCGCTCCTCCTTTCGTGAGAGTGAAACGCGGCTGTCTGTGATCGCCATTGGCTCAGAGGCAGACCTCGACATGTTGACGGAGATCTCGGGGCCATCCGGAGAGGTCATCGTGGTGGAGGAGCTGACGAAACTGGCAGATCTCTTCAGGCGTGAGGTCGCCCGTGAGCGCGTCCGTGAGGGCGCGCCCACGAGCGTCGCGCTCGAGACAGACCTCGTTTCAGAGGATCTGCGGGCCTTAGCAGCGGCGTGGACAGGGAGAGAGGTCTGGCCTGAGGTAGAGCAGCTCGCGCGCATGGAGGCGCGGGGCTCCAGCGAGGTCCTCCTGCGGACCTCTGAGGGGTTGCCGCTCTTGGCCTTCGGCCGGGTCGGTGAAGGTTGGGCGGCTTGCTTCCCCGCGCTCCTCGAGGAGGGATGGGCGCCAGGCTTTGCGGAGGCGAATGATGTCTGGGCGCCGCTCTGGGCGCTCTTATCACGAGGTGGCGGCGTGAGCGACGCAGGCCCTCGGATCAGCTTGCGGGGAGAAGAGCTCGTTCTGCGCCTCGGCGCGGAGGGTGAGAGCTGGCCAGCGTTAGTGAAGGCCGAGCTCCTCTCTCTGGACGCGGCAGGGGTCGAGCGCTCCGTGGGGTCGGCCGAGCTCTCCTTGGGGGCAGGCATCGTTCCGGGCGTCCTGACTCGCAGGGTCGGGGCGCTTCAGGCCCTGGATTCGGGGGAGGGACGGCTCCAGGTAAGTCTCACGGACGCTGTGAGCGGCGAGGTGCTCTCGAAGCTCGGCCTGCCTCGTCCGCTGGCCCAAGAGTTCCAGCCCTCTTCGAGTGCGCGGCTCGCTGAAGGGGCTTTGGTGTCCCCTGCGAGGATCGTGAGGGCGGGCTTACCCGTCCCTGATGCGCGGGCGCCTTGGGTTATCGGTGCTGCTGCCGCCCTCTTGGCTGGCGCTGCGCTCTTAGGGCGTTGGCGCACGAGCTAGGGCGACGCCTGAGGAAAGCGTCGATCTGACTTCAGATCGGCGACCTCCCTGGTCGAGGCATGTCTTGAAAGGGCCCCGCTGTGGAGTGAAAGCACTCTGAGCCGCGGCCTCCTCCCTCGACACCGGCCACACGCGATGAAAAACAGTCACCTCATCAAGCTCTCGCTCTGCGCTCTCTTCGCTCTGCCCTCCTGCAGCACCCCTGGGACGGTGCAAGATGTCAGCCCTTGGGTCAGGCCCTCTCCCGGACTGCAGCAGCAGATTGATCGCCGGGCGCGCCGCCTACCCTGGACTCACGGCGTAGAGCGCATGGAGCTCGTTCGATGGTTCGCTGAGACTGGTGAGCCGGCCTACCCCGCGCTTCTAGAGCTCTGCATGGATCCCCGCCCGGACGTGGCAGGCTCTGCTCTCGGGGCCCTCGGCGCGACCGGAGATGCCGCATTGATCCCTGCCCTCCACGAGCTCCCTTGGCCGAACATTGAGGACGTCGAGCTGCGCTTGGAGCGAGCTCGCGCGCTCTTACGCCTAGGCGACTACTCCATGGTGCCCCACCTCATCGATGGGCTTGAGCATGACCGCCTGATGGTGCGCGCGCTGTGCGCCCAGTCTCTCTTCGAGGAGTCACACGACCGCTTCGGTTATGTGCCTGGCGGGCCCAAGGGCGACCGCGACGTCGCGGTCGAGCGCTGGCGCGAGTGGTGGAACAAGCTCAGCGCCCCGCGAGAGACAGAGGGTTTGGCCCGCGCAGACCTTCAGTAGGCCGTCTGTAAGCGGAGTCGGCGCACGAGCTCTACGAAGCGAGGCTCGTCCTTGAGCGGGTCCATGTCCGGATCGCTGAGGAGATAGTCCACGTCGTCATAGCCGAGCGCGATGGCTTCTTCGAGGGCTTCGAGCGCTTCGAGGGTGCGATCTGTGAGAGCGAGGGAGCAGGAGAGGTTGTAGCGGATGGTCGGGTCCTCCGGCAGCATCCGAACTAACCGCCTATCGAGCTCCAGGCCGCGCTCCCACTCTCCCAGGCGAGTGTGTGCTTGGGCGAGCTCTGCTAAGGCCTCGAGATTCTCCGGTTGCCGGTCTGTGACGACCTGATAGAAGTCCACCAGGAACTCCTGGCCAATCTGGCCGAGCTGCTCCCTGAGGAGGGGAGAAAGATGTATCGATTCGCGGGACAACGGAATGAGGAGGCTTGGTGTGTCAGAGAGCCTGACGCAGGGGCCGCCGTGGCGCAAGGGCACGGAGAAGATGGCTCTCTGGGGAAGGAAGATACAGAATGGGTGAGCATCCTGCCGAGGAGTGCCTCCCGTTCCTGAGTAGGGATGAGCTGACCATGGACATCTTCTTCTGCGACATCTGTAACGAGTCTGTTCCCCAGTCCGACCTGGACAGCGGCGCCGCTGTGCGCAGGGGGGAGCGGGTCATGTGCGCTGTCTGCGACAAGGTCATGACAATGGATGCTGGTGGCTCTTCGGGCTCAGCGCCTGCAGCGGCGCAGTCTGGTGCTGCAGCGGAACAAGGTGGAGAGGGATCCGAGGCGACGGCCGCTCCTGCAGCAGTGCCTGAGGTCGGGAGAGCGGCGACAGCGGTCGCGCCCGCGAGCGCAAGGGTGAGCCTCTCCAGCTGCCTATTGGGCTTGCTGTCTCTGGGCTTCATCGCCTCATTAGCGAGCACCGCCTATCTATGGGTAGAGGGTGAGCGTTCGCGCGCTGCGCTCAGCCAGTCTCTCGTCGCCCTTGAGGAGAGGGATGAGGCAGCCGACGTGCGCTTCCGTGATCTCCAGGCCTATCTCGCGAGGCAAGAGCAGGAGCGGGACACGATCACGCGTGATGGCTTCAGCGCTCTTGAAGGCTCCATGAACGAGAAGTTCACAAACCTAGGGAGCCGGGCCGCTCGGATTGAGAACTCAGTCGAGGCGCTGAGGGAGTCCACAGCTGAGGATCGGCGCTCCGTGGAAGCCAGCGTGAAGAGCGCCTCTGAGGCGGCGAACCTTGCCTCTGACGCCTCCGGCACGATGCAAGATGAGCTCGGCTACTTGAAGGACCGCGTGCTCGCCTTAGAGGAGGTGCTCGAAGGTGGCGTGGCGACTGGTGGTAGCGGCGAGAGCGGCGGGCAGCCTAGCTGGCTGCCCTACTTGCCGGAGCTGAAGGACCCGAGCGCAGGGAACCGCTGGAACGCGGTGACAGTCCTCGGTGACACCGAGGACCCGCGCGTCGTGCAGTATCTCTTGCCCATGCTTGAGGATGAGGATGTCTTTGTCCGTATGGCGACGGCGCGGGTGCTGGGAGACCTCGGGAGCGCGGCGGCGATCCCGGGGCTCATCAGCACGCTCAGCGACAGCCAGGCGGCGGTGAGGGAGGCGGCTGTCGTCGCCTTGCGAGTGATCTCAGGGAAGGACTTCCGCTTCGACCCCCTCAGTAAGGAGGCCGACCGCGTCAAGGCCCAGGGCGCTTGGCGCAAGTGGTGGGAGGAGAACTCCGAGGACTTGCTCGGCGGTTGAGCTACGCGCGCTCTTCGCTGCGGAGGCTGGCGGTGAGCGTCGCGCGAACTTAGGCTCGTGCTCGTGAGCATCCCCAGTCGAAAGATCACTGTCGTAGGTGCTGGATACGTCGGCTCCTCCTGCGCCCAGCTCGCTGCTACCAAGGACCTCGCGAGCGAGGTCTGCTTGATCGACGTCGTCGAGGGCCGTCCACAGGGTATCGCCCTCGATCTCAACCAGATGGCGGCCGTAGAGGGCTTCGCTAGTCGCGTCGTGGGGACGAATGACCCCGGTGACACCGCGGGCTCAGATGTGGTCATCATGACCGCTGGTAGACCTCGCACTCCGGGGATGAGTCGGTCCGACCTCTTGGAGACAAACGGACGTGTGATCAGCGCGGTCGCAGATTATGTCCGCGAGAGCTCGCCTGACGCCGTGGTCATCGTCGTGACCAACCCTCTCGACTCCATGGTTCACCTCATGCGCGCGCGCACAGGCTTCCCGGCGAGGCAAGTGGTGGGGATGGCGGGCGTGCTCGACTCGGCGCGCTTCCGCTTCTTCGCTGCTGAGGCGACTGGGACCGCGACGCAAGACGCAGAGGCCATGGTGCTTGGCGCGCATGGTGACTCCATGGTCCCTGTGCCGGAGCACACGAGCGTCGCGGGGGTCGCCCTCAACGCGATCCTGAGCGCGCAGGAGATCGACGCGCTCTCCGACCGCACCCGGCACGGCGGCGCTGAGATCGTGGGGCTCTTGAAGACGGGGAGCGCTTGGTTCGCGCCCGCAGCCTCGGCAGTGGCTATGGCGGGCGCCATCTTGCGGGATGAGCGCAGGCTCATGCCTTGCGCGTGCCTTCTGAACGGTCAGTACGGTCTAGAGGGCCTCTACATGGGGGTCCCCGCTGTGCTGGGCGGCCGCGGCGTGGAGGCTATCGTCGAGCTCCCGCTCACCGCAGAGGCCCGCATCCAGATGCAGAAGACCGCGGGCGCTATCGCTGCAGACCTTGAGACGCTCAGGGACCTGGGCCTGCTCTAACGTAGGTGGGCTCTAGGGAGGTACACTCCCGCTACGAAAGGTGGTTGAGCCGAGACTCGGCATAGACCACGACGGCGCGCCTCAGCGCGCCTAGGCCTGACGCAGAAACCGACGCCAACCGACGCCATGTCCACGCGCACCGAATCAGACTCTATGGGGCCGATCGAGGTCCCTGATGACGCCCTCTATGGAGCGCAGACCGCGCGCTCTCGCCAGAACTTCAAGATCGGCGGCCACACCTTCCCGCGAGCGATGGTGCGTGCACTGGGGATCGTCAAGAAGTGCGCCGCGCAGGCCAACATCGAGCTCGGGGAGCTCGACGCCCTGAGCGAGGAGCAGCAGGCTGCGCTCTTACAGGCCGCTGACGAGGTGATCGCCGGTGACCACGACGTGCATTTCCCGCTCGTCGTCTGGCAGACGGGCTCAGGGACGCAGTCCAACATGAACACCAACGAGGTGATCTCGAACCGAGCGATCCAGCTCCTCGGCGGGACCCTCGGATCCAAGGAGCCTGTTCACCCTAACGATCACGTGAACCGGGCGCAGAGCTCGAACGACACCTTCCCCGCGGCGATGCACATCGCGGCTGGTGAGCAAGCGGTGAAGCGGTTGCTGCCAGCGATCGAGGCGCTGGAGAGCGTGATCCGTGCTAAGGCGGAGGCTTGGAGCGAGGTCGTGAAGATCGGGCGCACTCACCTGCAAGACGCCACCCCGCTCACGGTTGGGCAGGAGCTCTCCGGCTGGGCGCAGCAGCTCGCCGACGCGCGCCGGGCCATCGAGGCGACCCTCCCCGCTGTCTATGAGTTAGCCCTCGGTGGGACGGCTGTGGGGACTGGCCTCAACACCCACCCGCGCTATGCGGAGCTCTCCGCTGAGCGCATCGCAGAGGAGACGGGGCTGCCCTTCGTCTCTGCGCCGAACAAGTTCTCCGGCTTGGCTGGGCACGACGCCCTCGTCTCTCTCTCTGGAATGCTTCGGACCACCGCGGCTGCGCTGATGAAGATCGCGAATGACGTGCGCTGGCTGGGCTCCGGACCCCGCTGCGGGCTCGGCGAGCTCAAGCTCCCTGCGAACGAGCCAGGCTCTTCCATCATGCCTGGCAAGGTGAACCCCACGCAGTGCGAGGCCCTCACGATGGTCTGCACGCAGGTGATGGGGAACGACGCGACAGTCGGCATCGCTGGCTCTCAAGGGAACTTCGAGCTGAACGTCTTCAAGCCTGTGATCATCCACAACGTGCTCGAGTCGATCACCCTGCTGGCAGACGGCTGCGACTCCTTCCGAGAGAAGTGTGTGGAGGGGCTGGAGCTCGATGTGGAGCGCGTGGACTCTTTGATGAAGCAGTCGCTGATGCTCGTCACGGCCCTCAATCGCCATATCGGCTACGACAACGCCGCCAAGGTGGCTAAGAAGGCCTACACAGAGGGCACAACCCTCGTGGAAGCTGTGGTGGAGCTAGGGCTCATGAGCGCCGATGAGTTTGAAGCTGCAGTCGTTCCGGTCGAGATGACAGGCCCCAGAGAGGCCTAGCGGGCAGGTTTCCACGCCTAGCCCTCGCGGCGCGCCCCAGCCTCAGCTAGAATCTTCCGCCTCATTCGGGCAGGAGCCCTCCCCAACATGAAGATCAAGACACGCAACAGCAACGCGAAGAAGGCCAAGAAGACCGGCTTCCGCACGCGTCAAAAGACGGCCAACGGCCGCAAGATCAACAAGCGCCAGCGCGCCCGCCACGGCTCCATCTAGGCCTCAGGCCTAGAGCTCGCTCAGGGCCCACGCGGCCCAGGCAGCGATGAGTAAGAGGGCTGCGCAGAGGACTTGTAGTCCTTGTCGCCTAAAACGGCCCCCGGGCCGCAAGCACGCGTAGCCGAGGCAGAGCCCTGCCAGGAGTCCGAAGACGTGTGCTGGTACGTCTGTACGGATGATTCCGTTGGGGCCCATGCGCTCTGAGGGTCCACCGAGCCAGCCCAAGAGGAAGAGGCCAGCGAGGAGCGGCACCCAAGCTCTCGCTCGAGATGGGCCGGTGCGCTCTGCTCGAAAGCGCGCGCCGACGAGGACCCCGAGGCTCGCAAAGACAGCGGTCGAGGCGCCGAGAGAGCGGTGGGCTTCCGAGCCGATGAAGGCGTTGAGGGTGTTCCCGAGCGCACCGCCGAGGAGGGTCAAGAGCAGCGCTGTGCCGAGGCCGGTCTCTGCTGCGAGGATACCGATGAGCAGGCCGCCAAAGATCAGGTTGCTGAGGAGGTGGAGGTGGTCTGCGTGCAGGGTCAGAGAGGTGATCGTGCGCCAGAGCTCGCCGTCCCGGATGAGGCTGGCTACAGCGATCGCAGTACGACTCCGAAGGAGCCCTGGCCCGAAGAAGGTCAGGAAGTGGATGCCGGTGAGCGTGATGGCCCAGATCCATACGGCCCTGTAGCCCGCGTGCTTGTCCGGTGGCGCTGGCTTGACGGCTCTGAGGGGGCCCTCAGCGGTGTATTGCTGCAGCTCGTGGCGAGCTCGCTCTAGGTGTTGGGCAGGGACCAAAATGTGGACCCTGGCCCCTGTCGCCTGGAGGTGGTGAGGGATCTTGAGGGCGTGCAGTACGAGGGATAGCTCTCGCGCCTGGCGCTTAGGGGTAGCACACACCTCTATCAGCTCTTCAGGGGTCACGCGGGGGGGGGCTCCTTGCGCCCCGGTCATCTGCGGGGCGCTGACCCTCTAGTAGCACGCGGCGATGAGGCGATCTAGCTCTCTCAGCTGATGTGCCCCTCTGGTCGCTGAATAGGCGAAGTGGTTGGGGGCTCCGGGCCGGGCGGATAGACTGTTTCCCAAATTCTCTGGCATCGGAGCCGGAGCAAAGAAGCGACGGGCGAGGCGCCCAACCCAACAGAACATGAAGATCCACGAATATCAGGCGAAGGAGCTCTTGCGCTCCGCAGGTCTGGCCGTACCTAGCGGCCACTTCTGCGTGAGCGTCGATGAGGCCGTCGCCGCCTACGAAGCGCTCGACACGGAGCTTTGCGTCGTCAAGGCGCAGATCCACGCGGGCGGCCGCGGAAAGGCGGGGGGCGTCAAGCTCGTCCGCTCTCAAGATGAGGCGCGCGAGGCAGCCGAGGCGATCCTCGGTGCGACCCTCGTGACCCACCAGACTGGCCCTGAGGGGCAAGAGGTCCGGCGGCTTTGGGTCGAAGAGGGCTCAGCGATCGCGAGCGAGTACTACATCGGTATCGTCGTTGATCGCGAGACGCAGCAGCCTGTGATGATGGCCTCTAGCGAGGGCGGCGTAGAGATCGAGAAGGTGGCAGAGGAGACGCCCGAGCTCATCTTGAAGGCGTCTTACTCTCCAGCCGACGGGCTCTCTGAAGAGGACGCTGTGCGCTTGGCCTCTGGGATAGGGATCCCTGAGGAGCTCGTAGCAGAGGCGGTCACCTTCCTGACGGGGCTAGCCAAGCTCTTCGTCGAGAAGGACTGCTCCCTCGCAGAGATCAACCCGCTCGTCACCACGGAAGGTGGCCGCGTCATCGCCCTCGACGCGAAGGTCAACTTCGACTCGAACGGGCTCTTTCGACAGGGAGAGCTCCTCGAGCTTCGGGACCTCGACGAAGAGGACCCCAAGGAGATCGAGGCGAGCAAGTTTGACCTCAACTACATCGCGCTCGATGGCTCTATCGGCTGCATGGTGAACGGCGCCGGGCTCGCGATGGCGAGCATGGACGTCATTCAGCTCTACGGCGGCTCACCTGCGAACTTCCTCGATGTGGGCGGCGGCGCGACGAAAGAGAACGTCACGGCGGCCTTCCGCATCCTGCTCTCTGACGAGAAGGTGAAGGCGGTCTTGGTCAACATCTTCGGTGGCATCATGAAGTGTGATGTCATCGCCTCAGGCATCGTCGCAGCGGTCCAGGAGGTCCAGCTGAGCGTGCCCCTCGTCGTCCGCCTCGAGGGGACGAACGTCGACGAAGGCCGCCAGATCCTCGCGGACTCCGGCCTCCCCATTGAGTCCGCAGCGAGCCTCGACGAGGCCGCCCAGAAAGCGTGCGCCGCGATCGGCGTAGGAGGTGCCGCGTGAGCGTCATGGTTGGTAAGGAGACGAAGCTCATCTGCCAGGGCTTCACAGGTAAGACAGGGACCTTTCACTCGAAGGGCGCGATCGAATACGGCACGAACATGGTCGGCGGGGTGAACCCTCGCAAGGCGGGCGAGACACACCTAGACCTGCCTGTCTTTGGGAGCGTCGCTGAGGCGCGGGACGCGACGGGCTGCAACGCCAGCGTGATCTATGTCCCGCCGCCGTTCGCTGGTGAAGCAATCATCGAGGCTGTGGACGCGGGCATTGAGCTTGTCGTCGCGATCACCGAGGGCATCCCAGTTCTCGACATGGTCAAGGTCATGGAGCGCGTGCGGGATTCTGAGACGCAGCTCATCGGCCCGAACTGCCCAGGTGTGATCACTCCCGGTGAGTGCAAGATCGGGATCATGCCCGGCTACATCCACAAGCCCGGCAGAGTCGGTGTGGTGTCGCGCTCCGGCACCCTGACCTATGAGGCTGTGTGGCAGCTCACCTGCCTCGGGATCGGTCAGTCCACCTGCGTGGGCATCGGCGGGGATCCGGTGAACGGTACGCACTTTGTCGACTGCCTCAAGGCCTTTGAGGAGGACCCTGACACCGACGCGGTCGTGATGATCGGTGAGATCGGCGGGACGGCAGAGGAGCAGGCCGCTGAGTTCATCCAGAGCGATATGAGCAAGCCTGTCGTGGGCTTTGTCGCTGGCGCGACCGCGCCTCCTGGGAAGCGCATGGGACACGCTGGCGCCATCATTTCGGGCGGTAAGGGCACAGCCCCTGAGAAGATCGCTGCCATGGAGGCGGCTGGCGTACGTGTCAGCCGTAGCCCCTCAGGCATCGGCGCGGCCATGGAGGAGTCCCTCCGCGAGGCCGGGTTGCTCGAGGCCTGCAAGTCCTAAAGGGCCGCAGAACGTGACAGCGCGCGGCGCCCGGGTCTCCTCGGGTGCCGCGCGCTCATGAATGACGTATGGTGAGCTCATGAGTGAGCCCTCTTCACGGGCGCTTGAGGTCTTCTCAGAGCACCTCAGGCGGCTTGAGATAGGGCAGGAGTCTGACCTCGCTGAGCTCTGCTCAGAGCACGCGGACCTCGCGGAAGAGCTCAGGCAGCTCTACGCCGAGTGGGCGAGGATGTCAGAGGTCTTGGATCGCCTCGGTCCGAAGGAGGGCACGCTCTCCTTGCAGCTCCGCGAGCG
>Ga0066378_10001037_pt1 | contig 10777 bp, 6 predicted proteins | sample Knorr_S23_td_DCM_FD_70947 | JGI IMG/M metagenome (GOLD analysis project Ga0066378, IMG submission 70947) | Marine microbial communities from Southern Atlantic Ocean transect - Knorr_S23_td_DCM_ad_71m_LV_A | ecosystem: Environmental > Aquatic > Marine > Oceanic | place: Southern Atlantic ocean...
CCAGGCCAATCGGCATGATCCGAGATGACCAATCCTGTGGGCTGGTGTTTTTTACGATGTGGGTGAGTCACCATCAGCCATCCCGAAGCTCCAATCATTTCCCAGGAACTTGGGCGTTTGGAGATGAAAGAAAGATGGGCGCTGGGGGGGGCAATCACCAGCATCTTGCCATCATGTGCCTTGAGGGAAGTTTCCGAGAGAGTTTGAAACGGAGGAAAGGAGACGCCTTCAGCCTGGTAACTGGGTAGAAACTCTTCAACGCTTGGATGAAGGAGGATGGGACCAGAGTTTTCTTGGCAGGCATGAAGAATCCGTTGGGCCTTGCCCAGGGAATATCCTCGAATCAGGCTATTGAGTCCTGCTTGCTGGTTGCGATGCCACCATCGCTTCAATCGGTCCCATTGTCCTTGTGGATCTGGCCACTGATAAATGGGCGCGCCAAAAGTGCATTCAGAGATGAAGTGATGGGATTGGACGGGTTCGAAAGGTGTGCAAGTGGGATCTTTCTGGAGCTTGTAATCCCCACTGACGACCCAGATTTCACCTTTGTATTCCAGTCGCACCTGGCTGGAGCCAAGAATGTGGCCTGCCGGATGAAACGAAACCTCTACACCATGGATGTTGCGTTTTTCCCCGTAGGGAATGCTTTCAATGGTTTTGGTTTTACCTAGACGAATTTTGAGCAGTGCCTCACATGGGGAGGCGCACAGATAACGTCTGGATCCTCTGCGTGCGTGGTCAGCATGCGCGTGGGTGATCACTGCCCGGTCGACGCCCTTGGAAGGATCGATAAAAAAATCTCCGACTTCACAATAAAGTCCTTGGGGTTGTCTCCGAATCAGCATAAAGGGTGCTTCAGGATCCCTATCAGGGCCTTGTCCGTGCAGCACTATGGAGGCCTCATTGGGATTGTCAATGATCCCCTCGGTTGCGGGGCATCTTCCTGAAAATGTCCCATGCAACGTGAAGGCATCACATGGATTTATGGGTTTATTCCAGGGGCTTGACTCATTACGATACTCCCATGCTTCTTCAAACTTCCGGTGCTTTCGCGCGACACGCTGACTCGTCCCATCGTGTGTCTGCTGGATCTTACTGGGACCGTCACTCCTGGCTCAAACCTATGGCAAGATACCTCGCTCTGAGCTTTCTTCTTGTAGGGTGGCCCGATGATCGTGGCGTCTCATGGGTTCAAGCTGGAGCGGTCTCTACGGTGCATCCCTTGGCAACTCAAGCCGCGATGGAGGTGATGAAGGAGGGGGGGAATGCCGTCGATGCCGCTGTAGCGGCTGGTTTGACTTTGGGAGTCGTGGATGGGTTCAACTCGGGAATTGGTGGCGGATGCTTTCTACTGATTCGCACACCACGAGGTGAAATCGTTGGCATTGATGGTCGCGAGGCGGCTCCTGCGACCGCTCATCAGGACATGTATCTCAAAAACGGCGAGGCGGATCCATCTTTGTCTCAGAGTGGGCCGCTTGCCATTGCTGTTCCTGGCGCCCTCGCTGCGTATGAATTGGCCTTAAGTCGTTTTGGTAAACGTTCATTGAACACCTTGATCATGCCTGCGGCACGCATTGCGGAGAATGGTTTTTTGATCGATGAAGGGTTTCATTCTCGCATTCGAGGTGTCGTTGAAAGGCTCCGTGAATTCTCTGAAGCAGCTGACATCTTTCTGGATGGCCAACATCGGGCGCACCCAGTGGGGCATCGGCTGGTTCAGTCTGACCTGGCAAAGACTTATCGGTCCATTGGCGATAAGGGAGTTGAATTTTTTTATCGAGGCCCTTTCGCCGATTCGGTCGAACTGTGGATGAAACGCTCAGGAGGCAAGCTGATGGCCCAGGATCTGGCTGCCTACCGAGCCATTCCGAGGCCGCCGATTCGATCACGATACCGCCAATACGATCTGGCTGGCTTTCCTCCTCCCAGTTCCGGTGGGGTTCATGTCGCTCAGATCCTCAACATTCTGCAACATTTTTCACTCAGGGAAAAGGGCATGACCTCTGCAGATTGGGCTCACTTGGTGGTTGAAGCCATGAAATTGGCATTTGCTGATCGAGCTTATTGGTTGGGAGATGCTGATTTTGTACCTGTGCCAAATGGGTTGGTCGACGTTTCCTACGCCAGGGCTTTGGCGGAGCGTATCGATCCCGAGCGTGCCTTGGACGTGCCCTCACACGGACAACCCCCACATGCACACAAATCCCTTTTTGGCAGTCACACAACGCATTTTTCGACGGCTGATGAAGAAGGATGGTGGGTAGCTTGCACAGCGACGGTCAACACCACTTTGGGATCCAAGGTGGTGATTCCAGATACTGGAGTCGTAATGAATAACGAAATGGACGATTTCTCAGCCCAGCCTGGGAAACCCAATTTCTTTGGTCTGATGGGGAGCCAGGCCAACGCCATCCGGCCGGGCAAGCGGCCGCTCAGCAGTATGAGCCCGACATTGGTCAGTCTGGAAGGTGAACCGGTCTATGCCCTTGGCGGTGCAGGCGGTCCGACCATCATCAGTCAGACGGTCTTGCATCTTATTCTGATGATTGATTTTGGGCTGACACCCGAGCAGGCATTGGCTCATCCACGGCTCCATCATCAATGGAGTCCGGATCAGGTGGTTTTGGAAGAAGGCTGGCCGGCATCGGTGATCGAGGGTCTTCGCGACAAGGGACACGATGTAAGGATCGTGCCTTCCCTAGGGGTTTCGCAAATAGTCGCCCGGCCTGACAAGGAGGGATCGTTGCAAGCGCTTTCGGATCCTCGCGTAAAGGGTTCAGGTATGGCCTACACTCCATAGGAAATGTCCTTGAAATTGCCTCAACTGGAAGATGTGCGACAGGCTGCTACTGTTCTGGATGGTACGGCCCATCGTACTCCCTTACTCACCAGCCGATCACTCAGCCAGCGGTCAGGTAATGAACTTTATTTCAAGGCGGAACACCTGCAGCGATCCGGAGCCTTCAAATTCAGAGGAGCCTTCCATGCCCTATCTCGCATCCATGTCGCGGGTGCTGCCAGCACTGTAGTGACCCAAAGCTCTGGCAATCATGCTCAGGCGCTTTCCTTGGCTGGACAGATACTGGGTCTGCAGGTTCACGTGGTCATGCCGGAGGAGGCCCCTGAAGTGAAGCGTCGCGCGACCATTGACTACGGCGCATCCATTCATCCTTGCCTTCAAACCCAGGAGGATCGCATGCGTGTTCTCAGGCAGGTTCAGCAAGACACTCGATCTCATTATGTGGCTCCCTATGATGATCCGCAGGTCATCGCTGGCCAGGGGACTGTCGCTCTTGAAATGCTTCAGGAGCTGCCTGCGCTCGATGCCCTGATCATACCCGTGGGTGGCGGTGGCCTCCTTGGAGGCATGGCCATGACTGCCAAATCCATGAAACCTTCCATACGCGTCTATGGAGCAGAACCCGTCGGAGCAGATGATGCACACCGTTCCTTGATCGCAGGAAAGCCATTACCCATGCATCATCCACAAACCATTGCCGATGGATTGTTGACGTCACTGGGTGACTGGACCTGGCCACTGATTCAATCCCACGTGGATGACATCCTGACAGTTAGCGATTCTGAGATCACGGGTGCCATGACCTTGCTCTGGAGCCGAATGAAGCAGGTGGTGGAGCCCAGCGGTGCGGTCGCTCTGGCAGTGGCCTTGACGGAGGGTTTTCAGAGCCGGCATCAGTCCCAGCGTATCGGAGTGGTTTTGAGTGGAGGCAATGTGGACCTAAGCTTTTTTCACCGGCACAAGCAACCTTGACGGGTCTATGGGGCTTGGTTAGTTTGCAAAAAAGAATGGAAGTTCAAAAACATACCTTCAATTACCTGGTTCCTTATGTCGTGGAAGAAACCGGAAGGGGCGAGCGGGGATACGATATTTACTCAAGGCTTCTCAAGGATCGCATTATTTTCCTGGGGACACCTGTGGATGATCAGGTGGCCAATGTCATCATTGCCCAGTTGCTCTTCCTGCAGAATGCGGACCCCAAGAAGGATATTCACCTCTACATCAATTCGCCGGGGGGATCGGTGACGGCAGGTCTGGCCATTTATGATACCATGCAGTTCATGACCTGCGATGTGAACACCTATTGCATTGGTCAGGCAGCAAGCATGGGGGCGGTTCTCCTTTGTGGCGGGACCCAAGGCAAGCGTTTTGCCTTACCCAATGCCAATATCATGATCCACCAGGTTCTCGGTGGCGCCCAGGGCCAGGCGTCCGATGTGGAAATTCGCGTCAACTACATGCTCAAATTAAAATCTCGTTTGAACGAAATCATTTCCCATCATACCGGCCAGGATCAGCAACAGGTTGAGAAGGACTGTGATCGTGACAACTACATGAGTGCTGAAGAGGCAAAGGATTATGGTCTCGTGGATGAGGTCGTCAAATCCCAGAAAGAAGTCGCTTCGGCTCAATCCTGATATCATGGCCAGACCCACTCAACTCACCATGTGCAGCTTCTGCGGCAAGTCTCATTCGGAGGTCCGCAAGTTGATTGCAGGTCCACAGGTCTACATCTGCGATTCCTGCGTGCTGGTTTGTAAGAGCGTTCTGGATAAGGAATTTAAGTCCACTGGCAAGGCGAGTGCCAAGAAGCTTAATTTGCTTCGCCCTAAGGAACTCAAATCCATTCTCGATGAATATTGTGTGGGGCAGGAGGACGCCAAGAAAACTTTGGCTGTTGCCGTCCACAATCACTACAAGAGGGTTCATGCCGAAGGCAACGATGACCAAGGTCTTTTGGATGCCGACCATGAACTCAGCGAGGTCGTGATCGAGAAAAGTAATATTTTGATGATTGGCCCGACCGGGTCTGGCAAAACCCTCTTGGCAAGCACCTTGGCCAAGGCCCTGGATGTTCCTTATGCCCTGGTCGACGCCACGACCCTCACTGAGGCTGGATACGTTGGAGAAGACGTGGAGAACATTATTCTGCGATTGCTCCAGAATGCAGATTTCGATGTGAAGAGTGCTGAGATGGGGATTATTTACGTCGACGAAATCGACAAGATTGCCCGCAAGACTGAAAATGTTTCCATCACTCGAGACGTTTCAGGTGAGGGTGTGCAGCAGGCTTTGCTCAAGATCATGGAGGGGACCATCTGCAATGTGCCTCCTCAAGGGGGGCGGAAACATCCTCAGCAGGAATACATCCAGGTCAATACCAAGAATATTCTCTTCATTTGCGGGGGTGCTTTTGTGGGGCTGGACAAGATGATCGAGCGCCGCCTGGGCAAGGGTAAGCTTGGTTTTCACGCGGCAAGCTCTGGAGGTTCCAGCAGCCCTGCTGCAGTCAGCCGAGCCGCCTGCAAATATGTCGAACCTGAAGATCTGGTGTCCTATGGCTTTATTCCTGAATTGATTGGGCGTATACCGATGACGACGGTTCTGGATGAGCTCACTGAAGATCAGTTGGTTTCGATCATGACCGTGACCAAGAATGCTCTTATCAAGCAGTTCTCCAAGCTTTTGGCGTTGGAGGGTGTGGCATTGGAGGTTACCAATGATGCACTCCGGGCGCTTGCCCGTCAGGCGATCCTGAAGGGAACCGGTGCTCGTGCCTTGAGAGGTATGCTCGAAAAATTGATGCTCGATGTGATGTATGAAGTTCCCGGCAGGGACGACGTCGAAAGCGTGAAAGTCACACGAGCTGCAGCTGAAGGACGAGCCAAACCTCGTCTCCGACTCAAATCCAAGGATGCGGCTGCGGCATGATGGATCCGGGGATCGTCCATCGGCTCCCTCTTCCGCTGCACGGATTCATTCCTCATGAAACCTGGCGCTTCAAATTCATCTCCCATTGCTCGTCATGTGGCCTCGATTGCCAGATCGGGCATTCGTGACTTTTTTGATCTTGTCCAGGGGCAACCCGATGTGATTTCCCTCGGTGTGGGGGAGCCTGACTTCGTCACGCCTTGGAACATTCGTGAGGCAGCGATCTATTCACTGGAAAAGGGACACACCTCCTATACTTCCAACCTGGGGCTCCCGCGTTTGAGAAAAGCCATTGCTCAATATGTTCAGTCCTTTTTCGGGATTTCCTATGATGAGGTTTCCGAAATACTCGTCACTGTCGGGGTGAGCGAGGCACTGGATCTGGCTTGCCGTGCATTGATCGATCCTGGAGATGAGGTGATTTTCCACACTCCATGCTACGTGAGCTATGCTCCAAGTATTGTTCTGGCTCACGGGGTTCCAGTGCCAGTGATCTGTCACCATCAGGATGCCTTTGCTCTCGACCCTGTGGCATTGGAAGCCGCTGTGACGTCAAAAACCAAGGCGATCATCCTCAATTTTCCCACCAATCCTACGGGCGGCACCATGGATGGCCGCCGATTGGAACGCATCGCCGCCATTGCCCGCAAACATGATTTGGTGGTGATCAGCGATGAGATCTATTCGGAACTGACCTACGAAGGAGAGCATGTCAGCATCGCATCATTGCCAGGCATGCGGGAGCGAACCATCCTGCTCCACGGTTTTTCAAAGGCCTATGCCATGACCGGTTTCCGGATAGGCTATGCTTGCGCGCCTCAGAACCTGTTGGATGCCATGCTGCGTATCCATCAATACAGCATGTTGTGTGCTGGTATTACCAGTCAGGAAGCTGCCACTGAAGCACTGTTACATGGTGACCAGGTTGTTCGTGAAATGCGAGAGGCCTACAAGCTACGGCGCAACTTCATCGTGAGAGCATTCAACGACATAGGGCTGCCCTGTCATCTTCCCCGCGGCAGCTTTTACGCTTTTCCATCCATTGAATCCACCGGTCTGGATGCTCGATCCTTCGCCATCCGCTTACTGGAGGAGACCCAGGTAGCTTGTGTGCCAGGGACAGCCTTCGGAGAAGGCGGCGAGGGGTTCCTACGCTGCTGTTTTGCGACCTCACTCTCGGAGATTGAAACTGCCATGGAGCGCATCAGCTCATTTGTCAAAAAGGGCTGATTTCAGGAATCATCAACACTCCCGCAAGCGCCACCATTCGATTCGGTGTGTCTACCTTCCCTTACTCAAGCATCCTGGCGGGCATGACCGATGCTGAATCGACTGGAGTCGATAGTTTTAATGATTTCGAGCCTATAACTCAAAGAGTGCCAAGCTCAATGAAAGGGTTTATTTGAGCATGCCCATGGGAGCTATGTCCTGCCACTCTCTGCCGCGAACCCATCCATGGTGGAAAGAGAGACCATGGGGGGGGTCAAGCTCGAGAGACTGATCAAAGCCATCCAGATAATTCTGCGAGTTCCTGAGGGCTTTTGATGCATGGCCCAGGATTGCCATTTGTGGTTGCCGATTTACTGAAGCTGCCGTTCAAGGTAGAGTAATGCTTGACGGATTGATGGGTCCATTTCCATGCGGTCTTTGACGAGTCGACATGCATGCAGCACGGTACCGTGATCTCGTCCCCCAAAGGCACCGCCGATCACATTGAGAGAACTCTCCGTCAGTTGGCGCGAGAGATACATCGCAATTTGTCTGGGAAAGGCAATGTATTCGGGTCGTCTGCGACTTGTCATGTCTGCCAGTCGAATGTCGTAATGTTCGGCGACCTTCTTCTGAATGCTTTCGATACTGATGGCCGAACGCCCTTCCTCTTGAAGGGTTTCACGCAGAAGCTGCTCAGCTAACTCCAGAGTGATGTCCTTCTTGGTCAATGAGGCGAAAGCAGCGACTCGCATCAGAGCTCCCTCCAGTCGGCGAATGTTGGCGCGAATATTCGTCGCAATATACTCCACGACTTCGCGCGGCAGTGAAACGCCCAAGGATTGTTCCTTCTTCAGTAGGATTGCCAGTCTGGTTTCGACATCCGGAGCCTGAAGGTCGGCGGCCAGGCCCCATTCGAACCGAGAACTCAGGCGCTGTTCCAGACCGTCAATTTCACATGCCGGACGATCACAACTCAAAACGATCTGTTTATGCGCTTCGTGGAGTGCGTTGAAGGTATGGAAAAATTCTTCCTGGATACGCTCTTTACCGGAAAGGAACTGAATGTCGTCAATGAGCAAGACGTCGGTTTGGCGATAACGCTTGCGGAATTTAACGAGCTGGTTGTTTTGGATCCCATCGATGAACTCGTTGGTGAACTTTTCACAGGAAAGGTAGGACACCCTTGCGTTTGGGCGCTTACCAATCACCTGTTGTCCGATGGCATGCAGCAGGTGGGTCTTGCCAAGTCCTACTCCTCCATAAAGGAACAAGGGATTGTAGGATTTACCAGGAGACTGAGCAACGGCAAGAGCGGCGCTGTAAGCCATTCGATTATTGGCTCCAACGACAAAGGAGTCAAAAGTGTAGAAAGGGTTGAATTTGGCCGTAGCCGTGTCGGGCGTGGAGGCTCGCCGAGCGTGGTCGGTCTGCGAAGGTTGCCCTTCAGCGTGCCCGACGATGCTTTTGGACTCTGATGGGTTGGCCTGAGCGCTCTGGGTGGCCTGAGGCGATGATGGTTCGCTGCTGGACTTGCACTGATAGCTCACCTGAAGTCTTTGCCCACTGGCATCCTCAACGACTTCTTCAAGGAGTTGATGGTAATTGTCTTTGAGCCATACCTCGCAAAAATCATTGGCGACTTCCAGGATCAAGGTGCCATTCTCGACTTGCGAAGGTTTGATGGGGGCAAACCAAAGCTTGAAGACATCATCATTGAGCATCGATTTGAGCTTTTTCACAGCTCGGCTCCAAATTATTTCAGCCTCGTTCCGCATTGCCCTAATTCTCTTTTGAAAACATCTGATTGGTAACTTTATTCACTTCTTAATGTTACGACTTTCAGGCGACGCTTTTTGCCAAGATTTGTTCTGTGAGCAGAGGCTTAATTCCAAGTGGAAACCCTCTTTTGTTAACAAACTCTTGTTTTGTGTATCAACTGTAAGCCCCTAAAAAACAACTAATTACAAAAAATTTTACAACCTCTCAAATGCCGCTGCGTTTCAGGAAACGACATCGCATTCAAGCTGTGGTCCAAACGCTAGCCCATAATAAGGCCAAGCTTCTAGCATAACATATTCACTCTTATTCACAAGTTATGCACATTGCTTAAAAAAGCTTGATTGCCCTATGCAGCGTGATAGAGCGCACCGTGTTTTCAAACTCTCCATAGGGGCATTGATCAACCCCTGGGCGATCCTTGCCATCAGCTTGGGAAAACGGGGAAATTAAAAGGGTTTTGTAAAAGAAAGCCAACCTTCATTTACAGGTTAGCAATTTTTTACAATGCTTGCTTGACATTTTCGATAACGGCGGTGTTGCCAGAAAAATGAATAATGCGGATAGGGCTCCCTTGATCGATTTTTCCACCATCGCTGACGACATCCAAAATCTTCTCTCCAAACTGAGCCTTTCCGCCGGGCACGCAAGCGCTGAGGGTGACCCCCTCCATTCCCAACATGGATTGGTTTCTTCTCGTAGACTCTTGAACGGATGATTCGCCACTTTGACTCGCTGAAACCAAGCTGCTGAAAAGAGGTGTCTGTGGAAGCACACTAATCAATGCTGCGATGATGATGGCGGAACCGATTAGGGCAATCGTCAACACCTTGATGGGGTCCAGCAGTTGGGAAGCATTGGGAATCTGCCAGACTGGAAGGGTCGGATCCATATCCACCATTCCCATCAAGAGGGACCATAGGACAAGGCCGGCACCTAACAGTCCAAAAACAAGTGTCCCGGGCAAGAAGAACAATTCCACAATCATCAAGATCAGTCCCAGCGCAAAGAGAATTGCCCACTCCATGCCTGACAAACCGGCTACGTAACCGCCGAGAAAATAAATGGCAAAAGCTACGAGTCCAACAATACCGGGTATACCGAAACCAGGTGTCTTGAATTCAAGGTAAATGCCGACAATACCCAAGATGAGCAGGATGGAGCTGAGTTGATTGATCCAGGTTCCAACCTTTTCTACGCCGGTCGGTTCAATACGAACTAGGCGCGCCTGGTCGAGCCCAAGATGAACCAGCAAATCCTCCATGGATTCGAAGGTGCCTTGACTCAACAGGGGTTTTTGCGGGGAACCATAGAGGGCCTCCGCTTCGGTGTTGGTCAGGGTGAGGATTTGTCCTTTCTCGCTGAGGACTTTTCCATCTCGGACGAGTTCCTTGGATTTGTCGATCATGGCCTCTACAACCTCGGGGTCATGCCCGTGACGTTCTGCCGTGGCGCGTATCATGGCCGAAATACCAGAAGTCATTTTGACTTCCATGGTGTTGGGCATCTCTCCAGGGCCGCCACCGGGTGACATGAGAATCGGAGCGGCAGCTCCAATGACACTTACCGGAGCCATGTAAATTTCCTGAGTGGCTACTGAGATGAAAGCACCGGCTGAATAGGCCTTGTCATTGACGTAGGTGACGGTGCGACCTTCAAAACGATTGATCAATGAGATGAGTTCTTCGGTGATGTCCACCCTGCCACCGTTGGTCTGCATATCCAGTATGAGGCACGCTGCTTCGTTGGTGATGGCCTCTTTGACTCCGCGTCTTACCAAGTAAGTCAGCGGTGGCATGATGTCCTCCCGAATGGGCAGGACATAGACCGGGCCGTTGCCTGATGAATCGTTAGAAACATCCGCCGATGGTTGCGCCTGAAAGCCAATGGGGGTGAAAGCAAGGACTCCCAGCACACTCCATGTTGCCAAGATGGTCAATCGTCGGAAGATCATTAGCCATGACTCTAGCCTCTTGGTTGAAGGCCTGCAACCGATCAATGTCTCGTTACGGGTCTTTGCGACGAAGCAGTCTTGCGAACCTAGCTTGCACCTAG
>Ga0066378_10001039_pt1 | contig 10764 bp, 8 predicted proteins | sample Knorr_S23_td_DCM_FD_70947 | JGI IMG/M metagenome (GOLD analysis project Ga0066378, IMG submission 70947) | Marine microbial communities from Southern Atlantic Ocean transect - Knorr_S23_td_DCM_ad_71m_LV_A | ecosystem: Environmental > Aquatic > Marine > Oceanic | place: Southern Atlantic ocean...
TGGACGACGTAATTGTTTCCAATGGTAAAGACTTAAAACTAACAATAGATTCAGAGCTTCAACAATATGTAGAGGAATTATTGTTAGGCAAAGTTGGGAGTGTTATTGCTATTGAACCAGCGACTGGAAATATTTTAGCTATAGCATCTTCTCCTACTTTTGATCCCAATATTCTTTCTGGAAAAAATTTTTCAAAAAACTATATGATGCTTCAAAATGATACTTTGAAACCCATATATAATAGAGCTCTAATGGCTAAATATCCTCCTGGTTCAATGTTTAAACTTTTACAATCACTTATTGGTTTAGAGGAAGGTTTAGTTAATTATGATGAACAATTATATATTGATTTATCAAATATTGGAGATTTAGCTCCAGAAGGATATTATGACCTTAAAAAAGCAATTGTTAAGTCTTCAAATAATTATTTTTATAAATTATTTAGAAAAATTATAAATAGAAAAAAATCTGAAAATACATTTACAGATTCAAGTCTAGGTTTGATGTCTTGGTCAGAATATGTACGATCTTTTGGGTTAGGTTCCAACTTAAATTTTAATATGCCAATAGTGAATAATGGATTTGTTCCTAATTCGAATTATTATGATAATTGGTATGGGAAAAATAGATGGAAATTTTCTAATATTTATTCTTTGAGTATTGGTCAGGGTGAACTTTTAGTGACCCCATTACAAATGGCAAATTTTGCCTCTATTCTTGCTAACAGGGGTTTTTATTATGATCCTTCCTTGATTCTTGAGATTGATGGTAAACCCATAAGTAATCCTAAAAAAAATATTATACAAATAAAAAGTAATCACTTTGATTATGTGGTAGATGCGATGGAGGAGGTTGTTAATAATGGTTCAGGAAGAAGGGGTTATATGAAAGATTTGGAGCTTTGTGGTAAAACAAGTACAGTTCAAAATCCTCATGGATATGATCATTCAGGTTTTATTGGTTTTGCACCTAAAAAAAATCCAAAAATTGCAATTGCAGCATATATTGAAAATGCAGGTCAAGGAGGTAGGGCTGCAGCTTCTATTTCAAGTCTTACTGCTGAAAAATATATTTTTAAAAAGTCTAAAAGATTTTGGTTAGAAGATTATATAAAGAAAGGAGATTTTATAGATGAGGAAGATAAGCAATAATATTTTTTCAAATGATATTTTTTTAACTGTATCATATTTCTCTTTATTAATTATAGGTTTTGTATCTATTTTTTCATCTCAATATTCTAATGATATATCATTTTTTTCTTTAGAAAATGAGGCTTTTAAACAATTAATTTGGATAGTTCTATGTTTACTAATTTTTTTCTTTGTATCAATTTTAGAGTATAGATTTATATTTGACATAGCTCTACCATTGTATACTATTTCCATTTTTCTATTGATATTCGTCCTATTTTTTGGTCAAGAAGTAAATAACCACACTTCTTGGTTCAATTTTTTCGGCTTTAAATTTCAGCCATCAGAATTTTCAAAACTTTCTACTGCACTTTTATTAGCTAAAGTTTTTGATTCTTATTCAATTAAATTAAATAAGGTACGTGATTTTCTTATGGTATCTTTTATAATTATATTACCTTCTGTAATTATATTATTCCAAGGTGATGCTGGAACAGCCTTAGTTTATTCTTCATTTTTTTTGGTTTTTTTTAGAGAAGGTTTAACAATAAATTTTCTTTTATTTATCCTATTATTTATTGTGGTTTTTATATCGGGACTTATTCTTGACTCTTATGTTTTATATATTTTCATTACTATAATATTTTTAGTATCAATTGGCTTATCCTTAAAAAATTATAAAAATATACTAAATGCCTCCATATTTTTTGTCTTTACATTACTCTTAGTAAATGGCCAAGATTTTTTTATAAATAATGTTTTATCAGAGAGGCAAAAAATGAGAATTGAAACACTTTTGAATCCAAACTCCGATCCTCTTGGCGCAGGCTGGAACATAACCCAATCAAAGATTGCAATAGGTTCTGGTGGTTTGTCAGGTAAGGGATTTCTTCAGGGTACTCAGACAGGACTTAATTTTGTTCCAATCCAAAGTACAGATTTTATTTTTTCAGTCATCGGAGAAGAGTTTGGTTTTTTTGGTTCTATTCTTTTTGTAATTCTCTATTTATTATTTCTATATCGAATTTTATATTTATCTGAAAACCAAAAAGATAAATTTGGAAGGGTATTTGGTTATAGTACGTTTTGTGTTCTGATTTTTCATTTCTCTATAAATATTTCTATGACATTAGGTATATTTCCTGTTATTGGAATACCTCTTGCCTTTATAAGCTATGGAGGTTCATCATTGGTGTCCTTTAGTCTTTTAATCTTTATTTTTTTAAGATTAAATAGTGTGAAGCCTTCATTACTGGCACGTTAAATTACTGATATTTATTATAAATTTTTTTAAGAAGTTTTCTAACTTTTTCTTCATTAGGATTATTCTTATATTTCTCCCTCATTCTTTTAAGAATATAAATTGAAGCATCCTCAAAACAATTTTTAGACTCTGCTTTAATAATAAGGTCTTTAACATCTTGTATGTCTCTTGGAAAAAGAGATAAAAAATCTTCTCCTTTTCGTTTTTTTGAAATTATATCTTCTAAATCAATATTTAAAGTAGAAGTTATTTCAGACCTTAAGCCTTTTGACTCATCTTTAAATTCAATTTTATTTATTATAGAAAACAATTCATCTCTTTCAGGAAAAATATTAATTATATAATTAAATACATATCCATAATAATGAAAGTATTTGGACCTATTCTGTAATGATCTCAATGAATATTCTGGGTCTTTTAGAATATCCGATTTAATAAATCCAATTGGATCATCAGAGAGTGCTATACAATCATAAATTGATTTTTTTAAAAATTTTACTGTTGTGTTTTTATCAAGTTTAATATTATAAGATAATTCATTCATTAGGTTACTTAATGCATCCTTAATTTCATCTTTTTCATAATTAAAAAATTTTAATTTATTTTTTTCAAAGTTATTTTTCCATTCGTCATAAATATTTTTTAATATAAATAAATTAATCTGCTTAGATTTTGTAAGCTTTAATACTCTTTTTCCGTCAATATTATCTTCAAATTGCGCTTTGATTAAATTTAGATATTCTTCAATATTAATTTTAGATTCCAATTTTTAATAATTTCTTACGTTTGTAATTTGTTTTATAAATATATTGATAATTAACTTATGAAAAATATCAGTCTTTTTATTTTAATAATATTTTCATCATATTCTGTGTATTGCCAATTGTCTTTTTCTGAAAGTAATTGGAAAACTCATTTTAATTTACTTGATATTAAAAAAATTGAATCTATTAACGACAAAATTTATTGTTTTGGGGAATATGGGTATTATTATTTTGATCTAAGTGAAAAAAGCATAAATGTAAAAGCTAACTATTCTGAATTTAGTGATATTAAAACTTCTGATGTTATTCGTTATAATAATGAGTTAATTATAATATATGAGTCTGGTCTAATTGATATAATTAAAAATGAAAGTATTTACTCTTTAAATTTAAGCTTTGATTTAGAGAATATTAAAGTTAATTCATCATATATTAATAACTATTATTTATATGTATCAACTTCTAAAGGATTATATAAGGTTAACCTTGATAGCAGGGAAGTCATTGAAAAAATATCGAATATTGGAGAGAATGGTAATCAAGTAGATATATTAAACACCAAAATATTTAACGATACAATTTTTTTAATAACGGCTGAAAATATATTTTTTTCTCATATAGACAAAAACCTTTTAGATTTTAATAATTGGGAAAAACAAAATTTTTTATCCACAAATTTTTTGGGATCATTTATCAATGGTAATAATATTTATTTTTATAATGACAATCAAATCATTTCATCCTCTGGTCATATTATTTTTGAATTTAATTCAAGTATTATTAAAATAAAGTCAATACTCGATGTTCCTCATATATTAAGTTTAGATAGTACTAGTTTTGAATATAAATTTGGTTATCTAGATGAATTAAAATTTTATTCAAAACTTTATGTTTCAGACAATATATTAACAGATTTTCTCTATTTAGATGGTTCTTTTTGGTTGTCTGGATATGGTTTTGGTTTGTATAAGTTAAATGATAAATTATACTTCACTCCTAATAATTCTCCTTCTATTAATCCTTTGTCTTTAAAAAAAGTAAATAATAGTCTTTACGGCTACGGTAATTCTAATCGTTTAATTGAATATAAAGACAATCATTGGCTTAATAAAGAATTAAATAATTTTAGTGACATTTCATCTGTTGAAATATTTAAAAATAAACTATATGTATCATCAAAGAAAATGGGGATACTTGATATTGAAAAAAATTTTGTCTTTGATGGTAAGGAAGATGATTCGCCTTTTCAAGAGTCAAATGAAAATGGTGATGTGAACATCTCAGATATTTCAGTTGGTTTAAATCAAATGTGGATATTAAATTATGGGGTCGAGTCACCTCTTATATCATATACTGAGAGCGGTGAATGGATTCAACATGACTTGGGAAGTTATTCTTCAAATTATCCTGTAGAATTAAACTATAATGGAAAGGAAACTTTTTGGATTCGTAATGATAATAGAAATTCTGCAGGACTGACAATATACAACGCATCACTTTATAAAACTAAAACCGTAAATGTATCAAATGGATTACTTAAATCTAATAATGTAAATTCTGTATTAATTGATTCAGATGATAAGGTATGGATTGGATCAGATAAAGGTCTAATTTATTTCACCTCATCAAGTTTTGATGATATATTAAATAATGATACATATTTAGTTCCAAATGATGGTGAAAAAAATATTTTTCAAAATATAAAAATAAACACTCTATTATTTGATCATTCAAATAATTTATGGATTGGAACTGATCAAGGTCTTTTTATTTATAATCCCTATGATAAAAAAATCATAAAACAACTAGATGAAAGTAACTCTCCTTTATTTTCTTCCAAAATTTTAGATCTAGATAAAAATTCATTAGGTGAAATATTTGTTTTAACCTCTGCTGGATTATTATCTTTTCGTAGCTTTAATCAAGCTTCAAATCAAAATTTAAATTCGATTAAAGTATTTCCAAACCCATTGATATTGAAGGAGCATGAAGGACTTATTATTAATGGGTTATTAAAAAATAATTATATTAAAATTTTATCTTTGAATGGTAATGAAGTGATTTCTTTAAACTACAGAGGAGGAGGAATAAATTGGAATTTACTAAATCGAAATAATAAAAAAATATCATCAGGTATTTATCTCATTTATATTGTCTCAGAGGATGGAAGTCAAAGTTTTTTAACCAAATTCCTTGTGATATGATAACAAAAACAAGAGGAATTTACTTGAGTCACATAAAGTATGGTGAAACTTCAATTATCTGTAAAATTTTTACAGAATCTTTAGGGCTGCAATCTTTCATTGTTAATGGAATTAGAAAGTCAAAGTCAAAAAATATAGGTCTATTTCAGCCATTAAATATTATGGATATGGTTGTATATCTAAATAAAAAATCAGAATTACATAGAATTAAAGAAATAAAACCAATTAATATTTACTCTACACTTCACAATGATATTAGTAAAATATCTATGTGTTTTTTCTTATCAGAATTTCTGAGTAAAATTTGTTCTAAAGAAGAAAACCAAGGGGACAAGTTTGAGTTTATTGTAAGTTCATTTAAATTTTTGGATTCTATGGAAGATGGTTATAGTAATTTTCACATCCAATTTCTTTTAAAATTTTTAAAGTTTTTTGGTTTTGAACTTTCCTCTTCTATGCAAATATCTAGATTTGACTCTTTAAACCTTGAAACCACTACATTTATTGATCAATGTATTAAAAACAAATATGATATAAAGATTGATTCTAATAATATTTTAAGAAATAAAGTAATAAATTTATTAATTGAATATTATAGTCGATGTTTAGATATTAATATAAATCTTAAATCGACGACTGTTTTAAAAAATATTTTTAAATAAATGAGGTTTTTTAAGTATATAATTATTCTAATTGTTTTTTACAGCTGTAGCAGTGAGAAAAAAAAAGTACAAGCCCATAATGAGTCTATAGTTGAAACTAAAAAGAGGGTTTTTTTTAAATGGCCAAAAGATGGTTCAACGGTTGGTAGCCCTGTTTTTATAGATATGGGTCTAGAAGGTATGGAAATTGAACCCGCGGGTAAGGTTAATCCTGGTTACGGTCATCATCATATTTTAATTAATCAAAAATTTTGGCCTATTGGAAAAGTTATTCCAATGAGTGACTCTACCTTACACTACGGAAAAGGACAAACTGATGCAATGATTGAATTAGACCCCGGGGAATATATCATTTCATTACAATTTGCAGATGGTGTCCATGCTTCATTTGGAGAAGAAATGTCTGCATCAATTAAAATTAATGTTGAGTAATATGGAGAACTATTTAGATACAGTTCCTACCCTAGATTTATCAAAGTTTACCAATGGAGACAAACAATCAATGAGTCAATTTAGTCAAGAACTTGGTGAATCATTTAATCTTACAGGCTTTGCAATTATTAAGAATCATGGTCTTTCAAATGAAATTACTGATCAACTATATAGTACAATAAAAGATTTTTTTGATTTACCTGAGGAGAAAAAAATCAAATATTATTTTCCACATTTGTTTGGTCAAAGAGGCTATGTAATTAAAGGTCAAGAGCATGCTAAAGGTAGCTCAAAAGGTGATTTAAAAGAATTTTTTCACATAGGTAATCCTGCTATATCAAATCCTGAAAATATTTGGCCTGTAGAAATTAGTAGCTTTGAGAGTATAGGAACCAAAGGGTTTTTAACTTTAGAGAAAATAGGACTCACTCTATTAGAGGCAATTGCAATATATCTTGACTTAGATCAAAATTATTTTGATGAGAAAGTTAAGGGTGGAGAAAGTATAATGAGATCTATACATTATTATCCATTAGAATCTAATGACGTTACAGATGGCGCTGTTCGTGCAGCTGCTCATGGTGATATAAATCTTATTACTTTATTAATGGGTGCAAGCGCTGATGGTTTAGAAATATTAACTAAAGAAAAAAAATGGATACCTATAAAGTCAGAGTCTGATCAGCTAGTTATTAATGTTGGTGACATGCTTGAGAGACTTACAAATAAAAAGTTAATGTCTACTATTCATAGGGTTGTGAACCCATCTGATGAAAAACTTAATACTTCAAGATACTCAATACCTTTCTTTATGCATCCTAAACCAGAGATGGACCTATCTTGTCTTGAAAACTGTATTGATGAAATTAATCAGAAAGGTTTTGATGATATAACAGCAGGCCAATTCTTAGAGGAAAGGCTTAAAGAAATTGGTTTAAAGAAGTAGAGTTTATACTTACTTATTCTTTCACTGGAGGATCAATACCAAGTTCAGTTAGCACTAGTGATGAAATATCATCAGTAGGTCTGGCATATAATAATACATCAACTCCTGGTACTCCAGCACTAAAGACATGACTAAAGTTTTCTCTTTCTGAAACTACGTTTATTGCATTACTAATTTTTTCAAAAAGAGGTTTAAACAAATCTTGTTCTTTTTGTGCAATAGATGTTTGAGCTTCATTTTGAAATTTTTGAATTGATGCCTGCAGGTTTTGAAGTTCTTCTTGCTTATCAGCTCTTACAAGATCAGTCATCGTTGCAGCTGTTTTTTGAAAGGCATCGGCTTTACTTTGAAAATCAGTAATTTTTGATTGTAACTGGTTCTGAAGTTGAGTTCCGTAAGCTTGGACTTCACTTTGTACTTGTTTAGTTTCAGGTAGAAAGCTCAAAATATATTCAACATTGGTATATCCAATTTTTAGTTCCTGACCGTTTAAATTAAATGAACTTATAAAAATTGATAGTATTAGTAAGTAATTGATTTTTTTCATAATAGATATATTTTAGGGCAAAATTAGTTATTTTTTTCAGTTAGTCCTAAATCTTCCAGAACATAATCAGTGTAGTCATGTATAGGGTTAGTATAGAGTAGTACTGGTTCGGATGATTTATCGAATATTATTTGCAATCTATTTTTTTTAGCAATTCTTTCAACTGATTCAAATATGATATCTTGTATGGGTTCAATAAGTTCTTTTTTCTTTAGAAAATATAAACCTTCAAAACCAAAAACTTTTTGTTGGTAATTCTTAACTTCTTTCCACTCATCATCTAATTTTTCTCTTCTGTCTTGAAACATTTCTTTAGTTAATAGGATTTCTTCTGCCTTTAGCTCTATTTCTTTTTTTTCAATTTCTATATACATATCATTAATTTCTTTTTCCCAGGCTTTTGATAGATTATCAATCTCTTGAGTAGCTTCTTTATATTCTTTCATGCTTTTTAATATAAACTCAGAGTTTACATATCCAAATTTTTGAGAGAAAACAGGAGTGTTAATGAAAAGAAATAGTAAGAAAAAAAATTTATTCATGATCTATCTAAGTTGCTGTCCAATTGAAAAATGGAATTGAGGGCCTGATCTTTCTGTTTGGCCTGGTAGTTTGTCAAAACCATACCCCCAATCTATACCAAGCAATCCAAACGCAGGCATAAATATTCTAACTCCAATTCCTGCAGATCTATATAAGTCAAATGGATTAAAATCTTTTTGTGAATTCCAATTATTTCCAGCTTCAATAAAAGTGAGACCATAAATAGTTGCACTAGGGTTAAGTGATATGGGATGTCTAAGTTCAAAAACAAATTTATTATATATTGTACCTCCTCTAATATTTCTTTCTAAATCAAGTGGGACAAGAGAATTGTTTTCATATCCTCTTAATGCAATTCTCTCTGTTCCAAGTAGAAAATTATTATATGAACCTGAAAGCCCATCTCCACCTAAATAGAACCTTTCAAAAGGACCAATTTTCTTCTCATCTCCATATGAACCAATATATCCTAGATGAGCCCTTGATTCTAATACAAGATCTCCAATTATTTTAGTGTAAAACTTTGCATCAAACATCCACTTATGATATTCAGCCCATTTATATTTTTCCTGTGGTTCAGCAGTTTCATAATCAATATTATTCCACTTTGAATATGGTGGTGTAATCGCAACGTCAAGTGAAAATAGGGAACCGCTTCTTGGAAACATCGGATTGTCTACACTATTTCTAGATATATTTGTTTTAAATGCAATAGTATTTGTAACACCAGTATTAAACCCAAGCGATTGACCAAAATTAAATAAGTCATAGTTATAGTAAAGTAAAGAGTTTGATATAACAAAAAAGTCGTCGGGCCAATTGACTCTTCTCCCTAGACCTAAGGTTACAGCATGAACTTTCATTGATCCAATTATTTTACTATCCTTGGATGATTGACCATTATATCCATAACCGCCATAACCGCCATAACCGCCATAACCGCCATAACCGCCATAACCACCATAACCACCGTAACCACCGTAACCACCATAACCACCGTAACCACCATAACCACCGTAACCACCATAACCACCGTAACCACCGTAACCACCATATGGGTTGTACCTACCACTACCAAAGAAATCTAACATTCTATTTACAGAGTAACTATAATTAATACTAAAGTTATTTGGCTTTCTACCTCCTAACCATGGTTCAGAAAATGTAAATGAATAAGTTTGAAATTGTCTTCCATTTGCTTGAACTCTAACTGATAACTTTTGGCCATCCCCTACAGGTAAAGGCCTCCATTTACTAAAATCTCTAATATTTTTAACTGAGAAATTGCTAAAACTTAATCCAACTGTACCAACAAAACCAAAGTAACCTCCCCATCCTCCAGATAGCTCAACTTGATCGCTTGGCTTTTCTTTCAATTCCCAAGTAATATCCACAGTTTCATTTTGTGGATTTGGTACTGGTACAGGATTAATACTTTCTGGATCAAAATATCCAAGTTGAGATAATTCCCTCTGAGTTCTTATAAGTTCAGATCTATTATATTTTTGACCAGGAATTGTTCGTAATTCTCTTCTAATTACATGGTCACTAGTTCTATCATTTCCTTTAATAAATATTTTATTGATTGTAGCCTGAGCACCTTCATATACTCTCATTTCTATATCTATGGAATCTCCAATGACCCCTACTTCTATGGGTTGTATATTAGAAAATAAATAACCATTATCCTGATACAAAGATGATACGTCAGAACCTTTTGGATTATAGGTTATTTTCTTTTCTAAGGTTTCAGTATCATATATATCCCCCTTTTCTATAGCCAATACTTCATTTAAAATATCCTCATTGTATATGTAGTTACCTGTCCAATTAATATTTCTAAAATAATATTTCCTGCCAGGATCTACATTAATATTAATATCTACATAGTCTCCTTTTTTGATTATTTTTTCATTTATAATTTTTGCATCACGAAATCCTTTAGATTGATAGAACATTATTAGATTATCCTTGTCTCCTCTAAATTCTTTAGAAATAAATTTGCTGGATTTAAGAAAGTTTATTTTTGTATTATCAGTTATGAATTTAATAGAAGACTCTTTTTCTATTCCTTTTTTAATTCCAAAAAGATTTTTAGGCTTGGCTAATTGAAGAAGCTTTCCAAATATTTCTCTGAAGAGATCAACCCTAACTCTTTCTCCAGATTTCTTTAGTTTCCCCTTTAATTTAGCATCAGAAAAATTTGAATTTCCTTCAAAATAGATGTTATTGATTTTTACCTTTTTGTTTTTGTCAACAGAAATAATTAGTT
>Ga0066378_10001040_pt1 | contig 10758 bp, 6 predicted proteins | sample Knorr_S23_td_DCM_FD_70947 | JGI IMG/M metagenome (GOLD analysis project Ga0066378, IMG submission 70947) | Marine microbial communities from Southern Atlantic Ocean transect - Knorr_S23_td_DCM_ad_71m_LV_A | ecosystem: Environmental > Aquatic > Marine > Oceanic | place: Southern Atlantic ocean...
ATGAACTAAACCCATTGCAACAACCTTAGTTTGTTTATTTATAGAATTTAAGATTTTTTCATTCCAGACTTTACCAGCATTCTTTTCTAAATTAGGTTTATTTATAAATTTCAAATTAGACCTATATTTTTTTGTAAGCTCCATCCAGGGATAGACATTACTCGGAAATTGATCGCCTATTAATATCACATCATTACTTGCCTTTAATTTAATATTATTGGTGATGTTCGCTAATCCATATGATACTGATGAACTAATAGCTATTCTTTGTGGTTCATCTAGGTTTATTAGCTTTGCATAAGCTTTTTTTAGAGCACTAACATCAGTAAAAAAATCTTCAGGAAGTATATTATGTGGTGCTCTTTTGAGTTTTAAGCCTTTTATTCCTGCCTCTTCTACACTTTCTAGTATTGGAGACATATATGCGCAGTTAAGATAGGTTTTGTTACCCTCTATTATAAATTTATCTAATTGACATTTCATATTAATTAATTAAAATCCGCTCGGAATTTTTTTGTGAAGTTTTGTTTTTGATTGATACAAGTTTGCAAGGTACAATATTTTATTTTCGTTATGGTAATTTCCTATAAAAGAAATACTTGTCGGATTTCCTTTTTTATCAAAACCATTGGGAACAGATATTACTGGATGGCCAGTTAAATTGGTAATAATCATTTGATTTTTTCCAAATGTTGGAGATATTATTACATCATAATCTTTTAAAATTGAATTAAATTCTGATATTAAATTTGAACGGTGTCTATTTGCTTGAATATATTCTACTGCAGGAATTAATCTAGATTGCCTGAGCGAATTTGCTCTAGACTTTTCCCCTTGTTGAATCATGTTTGAGTCTAGGTTGTTTAATAAAAATTCATCAAAAAAAGCACCAGCTTCGGAACGTAGTATTATGTCAAAAACACTATATGGGTAGTCAATTGGAAGAGATACTTTATTTAAAGTATAATATTTTCTTAATAATCCTAAAGTAGTATTATTATTTTCAGAATACCTTGAAGTATCATTTAAGAATAGTTCTTCTAAAAAACCAATTTTTAATTTTTTTATCTTTTCATCAAAATCAATTTCTTTTTTATCTTTTTTGCTTGTTTTATTTTTAATGGTATTAAAAACAATTGCACTACCTTTTGCAGTTCTTGTTATTGGTCCAACCTTATCCATGCTCCATGATAAGGTCATAAAACCATCTGTGCTAACAGATCCAAATGTTGGACGAAGTCCAGTTACGCCACATCTGGTAGAAGGAGACACTATTGAACCTAAAGTCTCTGTTCCAATTGAAAACCCAACTAAACCAGCCGATGTTGCAGAGGCGGATCCGGCAGAGGATCCACTTGAGCCTTGGGATAAGTTCCATGGGTTTTTAGTTTTGCCTTTAAACCAAACATCACCTCTGGCTAATGATCCTGTTGACAGTTTACCCAGCATTATTGCACCTGCTTTTTCAAGCCTTTCTATTACCTCTGCCTTCTTATTTATCACTTGATTTTTTAAAGGCATAGCCCCCCAGGTAGTTGGATAATTTGGATATGAAGCCAAGTCTTTTATTCCATAAGGTATTCCATGAAGTAAGCCTTTATAATTTCCACTTTCAATTTCTTTATCTGCTCTTTTGGCTTGTTCAATAGCTAAATTTTCAGTTACTGTAATAAAGGCATTTATTTTTTTATCTAATCTCTTTATTCTACTTAGATAAATTTCTGTTAACTCAACACAGCTGATTTTTTTATTTCTTATTAGATAAGCCAGTTCACTTATTTGAAGATGTGCAATTTCTCTTTCATTATCTGGAAGATTTAAACTATCATCTGATATATTAAAATAAAGATCATTATTTATATTATTTGGTACTGTATATTTTAAGGCTGGGCTTACATCATTTTTAAGTTTATAATTCCTCATCTCTATATATCCAGATTTATTCCTTTCGATATAATTAATCATTGTATTTATTTGTTCATCCTTAAAAACGATACCTGAAACCTTCAACGCGCTTTTTATATCTTTTAATTTTATTTTATCAAGTTTTACTATTATTGTAAATCCAAACAGTAGTGATATAAATATTATTAAATAGAAAGTTTTTTTATTACTCATAGTTATTTTTGATCTAATATAAATTTAATTTTATTTATTATAATTCTAGCATTTGAAAATAAAAAACAAACTTTTTTTGTTGGACGGAATGGCTCTCGTGTACAGAGCTCACTTTGCGTTTAGTAAAAACCCAATTGTTAACTCTAAAGGTTTAAATACAAGTGCGGTTTATGGTTTCTTAAATACTCTACTAGAATTATTGAATAAGGAGACTCCAACTCACATTGCAATAGCTTTTGATACAAAAACACCTACTTTTAGATCAGAAATCTTCCCCGAATATAAAGCAAATAGAGAAAGGCAACCAGAAGATATTCAAGTTGCAATTCCAATTATTAAGCAACTTATTAAGTATTTAAAAATAGAAATTTTAGAAAAAGACGGGTATGAAGCGGACGATGTTATAGGTACAGCTTCTTTAAAATTATCAAAGAAAGATAATACAACAGTCTTTATGATGACACCAGATAAGGATTTTGCTCAACTAGTTTCAGATAATGTTTTTCTGTATAAACCAGCATTCATGGGTAGGGGTGTTGATATTCTTGGCGTAGACGAAGTTCTTAAAAAATTTAATATAAGTAGGGTTGATCAAGTCATAGATTTTTTGGGATTACAAGGTGATAGTGTAGATAATATTCCCGGAATAAGAGGGGTTGGCCCTAAAACAGCGCAAAAATTATTGTTTGAATATGATTCAATAGAGGGAATATTAAAAAATAAAGAAAAAATCTCAGGTTCTGTCGGTGAAAAGGTCAGGGCAAATGCAGATGATGCAGTATTATCTAAAAAACTAGCCACAATAAAAACAGATGTTCCAATTGAAATCGATTTAGAGACGATCAGAATAAAAGATTCGGATTCAGTTAACCTAATAAAATTACTTGATGATCTTGAATTTAGAACAATAAAGAATAGAATGATTTCTCAGGGTATTATTAATCAGAAAAAAAACGAACAGCTAAGTTTTTTTGATTCTGGAATCAAAAAAAAAGCAAAGAAAAATTTAAGTTACAAACTTGTTGATTATGATCATATTGATCAATTTGTAAAAAAAATATTATCAAGTGATGAATTATGTATTGACACAGAAACATCTAGTTTAAATATAGAAGAAGCTGAGATAGCAGGGATTGCTTTTTCTAATAAAGAATATTCCGCGTATTATGTTCCTACAATTAAAGATCGTGAGAAAATTATTAATAAACTTAAGCCGGTTTTTGAAAGTAAATCTATAAAATACATAGGTCACAATTTAAAGTATGACTTGCAGATATTAAAAAAGTATGGAGTTGAAGCACCTGTAAATATATTTGATACCATGATTGCTCACTATTTAATTAACCCTGAAATGAGTCATAAACTAGATGTTTTATCAGAAAACTATCTTGACCATAAGTGTATTCCAATAGAAGATGTTATAGGTAAGAAAGGTGCATCTCAAAAAATAATGACCGAGATTGATCCAAATGAAGTATATAGGTATGCTTGTGAGGATGCTGATATAACCCTGAGGTTGAAAAAAATTTTTGATAAAGAAATCCGCAAACTTAAATTGACAGAGCTTTTTAATAAAGTTGAAACACCTTTAATTCTTGTTTTATCAAATATTGAAAATAATGGAGTAAAGATTGATACTAATTTTTTATCTAAAATGTCAGATGAGTTAGAGAAAAAAATTATTGAGGTTGAGAAAATTATATATAAGGAAGCAGGTGAGGAGTTTAATATTTCCTCTCCAAAACAACTAGGATTAATTTTATTTGATAAACTTAAAATTGATGAAAACCCTAAGAAAACTAAATCTGGACAATATTCAACAAGTGAAGACATTTTATCTAAGCTATCAAAAAAAAATAAAATTGTAGATCAAATCCTTAATTATAGAGAGTTTAAAAAGCTTAGGTCCACTTATGTTGACGCTTTGCCTGTAATGATTTCTAAAAATGATGGTTTAATTCATACAGATTATGCTCAAGCGGTTACTGCCACAGGGAGACTTAGTTCGAATAAACCTAATCTCCAAAACATTCCCATAAAGACTGATCTAGGAAGAAAAACTAGATGTGCTTTTATACCAAGAAAAGATACAAATTTAATATTGGCTGCGGATTATTCTCAGATTGAACTAAGAATCATTGCGGATTTTAGTGGCGACGAAGCCATGATAAATGCTTTTAATAATAATCAAGACATTCATAGAACCACTGCCGCAAAAGTTTTTGGTGTTGAATTAGATGAAGTGACCAGTGATATGAGAAGAAGAGCTAAGGAAGTTAACTTTGGGATAATATATGGAATCTCTGCTTTTGGTTTGTCTCAGAATTTAAATATTCCAAGAAAGGAGGCTAAAGAGATAATTGATTCTTATTTTGAAAAATTTTCTAAAGTAAAGGAATATATGTCTAAATCAATTGAAGAGGCCAAAGAAAAAAAATATGTAACGACTCTCCTTGGAAGAAGAAGGTATTTGAGAGATATTGATTCAAGAAATTACACCCTAAGGGGTTTCGCAGAACGAAATGCGATTAATACACCGATTCAAGGGAGTGCTGCTGATATAATTAAACTTGCGATGGTTAAAATTTATGAATGGATAAATCAAGAAAACTTAAAATCAAAAATGATTATGCAAGTGCATGATGAATTAGTTTTTGACATTGAAAAAGAGGAGCTTAATTTATTTAAAAGTAAGGTAAAAACAATTATGGAGGGTGTGGTAGAAATGAAGGTTCCTCTCTCTGTGGATGTTGGTGTGGGTAAAAACTGGCTTGAAGCTCATTAAAAATGATAAGTAAGGAAAAAATAGAAAGAGCACATAAAAGAATATCAAAAGGCATTCACAATACACCTGTATTAACCTCTCAATCTATTGATAAAATTTCTGGATGCCGAATTTATTTTAAATGTGAAAATTTTCAAAAAATTGGTGCTTTTAAAATGAGAGGTGCTCTTAATGCCATTCTTTCTTTTGATAAGAAAGATATAGAGAAAGGGTTTGTTACCCATTCATCGGGTAATCACGCACAAGCCGTTGCTCTTTCATCAAAAATATGTAATACAAAATCTTATATTATAATGCCCAAAGGTGCTCCAAAAATTAAAATAGAAGCGGTAAAAAGTTATGGTGCAGAAGTTATACTGTGTGAAAATAATGAGAGAGCTAGGATTAGTCAGTGTAATAAAATACTTGAAAGAACAGGAGCAAACTTTATTCATCCCTACGATAACTATGATGTTATATTAGGTCAGGCTACTTGTGCTAAAGAATTATATGAAGACAAAAATATACCTCGTCTTGATAATATTATATGTCCTGTAGGTGGTGGTGGATTGGCATCCGGAACTATAAAAGCTACAGAATTTTTTTCACCAGAAACAAAAGTGGTATTATCAGAGCCTGAAAATGCTTCTGATGCACACGATTCCTTTAATCAGAAAAAATTAATTCCAGTTAAAAATCCTAATACAATAGCTGATGGTTTAAAAACCTCTCTGTCTAAAAAAACATTTAATATTATTGTAAGTGGGGCTGAAGAAATAATTACTGTTTCAGAAGCAGAAATAATAAATAGTATGAAAATAATTTGGGAAAGGTTAAAAATTATTTGTGAACCTTCTTGTTCGTTACCTCTCGCAGCAATTCTTAAAAACAAAAGTAAATTTAGAAATAAATCAGTAGGTATTATCTTGACAGGTGGAAATATAGATTTGTCTAATATACCTTTTTAGTTTCTAAACTTATCAAAATCACTTTTTATTTCCAGCCTAGGAAAATTATTATCCATAATGTTTACGTCAGCCGTTTCTTTATTTGGGTCTAGCTTTATACTTTTTACAACTTTATTTTTTACAAATACTTTTGAAACCTCGGTCTCATTTAATCTCCAAATTTCTGCTGGAATTCTTTCGATTTCTTTTGTGTTATCATCATATGTCCATTCAATTATAAGGGGGGTAACTAAACCACCAATATTTTTGAATGTCACTTCGTAAAAGTTTTTGTCAGCATTTTCAAGTTTTATTGCCTCATCATTTACAGTGTTTCTAAATTCTCTATAACTGTTTGAATTGGTTTTTGAAAAATTAAATTCAGTTGGTTGAAATGGCATTGCATATTTTGGGTCGTCTGAAGCAACTTTTCCTTTTCCTTTAATTTCTCTATTTTCAAAATTTGCTTTATTTTCAAAAGGTTTATCAACGTTCTTCATTTTAAACCATTTTACTTTTTCAACAGATACGTCAACATTATCAGTGCTATAAAACCAACCTCTCCAAAACCAATCTAGATCAATTGCACTTGCATCTTCCATTGTTCTAAAAAAATCTGCTGGATCTGGATGTTTGAATGCCCACCTTCTCGAATATTCTTTGAATGCATAATCAAATAGTTCTGGGCCCATTATAGTTTCTCTAAGTACGCTCAGTGCAGAAGCAGGTTTAGCATATGCATTGGCACCAAATTCCCGAGATGCAATTTGTTCAGAATTTGTCATAATAGGCCTTAACATATCTTTTGGCATTTTCATATAATTTACAATGCTCTCAGCCGTACCTCTTCTAAGAGGACCATCGCTGTAATATTCTTTTTGTGTCAATGATTGAATAAATGTATTTAATCCCTCATCCATCCATGTCCATTGTCTCTCATCAGAATTTATTATCATAGGTATAAAAAAGTGACCAACTTCATGTATGATAACACTAATCATCCTCCATTTTGTTGCATCTGAATATGTTCCGTCATCATTAGGTCTTCCAAAGTTGAAGCATATCATTGGGTATTCCATTCCGATTGATGCTGCGTGTACTGATATTGCAACTGGGTACGGGTATTCAATTGTGTGTTTGGAATAAGTCTTTAGAGTATTTGCTACCGCGATAGTTGATTCTTTCTCCCACAATGGGTTTCCTTCCTTGGAGTAATATGACATTGCCAAAGGCTCATTATTTTCAAGTTTTACAGCCATAGCATCCCATATATATTTTCTTGATGCTGCAAAAGCAACATCTCTAACCATTGAAGCTTTAAATTTCCAAGTTTTAGATTTATTTCTGGTTGGGTCTTTCTCTTTTCTTATAGCTTCATCTTGAGTGGTTATCATCACAGGCTTGTCATATGTTTTTCTTGCAAGCTCTAACCTTTCAAGTTCTTTTTTACTTAATACCTCTTCTGGATTTTGAAGTGCACCTGTTGCTCCTACAATAAAATCAGAAGGAACTGTTATGTTTAATTCGTAATCACCAAAGGGAAGAGCGAACTCTCCTCTTCCTAAAAATTGCTTATTTTGCCAACCTTCTTTGTCATCATAAACAGCCATTCTAGGAAAAAATTGGGCTATTGTATAGTTATAGTTTTTGTCTTTTTCAAAATATTCGTAACCACCTCTTCCACCCAACTTCATTCTATCATTTATCTCATAATGCCACTTTATATTGAAAGAAAATTTCTCTCCAGTTTTTAATGGTTCCGTAAGTTCAATCCTCATCATAGTTTGGATAATTTTGTTTTTTAAAGGATTTCCAAATTTATCCTGTACATATTCAATTTTAAATCCACCATTATATTTTTCTCCTCTAGAATTTGTTTGAGTATTTGTTAACGACTGTAAAGACTTTCCACTGATATTTATAGGCATGGTTGATGGGGTTACTAGTGGAGTGTTTGATTGATCTGATCTCACGTTTTGATCAAGTTGTACCCACAGGTATCTCAAAATATCAGGTGAGTTATTGTAGTAAGTAATATTCTCTTCACCATATAACATTTGATTTTCGTCATTTAAAATAATATCTATCTTATAATCGGCCTTTTGTTGCCAATAATCAATTCCGGGAGCACCAGAGGCTGTTCTGTATGAGTTCGGTGTTGGAAGCATAGTACCAAGTTGTTCAAATTTTTTTTCCCATTCCCCATATGATCCTTGAGAGAAAGCATTAAAAAAAGAAATCGAAAATATAATAATTAGAATTTTTTTCATATCACCAAAATTTTGCGTTAAAAGTAAGCATTAAACTTATACCAAAAATAACAGAAGAAACAAACAACACCCAATTTTCTCTTTTTTTGAACATCAACTTTGAAATTACTGTACTTAGAGATAAAAATATTAGAACAACAATTATTTGAGCAACCTCTATCCCAACATTAAATGCAAATAACTCAAACACAACACTCCCTTTAAAAAGAATTGCTTTTAAATAATTTGCAAAGCCAAGCCCATGAATTAAACCAAAAACAAGGGCAATTCCATAATTTGAGTTTACTACTGTTATTTTTTTATTATTCCTATTAATAATATTATTAAATGCCGTAATTAATATGGTTAAGGGAATTGCAAATTCAATTAATTTTAGATCATAGGTAATCAACTCTAGAACAGATAAAGCTAGAGTAATGGAATGGCCAATTGTAAATGCTGTGACTAGAATAATTATATTCTTTAGCATTTTAAATTCATATATTACAACTAAAGCTAATATAAAAAGTATATGATCAAGCGCTTGAGCATTCAAGATATGATCAAATCCAACCAAAAACCATGTTTTAAATTCTTCCATAATATCATTTAAGGTTTAAGTTTTAAATTTATTAATTTTAGATTATTAGTATGCTATCTATAATTTGTTTTTTTTTCCTTCATGAGTTTTATGTGAGTGTGTCTTACATGGAGTATGACAATGATAGAAATGCTGTAGAAATTCAAAAAAAAATTTTTTTTGATGATCTTGAGTTAGCCCTGAGAAATGAAAACAATGATAAAACTTTTGATATTCTAAATTCAGACCCCCAACTAATTAATCAATATATAGAAACTTATCTTATTAGTAATATGAAAATTTTGATAAATGGCAAAACATATAACTTTAACTACCTAGGTCATGAACATATTAACGGAACGATCAATTGTTTTTTGGAGATAAAAGGAATAAGAAAAGTTAAAGAGCTACAAATAGAAGATACTAGTCTTTTTTCTTATTTTGATGGTCAAGAAAATTTGATTTATTTTGAAATGAACAATAAACTATCGACATTAAGATTAAAAGAACCTAAACTGTCTGATAAAATTATTTTTTAATTTAAAAACCTAAGATGAAAAAATTATTATTTCTAGTCTCTTTAATTTCCTCTATAAATTTATTTTCACAACAAGTCAACATTGAGTCGTTTACAAAAGACTTTGAAAAAAAAGAGGGTTTCATTAATTATTATTGGGACGATAATAATGGAAAATTATATTTTGAGATTCAAAATTTAGATAAGGAGTTAATATATGTTAATTATCTATCAGCAGGTGTGGGTTCTAATGATATTGGACTAGATAGAGGACAAATTGGGGGTACAAGAATTATTAAATTTGTCAAAATTGGACCCAAAATGCTAATGGTTCAGCCTAACTATAAGTTTAGAGCCCTTTCAAAAAATACAGAAGAAATTAATTCGGTTAATGATGCATTTGCACGCTCAACAATTTGGGGATTTCAGATAGAAGCTAAGTCAGGAAATAGTTATCTTATTGATGCTACTGAATTTGCGATGCGGGATTCACATATGATTATATCAAGGCTTAAAAGACAAAATCAAGGTACATTTAAAATTGATAATACCAGCTCTTCTTTTGATCCTAGTTTCTCTAAAAACTTTCCATTAAATACAGAGATTGAATCTTTTTTAACTTTTAGAGGAGAGGCTACAGGCGGATGGCTAAACTCTGTTTCTCCTAGTTCTGAATCATTTTCAGTTAGGACAAGGCATTCTTTTGTTAAGTTGCCTGATGAGGGTTATTCACCAAGAAAATTTGATCCAAGAGCAGGCTATGGAGCAATGACATTTTATGATTATGCAAGTCCAATTGATGATAATTTGCATGTGAAATATATTAGGAGACACCGCCTTAAAAAAAAATATCCAAGTCAAAAACTAAGTGAGCCAGTAGAGCCAATAATTTATTATTTAGACCGAGGTGTTCCGGAGCCTGTAAAATCTGCATTGATAGAGGGGGCAGCTTGGTGGAACGATGCATTTGAGTCTGCTGGATTTAAAAACGCATTCCAAATTAAAGTTTTACCTGAAGGTGCAGATCTGCTTGATGTACGATACAATGTAATTCAGTGGGTTCATAGATCAACAAGAGGTTGGTCATACGGGGCATCAGTTGTTGATCCTCGAACAGGTGAAATAATAAAGGGACATGTCTCCTTAGGTTCACTAAGGGTAAGACAAGATTACCTTATAGCTGAAGGTCTCCTTAGGCCTTATGATGGAGATTATAGTAAAAACAATGCTATGAAAAAAATGGCGATTGAAAGGTTAAGGCAACTTTCTGCTCATGAAGTAGGGCACACTATCGGACTTTCTCATAACTTTATTTCTAGTGCAAGACAAAGAAAGTCTGTTATGGACTACCCTCATCCTCTAATAAAACTTTCTAAAAATAAAATTGATTTATCAGACGCATATGGTCAAGGAATTGGTGAATGGGATAAACTAGCAATTAATTGGGGATATAGAGAATTTGAGTCAAACGAAGAGGATCAATTAAACCAAATAATACAAGACGGATACAAAGCTGATATTTACTTTATAACAGATCAAGATTCAAGACCTCAAGGAAGCGCCCACCCTAGATCGCATTTGTG
>Ga0066378_10001045_pt1 | contig 10739 bp, 7 predicted proteins | sample Knorr_S23_td_DCM_FD_70947 | JGI IMG/M metagenome (GOLD analysis project Ga0066378, IMG submission 70947) | Marine microbial communities from Southern Atlantic Ocean transect - Knorr_S23_td_DCM_ad_71m_LV_A | ecosystem: Environmental > Aquatic > Marine > Oceanic | place: Southern Atlantic ocean...
GCTTGCAAACCGTATCCGAAAAGGAGGATCCAACCCAAATGGGCCAGGTGCATGAACTTGATCGGATTGCGCATGGTATGGAAAAAAGGCAGGGAATAGATCCATTGGTAAATGGGAGTGTGGCGGCCAAAGGCCAGAACCATTGATACCACCACCACACCCGCCCAAAAACGAATGAACTTGTGACGCGATGCTGCCTCCTCACTGCCTGCATGCCGAAATGTTTGATAAAAGGCCCACAGACCAATGAGAACCACCAACAATCCTGCATACTCTCCGGACCCTGAATGACGCATGAGTCCGGTAGCGGCCATGCCGGGGCGCCATCGAGGATCCCGCCCAACGCCCCCCCAGTAGGAACTTTCCGTCATCTTTCCATCCAGGTCGGTCATGCGATAGCCAAAGGCTCCCGGAATGACCAATCTCACCGACTCCATGACAGGCAGGCTCCATTGAGTGGCAAAATGCCAATCAGCCTCTGCCTGTGCAGGGCTTGGCGTATCGGATGATGGGGCACCGCTGAGCTGGGTGCCTACCAGTGTCAGTAATCCCTGGGAGGCCATCCATGCTGCTGCCAGGGCTACCAGAGCCAACCCACCGAGTCCTGAGACGATCCCTCGAGACGCCTGGGTCTTGTCAGCCCAAAAGAAAAAGACCAGATAGCAACCAAAGCCGACGCTGTAGAGGGCGCCCACATCGAAGCCTTCCATGACGCCGTGACCGATGGCAAAACCTGCCAATACCAGACGAAGGAGCATGGATCGCGGTTTGCTCGCATGGATGGCAGCCAAAGCCAGGAAAACCGACCCCATGGTGGTAGCCCTTGAAGGAAGGCCCCAGCACGCATTGGAAAAAGCATTGGAATTGAGGGCAGCAGCCAGGCCCACCATGAGACACACCCATGGATGCCATCGCATGGTTCGTGCCATCAGCCAGGCACTCCAGCCCAGAAAGAGCAGGGCAGCCGGTGCGTATACCTTGGAAAAGACGACTGGATCCCCGATCAGCCATCCGAGCAACATGGAAAAATCTGGAAGTGCGCTGGGGTTTTCCATGCCCACCCAGTTGAGATCATGCCAATAACCCTGAAAGGTGTCAGGAAGGGCTCCGGCATCTGCGCTGATCACACCCAAAGGGCCATCGTTGGAAAAAAGCACTTTTTCGGGTGCCAGACCTTGGATGAACAGCAGGCACAACGGCAATGCGATCAGGCACAGGGCTTTCCATTTGTTTGATGACTGATGACCGTTGGATTCCATGAGGCCTTTGGTTTGCTCAAAGGAGTCGCCAGTCTGTTGGTATCCCCAAAGAATGAAAACCCTTTTTTAGAGTGGGATGTCGAGGGTTCAGGATCGGGGGAGCGTGGGCCCTTTGAATCGATCCCGAACGCTGACCACTGCTCTGCCAAGGAAATCATGCAAACATCCAACCGTTATACGGGAGGCCCGCCGGATTTTTTGGGCATAGTCAGCGTTCTCAGGCTTCATCCACTGCTCCTTGACACAACATCGTGCGGCATAAAGGCAACGCAGCTTCTGCTCTCTGAGCCATCGGCACCAGAAGGGCTCCTCAATCAGCTGGCTGATGCTTTGCATGGCGACCCATTCATCGGTGACCCACGCCCTGAGATTGTGAATGTTATGATGGGTCATGTTCGTTGCGTGCGTACGAATCTGACACAAGGGTCGGGGCAGATGAAGGATTTTGGGTGCTCTCGAGGCGAGTTCGCCAAAAAAGACACAATCGGCTACCTGTGGCATATCCGTGCGGAAGTCACAGCCGATCGACTCGTATCCCGACTTGATGAGAAACGACCCTACGCTGATGGTCTGAAGTTCCGACTCCCTCTGAAGGAACCTCTTTTTGCAAAAGGTATAACCAGCAGACTGCTTGTCTGGAACGGGTTCGCCGACCGGGTTCCCATGGGTATCAATCCATTGGGTGTCGCACCACGTAAAGGTTCCTTTCTTTTGATCGAGAAGTAATTGCTCCGAGACTTCCAGGAAGTCTGGGGCGATCAGATCGTCTGCCAGCAACAGGTGAAAGTAATCGGCTTGCTTGGCCCAGGAGAGGGCTTGATTGAGGTTTGGGAACAGACCGACATTCTCCGGGTTTGGATGCCATTCGCAGGGAATGTCCTTGAAGCTACGAACAATGTCCTCGGTTTGATCGGTGGATCCGTCATCGAGAATGACCAGGCGGTCTGGAGGGCGGGTCTGAGACGCGACCGACTCCAGAGTGGCCTTCAGATAAGCTTCCCCGTTGTAAACCGGAATGACCGTTATCAGGCTGCCAGGGCTGCGATTGGACTTGGAAAGGGCCATGGGAGTTCAGTGATTCGAAGTGATTCGGAGGACGGGCTCTTGTATCCAGGTGGATTTGCAAGTCGGGCAGCGCGATGGTTTGTGGTAGACTTCCGAGCGAAAGGTGAAATGGCATTGGCGGCACTCCGCTGGGGTGATGAGCAATTCTTGCTGTTGATGCCTGAGACTTTTCTGAAGATGCACCAAATCTTCTTTGAGTTCACGCTCGTCCTTGCGTACCAATCTTGCCAACTGCCGCAAGGTCATCCCTTTAGAATCCAGGTACTGAGCGAGTGATTTTCTGAGCATAGGTTGAGGCGAGGGGCGTTCTTGATGGACTGACTTTCAAAAGTTCCTGGCCCAAGCATTGATGAATGTATGGCTGCCATAAGTCAATGCCTGGATACAGAGCGTATTCTTGCAAACAGGCAGATTTCCTGCACAGAGTAATGGGGTGTTTTGTCGGGCATTTGAAATGGGACTTCCTTTAGGCGATATTCCAGTTCTTTCCCGTAAGGCTTTCATGCAGCTCAAAAAACAAGTTTGTCGGGACCTGCCTTGCAAGGCGCGAGTGCACACATCCTTATGGGTGAACGCTCTCATGCTTTGGAGAGGCTTTTTGGCACTCCTGCTCTTACTGGCTATCACCGGGTGTCAAACCTACACTGATCAAAACCGTGCGGCGCTCGCATACTGGCGGCAGGGCGATCTGGTCTCCGCTGAAAGAGAACTTCAGCGAAAAGCGACTCATTCTCTTGGGACCAAGGATCATGTCCTGTGGCACCTTGAACACGCGACCTCACAACTGGTGGCAGGCGATGCTGAGTCCAGTCTTCTTTCATTTGATAAAGCAGAAAATCAAATAGAAGCCTATGAGCAAAAAGGACTGATCAGTTTGTCTCAAACGAGCATGGAACTGGGCACTTACATCTCCAATCAGGCCAATAGACCTTATGTTGGGCGTGGCTATGACAAAACCATGCTCCATGTATACAAGGCCCTTTTGTATTGGAAGTTGGCCTCAGATCCCGACAAGCAAGGAGTTCGTACGGAGCTATTGAAGGGACGCCGGCGACAGCAGGAAGCTCTTCAGGCCCATCGTCGGGAGGTCGAACGAGCCAAGTCCGAGGAAGCCCATCACCAAAATCGACAACAATTGGCCTTGGCCCGTCAGGATCCCACCTTGGATCAACAGATCCAAGGCATTCAATCCGAATGGTCCCACCTGAAGGATTATGATGACTTTGCCAACCCCTACTTGGAATTCTTGTCCTGTCTTTATTTAGCGTGTCACGGTTCTGGACAGACCGATCTTGCCGATGCGGAAGTGGCTTTGAAACGCCTTCAGGGTATGGTTGAAGAGTCTATGCCAGCATGGGATCAGCTGGCCATATGGTTGAATGCCATGACTGAGAACAAGTCGTCCATTCCAAGAACGATGATTGTTTTTGAAACCGGGCGTGCGGCCAGCCTTGAGCAAATCAGGATCGATATTCCCATTATCATGGGAGATGTCTCCTACCTTGGGGCCGCTTTTCCACAGCTGGTCTTTCACGATAGGTTTTACTCAGGGCTGCAGGTTCAAGCAGGAGGAGAAAGTCATGGGACCTCCCTCGTATGCGATATCGATAGTCTGGTCGCCTATGAGTACAAAAAAAACTTCCCGATCATGCTGGCCAGGACTCTTGCCTCCAGTGTTGCCAAGGGGGTTACTGCCTACATGGCCAATCGTGCTGCAAGTGATCAAGATGCGGTTTTCGGGTTGCTGATGAAAGTGGGAACTGCTATCGCACAAGTAGCGGTCAATATAGCGGATACTCGATCCTGGAACACCCTGCCCAAGCAGGTACACTTTTGCCAGATCGATACCCCTCCGGGAGGGGTCCTCACGCTTTCGACTACGGATGATCGTTTTGTTTCAGACTTGATACTCGACGAAAAAAAATCTCACATGATACTTGTTCGCTCAATCGGAATGAATGCCCCATTGACGATCGATGCTTTTGAATTATGAATCCTTTCCTGCACATGCTATGTCTCACCCTCTGCTCTTTTTTTCTCTTCGGGTGCAAGTCGGTGAACACCATCAAGCCCAGCGATACCTTATCGAAGAAAGCTTTTATCGAAGATGTTCGAGTGGTCACCGATCCCTTTTTGCAGAGTCGAGCCAAGGTTCTGGGAATTAATGAAACACTCACAGAGGGTGGTTTTCTCAAAATTCAGGTCGAATTGGAGAATCTCACTCCGAGGACCAAGCATGTAGAATATCTTTTTGAGTGGTTTGATAAGGATGGGAACCTCATTCCATCGACCACACGGTCCTACCGCGTCAGAGAATTGCTCGGCAGGGAAACCATCTTTCTGCAAGCTGTTTCTCCTACCGATCAGGCCAGTGATTTCAGATTGAAAATGATCCGAGCCAGACGATAATCCCCTTGTATCAAGTCATGACCAAACGCTCACTCACTTACTTTTCGCTTGCGATGGTGATCTCCTGTTTATGGGGATGTGCCTCAAAGTCAGCCTATGTCGACCCTGCTGGACCCAACACCGCAGTGAATGTCGGGCAGATCAATGTGCAGGACTTTGCTGTGGCGGCCGACACCTTCGTGCAAGATATTCTCGGCAGGGTGGGTAGTGGTCAGTTGACTTCTTCTGAGGCCGGGAAACCCGCCATCATGGCCATCAGTCGGATTACCAACAAAACTCTCAACCACATTCACATCGATCAGCTGGTCAAAAAAATCCGCGTGGAGCTTAACCGGTCCGGAAAAATTCTCACGACGACAACCGTGGCCTACGGGGGGGCGGAAGACCCATTGGCCAAAGAGGTGCAGGAAACCTTGGCTCTTTCAGGGCAAGGTGTTGTCAATCGTCTTCCAGACTACACCCTTTCCGGAGCCATTCTTGCTCAAGAAGCACGAAAAAGCCGTCTCACGACTCAGGCCTCCTACATTTTTCAGCTAAGTTTGACCGATCGTTCGGGGATCGCTGTTTGGGAATCGGAATACATCGTCACCAAGCAGGGCCGCAAGTCAGCTGTGACCTGGTAGTGGCGTCGAACCTTTCTCTGTTTTGATAGGGAGGCCTGTCTCCGCTGAGGCCAAGATTAACTGGCCACCCTCCCGGGTGGGTTTTATGATCCACCCCATGAGATCCCTTCTAATGGCCTGCGGGTTCCTCTGCGTGTGTTTGGTAACACAGGGAGCCAAGCCCAACATTCTTTTTATCGCGATCGATGATTTGAACGACTGGGTGGGTCCACTGCGCGGGCACCCTCAAGTTCAAACGCCGCACATGGATCGACTGGCAGAGCGCGGGACAGTCTTTACCAATGCCCACTGTCAATCCCCCCTTTGCAATTCCTCCAGAACGAGCCTGATGACCGGACTGCGCCCGTCGACGACAGGCATCTATGGATTGGCCCCCTGGTTTCGGCAGGTGGACTCACTCAAAGGTCATGTCACGTTGCCGCAATATCTCAAAAAGCACGGCTACCATACCTATACCACGGGGAAAATATACCACGGGGGCTACCCGCCCAAGGATCAGCGCCATCAGGAGTACGATCATTGGGGGCCTGGGGCGGGAGTGGGAGCGCGTCCCGAGCAGAAACTGGTGACTACTCCGTTCGGGAACCATCCCTTGGTGGATTGGGGTACCTTTCCGCACCGCGATGAAGATAAGGGGGATTGGAAGGTGGCGGACTGGGCCATTGAGACCTTGGAGAACCAGCCCGATGAACCCTTTTTTCTTTCGGTGGGTTTTTTTCTTCCTCACGTACCCTGTTATGCAACTCAGCCATGGTTTGACCTTTATCCCACTGAGGATCTAATACTCCCACCCGTGCGCGCCCAAGACCGTGATGACACACCGTTGTTCTCATGGTATCTGCACTGGAGTCTTCCCGAACCTCGTTGGGAATGGCTCAAGCAGGCAGGAGAATGGAAATCGCTCGTCAGAGCTTATCTGGCCACGGTGAGTTTTGTCGACAGCCAGGTTGGACGCGTTCTGGATGCGCTGCAGGAGCAGGGTTATCAGGAAAACACCGTGGTCGTGCTTTGGTCGGATCATGGTTGGCACCTCGGAGAAAAGGCGATTACCGGTAAAAATAGCCTTTGGGATCGATCCACGCGCGTGCCTCTTATTTTTGCGGGGCCCGGTGTGGCCCGATCCAGTCGATGTCAAAAACCGGCGGAACTGCTCGATCTCTACCCGACACTGGCTGATCTGGCAGGATTGCCTCAGCCGGAGGGCGTCGAAGGGCATAGTCTGATACTACAGCTCAAGGATGCGGATGCACCCCGCATTTGGCCTGCGATCACAACTCATAACCATGACAATCATGGCGTGCGCTCCGAGAGATGGCGTTACATCCGCTATGCGGATGGCTCGGAAGAGCTCTACGACATGCACCGAGATCCACAGGAGCTGAAAAATCTGGCGCAGGACCTATCCTTAGGCCACATCAAGCAAGAGCATGCTGCCTTTCTGCCTGAGCAAAGCGCCAGTCCGGCACCGGGTAGTCGACATCGTATTCTGACCTATGAAGACGGGGTTCCCACTTGGGAAGGAACCGTCATTCGCCCCGGAGATCCAATCCCCTTTGAATGAGGGAGTCGTTCCTGATCAGAGGGAGAGGTTCACTGTCGAACCCGAAGAAAAAGGGCCTCATGGTTCAAGAAGCTTCCTGTCCATTGGGTGGATGATTCGGAAGCCAGGATAGAGGGATCCATGGCACTCCAATGGATCAAATCTGAAGAAGTTTCGATGCGATACTCCTGCCCGGGCTGACTTTTCCACTCCAGCAGCCAAGTGGCATGAGCCCTGCCAAAATGGTATTGGGATAGGGGAATGTTCCTCGGCGACGAAGACACCAAGGGATAGAGATCCAGGTCAAGGGAGCGAAAATATGCCATACGATGTGGGATCGTGGCTTCAATGGTGCGTAGAGTCCTGGAGTCCATGCGGTCAGCCAGATGCTCGGCTGCGAGAAAAAGAAGGAAACTTTCTGCCACGTCTTCACGCATGGGATAATCCATCGCGTAGTGTGAAATGTAAGTATCATCCTCTTGTTGTGCCTGTATCCACTCTTGGGACTGAGCATGGGCTTCATCCAGTGAGGTATGACTTGCCTCATGGATCAGCGTTTCCTCCAGGATGCCACTGGAGACATATTCGGCTGCCTGACCGGTATGGATGAGCAAATTTCGGTTGCCTCCACCAAAGGGCATGACCCCTCGGTGAATCCAGACGGTATCGACATCCTTTCTCAAGGAAGTGGGCAGTTGACCGATGATCCGGGCGTATTTCAGGGCTTCTTCGTGACTGGTTGCCTCGAATTCAGGATTGACCTGAACTTCAAGACTCAAACCATCGTCATACGCTGCATGAAAAAGAAAGGCCTGTTGTCGTGTCCACCCGGGAATGCGGCGATCATACATGGTGCGCATTCCTATGCCGCGTTCTTCTATCGATTCAAAGCATGAGGGGTCGCTTGCTGTCACGATTTCCGAGCTTACAAAAATCGTACCCCAATAGGGCGGTTCAGCCCCATTCAGGAATGGGAGGCTCAAACAAAGAGCCAGAAGCATGGTGGAACGGCAAAACACGGACCCTCCTCTTTCAAGGCAAACCCATGGGTTCAGATCGAGACTTTGTAGGAATCTGTTGGTTTGGCACTCAAAGCAAATCCAGCCATCAGTTGGGGCACCTTTTCAAGGTCTTTGAGGTGAATCATTTCGACAGGCGAATGCATGTAACGGTTGGGGATGCTGATCAGTGCGCTTGGAATGCCCCCTCGCGTCCAGAAAATAACATCCGTGTCGGTTCCGCTGGTGGAGGAGACGGCCTCATGTTGGACGGGGCATTTGATTCTCTTGGCGACTTTCTCCAGCTTTTCAACGACCACTGGATGATTGGGGCCTCCATGAGTCAGACTGGGGCCTTCTCCCATGCGGACATCTCCATGAATGGCCTTGTTGACCGTTGGGTAATCGGTCGCGTGGGTGACATCGGTGACCAGTGCCACATCCGGCTTGAGTTCGTAGGCAATTTGTCGGGCGCCCAGGCAGCCACCTTCCTCCATGACATTGGATACGACGCAGACTTCTGCTTTGAGTTTTTTACGATCCTGGTGAATCAGACGAAGGGCTTCAGCAACGGCAAACGTCCCCACTCGGTTGTCGAAGGCACGAGCGACTGCAAAATCGTTCCTGAGGAACTGGAATTCTCGGTCAACCGTGATGGGATTGCCAATCCGAACCAACGAAAGCGCCTCCTTTTTGGATCGAGCGCCAATGTCGACAAATAAATCATGAATCTGAGGCTTCTTGTCCGCATGATCCAATTTGGAGAGGTGAGGCGCGACGTTTCCGATGACCCCCGCGACGGGCCCTTTGGCCGTATGAATGAGCACGCGCTGGGCCTTGGATACCGTGGCATCGACCCCTCCTAATTTCCGCACATAGATGAAGCCTTGCTCATCGATGTAATTCACCGCGAGTGCAATTTCATCGGCATGAGCGGCCAACATGATTTTGGGGGATCCTCCGGGGTTGATCACGGCCACAGTGTTCCCGTAAGCATCATGCCATGTGTCATCGGCCAGTGGCCGGACGCGGTCCAGCCAGACGCGCTGACCTTGAGTTTCATGCCCAAATGGGCTCGGTGTATTGACCAGTTGGGTAAGGAATGCGATGGCGTCTTTTTTCATGACTTGCTGGCTCACACTGGGCCCGGTGCGTCGTTTCTGCAAGTGTAAAGGCCCATGGATCACGTCTTCTCACTCGGAGCTTGAACCGGTGCACCTCAATGTTAATTTCAAACCATGGCACTCCCCGGGACCATCGTTCAGATTATGTGGGCTGCGTTCCTTCGTTGCGGGTTGGGGGTGTGTCTGGTTTGGGGAAGTTTTTGGGGATTTGCCAGCGAGCCTCCTTCGGCAGCATCTGCTGATTTCAACCAGCCAACGATTCAGTCGCTTCTCCAGGATCACTGTGTTTCATGTCACGGTGGGGTTAAGAAAAGGGGTGGTTTTTCCGTGGTCTCCCTGGAACCCATGCTGGGCAAGGGCGATTCCGATGTTCCGATCCTAGTACCGGGGAAGCCGGAAGCAAGTTTACTCTGGCACAGGGTGCAGACAGACGATGTCTCCCAGCGCATGCCTCCCGAAGATCAACCGCCACTCACCAAAGAGGAGGTGCATTTGATGGAACGCTGGATTCAGGAGGGTGCCCACTGGCCTCTTCACTGGGCTTTTGATCGCACCAAACCAGGCAGTCAACGTTCCAGTCAGCTGCATCCGGTAGATGCCAGAATCCGCGAAGTATTGAATCAAAAGGGCTTGGAGCCAGGTAAACCTGCTGCCCCCACCATTCTTCTCAGACGCCTTTACCTGGACTTGACGGGTTTGCTACCCAGCCCGGATCAATGGTCCCGGCATCTGGACATGCTTTCACGTGGTGCTTTTCATTCGGTGGTCGACCAAATTCTGGCCTCTCCTCACTTTGGTGAACGTTGGGCACGCCACTGGCTGGACCAGGCACGTTATGCTGATTCTTTGGGGTATGAGAAGGACAGTGTCAAAAAAGATGCCTGGCAATACCGTGATTGGGTTGTTCAGGCGTTCAATGCCGATATGCCCTTTGACCGTTTCAGTGCCCTGCAGTTGGCGGGCGACCTGATTGATCCGGAAAATCCTCAGGCACTCCTTGCCACCAAGATCCACTTGCAGACCCAGTTCAACCTCGAGGGTGGAATCGATGCTGAGGAAGATCGGGTCAAGCGAGTCATCGATCGAGTCAATATGGTAGGCGCCACATGGCTGGGAATCACCGTGGGTTGTGCCCAATGTCACGACCACCCCTACGATCCTTTTTCCCAAAGCGATTACTACCATCTCATGGCCTTCTTCAACAACGTCGATGAAGAGGCCTCCTTCCTGCATCGGGTTCCGGATGAGGCTCAGTTGGAAAGCGTGCTGATGGAACGGCGCCGCTTGCAGGATCAGCTCGAAACCATGCTCCAGCGTCAATTGACCGATAAAAGCCTGAACAATCAGGTCGTGGGTCAATTGGTAAAGCTCTTCCAGTATGACCAAAACAAGGGACTGACTCGGCATATGCGGGAGCGCAGCCAGCAGAGACGGGCAACGCATGTCTTGATTCGAGGTGATTTTCGCAGGCCCAACCTGGCTCTTGGAAACATGGAACCCGCGGTGCCAGCCATAGGCAAATTTCTTCCATCTCCTCCCAACCATGTGGATCGACGTTTTTTGGCAGAATGGCTTTTTTCTAAAAATCACCCACTGACGGCAAGAGTCTTCATCAACAAGGTATGGGGACATTTGTTGGGCCAGCCTCTGGTGGAGACGCCTCAGGATTTCGGTTCCCGAGCCCAAGAGCCGGTTCACCGAGAACTTCTGGATTGGATGTC
>Ga0066378_10001046_pt1 | contig 10733 bp, 9 predicted proteins | sample Knorr_S23_td_DCM_FD_70947 | JGI IMG/M metagenome (GOLD analysis project Ga0066378, IMG submission 70947) | Marine microbial communities from Southern Atlantic Ocean transect - Knorr_S23_td_DCM_ad_71m_LV_A | ecosystem: Environmental > Aquatic > Marine > Oceanic | place: Southern Atlantic ocean...
CAACAAGAAAAGTTTGGGGAAGTGTAATTGAAGAGTTCGTAGACAAGGGTGTTTTACTCGCAGGAGGTTCTGCAGATTTAGAGCCTTCAAATGTTACGGCAGGTTTTGCAAAAAAAGTTGGTGATTTCACAAAGGATAATCAGTCTGGAATGAATTTCCCTTATGGTGTTCGCGAATTTCCGATGGGTGCAATCAATAATGGTATAGCTCAGCATGGAGGATTATTTATTTTTGGTGCAACTTTTTTTGTTTTTGCAGATTATGAAAGACCTGCTATTCGTTTAAGAGCCTTGCAAAACCTTCCTGTTGTATCTGAGTTTACACATGATTCAGTTTTTGTTGGAGAGGACGGACCTACACATCAACCAATTGAACATTTAATGTCATATAGGGCAATACCTAATCTGCTTGTTATAAGGCCAGCTGATGCAAATGAGGCAGTTTTTGCATCAAAGATTGCTTTTGAATCAAAAAGACCATCCTTAGTTTTACTATCTAGACAAGGTTTACCTGTTTTAGATAGAAGTTTATTTTCAGATGCAGCAAATATTCAAAAAGGTGGTTATATTATTTCAGATTGTTCTAATGCAGATATATTAATTTTTGCTACAGGCTCAGAAGTATGGGTTGCTTTGGATGTAAAAAAACAACTTCCTGATTTAAATATTAAAGTAGTTAATTTAGGATGCTGGGAATTATTTGAAGAACAAGATGAAAAATATAAGCAAGATGTGCTCTCATGCACTGATGCTGCACTATTAGTTTCCTTGGAAGCTGGAATAACTAGCGGTTGGCAAAAATATACTGGAAGAAATGGATTGAATATCGGTATAGATACATTTGGCGAATCAGCACCTGGTAATGATGTTGCTGATCACTTTGGTTTAACGCCTGATAAAGTAAAAAAAACAATTATGAATAAACTTGAGGAGATAAAATGAGAAAAATATCATTAATTTTTTCATTAGTTATAAGTTTTTTATTTACGCAAAATAATTTTAACCCTGCATATATGGCTTCATTTGGTTCAGTGACTATTGATGGTAAACTTTATAATCAAATTTCTTTTAGACCAGAATTTAGTACTAATAAAATTGGAATGGGATTTGATATTTACCTTTATTTTGATGAAGATGGAAAGTTGTATAGAGAAAACTGGGATTTTACTAGTCCTGGTGCCAGTTTCAAAACACTTGTAGACAAAATATATTATTTTAGGTATGGTCAAGTTCTTGATGATTTATATTTTAGAATAGGAGCTTTACCTAAAGTTACTTTAGGTCAGGGTATACTTATTAACCAGTATGCAAATAATATAGATTATCCTCAAATTAGAAGAGCAGGAATTGATTTAAGATATCAATTTTCAGGCTTTAAACTTCAATTCATTCATAGTGATTTAAAAGAAATTAATAAACCTGGTTTAATTGGGCTTAGAACTTCAATTCCAATAATCGAAAATTTTAATATAGGATTTTCTATTGCATCTGATTTCAACCAATATAATGGTCTTGTTGATTCAGATGGTGATAATTATCCTGATTTTGTTGAGCCAGATTATGCAAATGATCCTGATTATCATCATGAAAATCAATTTTTAATTGAGGAACTTCAAGGTAGTAACTATTGTGGATATGACTCAGAAAGTGATTCATTTTTGGATGGAACATGCGAAAATTTATTTAATGATTTATCAAGCGAAATGACTGAAGATTTTGCAGATGTTATGAATAACAAAGATAATGTTACAGGTTTAGCTATAGATTTTGGTTTTGAGTTAGATAATAAATTTTCATTATATACAGAATACGCTCAGCTTCTAGGTAAAACCTTAGATCCAACTGATAGTAATGATGAAGACTTACCAGATTTTGATACAAATCTTGGATATGGATTTATACCAATCGGGATGAAAGCTAATTTAGGTTCAGTGAAATTATCTTTAGATTATAGAAGAAATTCTGAGAATTTTATTTTTTCATATTGGAATAAAAATTATGACCATAATAGGATAATGGAAAATAATGGAGAATTAATAACCAAGGAATCAACATTGTATAAATATGGTGACCAAAAAGGTTTAAATTTTGGTTTAGAGGCAAATATTTCAAAATATTTTAAGTTTTCATTTGATTATGAAAAAATGAAGGGTGAAATGTGGAATTCTGGTTCTTGTGATAATCCAGATTTACTTTATGAAAATGAAAATGATTGTGAGTCTAGTCAATATCTTCAATATCCTGATTTAGACCCTGAGATTCAGGATAATCAACAATTTGGGGTTTGGACTCCTGGAGCTTACAAAAAGGAAAAAAATAACTCGTTATATTTAAAAATTGAGATAGATACATCAATTATTCCTCAAGTTCAAATTGCTGAAATTTTCTATCAGCAAACAAATTCTAAAAAACCTTTTAAATTTGAACCTAATCAGAACTCTTTATTTGGATATAACATAGGTGTTAATTTATCAAACAATATGATTGTACTTTTAAAAGGTAGAAAAAGCTATGATTTTGATGGTAGTAATTTCAAACCAGTATACAATACCCAGATTGAAACCTCAATATATTTTTAATGAAATATTCTTCTAAAAAAATTAGACAAGATTTTATTGATTTTTTTATTGATAAACAGCATAATATAGTAAGGAGTTCTCCTGTTTTTCCTCCTGATGACCCTACATTGTTGTTTATCAATGCTGGTATGAATCAATTTAAAAATATTTTTTTAGAAAAAGAAAGTCCCAAATATAATCGAGTAGTTAATTCACAAAAATGTATTAGAGTAAGTGGTAAACATAATGATTTAGAAGAAGTTGGACTTGACCAATTCCATCATACCTTTTTTGAAATGTTAGGTAATTGGTCATTTGGAGATTTTTATAAAAAAGAAATTATAATGTGGTCGTGGGAATTGCTTACAGAAAAATGGAAGTTGGATAAAAATAGATTATGGGTGACGGTTTATAAAGATGATGATGAAGCTCATGATTTATGGATTAAGCATACTGATGTCAAACCTGATAGAGTTCTTAGATTTGGAAATAAAGACAATTTTTGGGAAATGGGTGATACAGGTCCATGTGGTCCTTGCTCAGAAATACATTATTATACTGGAGAATTAAATAACCAAAAAGCAGATGGTGTAAATAATCTCGATAATTATAGGGAGCTTTGGAATCTTGTTTTCATTGAATATAATAGGGATTCTAATGGTGAATTAAATCCATTACCATCAAAACATGTTGATACAGGAATGGGCCTTGAAAGAATTCTTGCAACGCTTAACGGAATTGAAGATCATTACATCACAGATTTATTTCATCCTATAATTAAGCAAATAGAAAAGATTTCAGGAATTAATTATTCAGATAAAGATGGAATGCCTCATAGAGTTATTGCTGACCATTTACGAATGATTTCATTTTCAATAGCAGATGGAATTATGCCATCAAATGAAGGTAGAGGATATGTTGTTAGAAGAGTACTCAGACGTGCCTCAAGATTTGGAAGGGTACTAAATATTGAGGGACCATTTCTGTTTAAACTAATTGATGCCTTAATCATATCAATGGGAGATGTCTACTCAGAAATTAGTGATAAACAAAAACATATAGAAAAAGTGGTCAGAGCTGAGGAAGAATCATTTGGAAAAACACTTGATAGAGGGCTTAATTTAATTAATAAAATTTTGACTTCAACAGAAGGGAAAGTAATTCCAGGTAAACAAGTTTTTACATTATATGATACTTATGGTTTCCCAGCAGATTTAACTCAGTTAATTGCTAAGGAAAATAATTTTGATATTGATATGAATTCTTTTAATGATTACATGGAAAAACAAAAAAAACTTGCAAGATCTAGTAGTCAATTTAAAAACTTGAATGAAGATACTGATTGGAAAATAATCAAAAATGAAGAATCCTCTTTTGTAGGATATACAAAAACTTCTTATGAGTCACAGATTTTAAAATATAGATTCATTGATGATAATATTGAAATCGTAATGAAAGAAACACCTTTTTATGCAGAGTCTGGAGGACAAATAGGTGATACTGGAAAGATTTTTTCTGATTCTTTAACCTTAAAAGTAATCGATACATATAAAAATGGTGGTGATATTTGTCATTTATGTGAAGTAATTGAAGGTGAATTTCTTAAAAATACCTCAGCTATATTTGAGTTAACTATAAACGAGAAAAGAAGGAAGAAAATTAAATCTAATCATTCAGCAACACATTTATTGCATAAATCACTAAAATCTGTCCTAGGTAATCATGTTCAGCAAGCAGGTTCACTTGTATCTGATGACAAATTAAGATTTGATTTAACCCACTATGAGAAACTTACTCAAAATGAAATTTTGGAAATTGAAAATAATGTTAATCAATATATAATGCAGAATTTAGAAGTTGATATTTCAAATGAAAAATATGATAATGCAAAAAAAATGGGAGCCGAAGCACTATTTGGTGAAAAGTATGGGGATATAGTTAGAGTAGTAAACATAGGAGGATCATCAATAGAATTGTGCGGTGGCACTCACGTTGAAAGAAGTGGGGATATAGGGTTTTTTAAAATAATTTCTGAATCTGCTCTTGCTTCAGGAGTAAGAAGAGTTGAAGCAGTTACAGGTTCTAAAGCATTTTCATTTGTTTCTGATAATATGAAAGTCATTGATAACATTAAACAAAAATTAAATTGTAATATTGAAGATATATCAAATAAGATTGATTCACTTATTGATATATCAAAACAAAATTCTGTTTTAGAAAAACAAATTCAACAAATTCAAATTGATAGTTTACTTAAGTCTTCAGAACCAAATTTTTCTACTAATGATAAAATAGATGTTTATAAAAGAGAAATTAAATTTAATCTTGATCCAAAAACTTTCATTGATAATTTTTTAAACAAATACAAAAATAAAAGTATATTTTTACTTGGATTAAAAATAAATAAACCTTTGATTGTTTTAGTTATAACTAAAGATTTAATTGATAAAGATATTAATGCTGGATTAATAGTTAAAGAAAATGCATCATTAGCTGGTTCGGGAGGTGGAGGTCCCAAACATTTTGGAACATCTGGTTTTAATGATTTATCTAAATATGAAAAAACTTACAACATGATTTTAAATTATTTAAAAGGAATAAAAATATAATATGAAAAACAAAACACCAATAATCTTTACGCAATCTAAATGTGGTAGAAAGGGATTTTCTTCTCCTAATAATAACATTAATGATATTGATATTAACAACGTTATAGATTCAAAATTTTTACGTTCAAATAAAGCTTCTTTACCTGAGGTTTCGGAGCCTCAAATCGTGAGACATTTTGTTAATTTGTCAACAAAAAATCACCATGTTGATAAAAACTTTTATCCCCTGGGTTCATGCACTATGAAATATAATCCAAAAATTAATGATTCAATTGCAATGCTCCAGTCATTTGCATCTATTCATCCAGATCAAAATATTGAATCGATTCAAGGTATATTAAAGGTATACTATGATTTATCAAAATTCTTATGCGAAATTACTGGCATGACTAGAGTTACATTGCAACCATCTGCAGGTTCACAAGGAGAATTAGTTGGTTTACTTTTAATGAAAAAATATCATGAATTAAAAAATAATCATAAGAAAAAATATATAATTATCCCTAAAACTGCTCATGGTACAAATCCTGCGAGTGTTATCATGTCAGGCTACAAAGTTAAACAAGTATCAGATGATGAAAGAGGAAGAGTTTGCCTGGATCATTTAAGAGAGTTAGTCGATGAAGAAACAGCTGGAATGATGTTAACACAGCCAAATACTCTCGGTTTATTTGAAGATAAAATTGAAGATATTTGCGAACTAATTCATTCTAATGACGGTCTGATGTACATGGATGGTGCTAATTTAAATGCTCTAGTTGGAATGGTTGACCCATCAAAAATGGGATTTGATATCACTCATATAAATTTACATAAAACTTTTTCAACGCCACATGGAGGTGGAGGACCTGGAGCAGGACCAGTTGCTGTTAATGATAAACTTGCAGATTTCTTACCAAACCCAATAATTGAATGTAAAGATGAAAAATTTTATTTCAAATATTTAGAAAATTCTATTGGTAAAGTTCATACATTTAATGGTAATTATGGCGTTCTGCTCAGAGCTTATGTTTATATGCTATCACTTGGTAAAAAAGGATTGAGAGATTTATCAAGAAAAGCAGTTTTAAATGCAAATTATTTAAAACATTTATTAATGAATGAATATGATGTACCATTTCATAATGGTACGATGCATGAATTCGTCATATCTGCTGAAAAACAGAAGAAAAAAAATCTAAAAGCTCTTGATATTGCTAAAAATTTACTTGATTATGGAATTCATCCACCCACTGTATATTTCCCAACAAATATACCTGAATCAATTATGATAGAACCTACCGAAACTGAGACTAAAGAAACCTTGGATGAATTTGCTGAAATAATGAAATATATTAATAACAATATTGATAATAAATTAGATTATTTTATGGATGCCCCTTATGAAACTCCTGTTAGAAGATTAAATGAGGCTAAAGCTAATAGAGAACTTGATGTCAAATGGAATCATGAAGTATAAAAAAGAAAATAATAAGGTTTTAGTTGTTTTAGAAAAAGGAGATGAAATCTTTGAATCTATTTATAAAGTTATCGAAGAATTTAAAATCAATTTTGGATGGATAAATGGTTTAGGAGCTGCAGAAAAAATAATTATGGGTGCTTACCCTAGTAAATTAAAAAAATATGTTAAAAAAAATTTTTCAGGAGAATATGAAATCGCAAGCATGATGGGTAACATTACTACTAAAGAAAATGAACCTTTTATTCATTTACATGCTGTTATTTCAGATGAAGAATGCAATGCTTTTGCAGGTCATTTATTTACTGCTACTATTTCTGTTACATGTGAAATGATAATAAATATCGTTGATACAAAAATTATTAGGAATGAGTGCAAAGATATAGGTTTATTTTTATGGGATTTTAATAATGGGTAGAGAAATAATTGAAACTAATAATGCTCCTAAAGCAATTGGGGTATATTCACAAGCTGTAAACATTGATAAAAAAATTACTTTTACATCTGGGCAGATACCAATAGATACCAATACAGGTGATTTAGTCTCTGATGATTTTGTTATTCAAGTTAATCAAACATTAAAAAATATCAATGGTATTCTTGCATGTAGAAATTGTACTCTGAATAATTTGATTAAGCTTACAATTTATCTTACTGATTTGGATAATTTTGATAAATTAAATCAAGTTTTTTTAGATTTTTTTAGTGATTGCGAATACCCAGCTCGTTCTGTTATTGAAGTATGTAAATTACCTAAGAATTCACAAATTGAAATTGAAGCTATTTTTTATGAAAATAATTAATGCAATATTTTTATTGAGTTTTATTTTTTCTAAAGATTTATCTGATACCTCTGATTTTAACTATTCAGATTCTAAAGCACCACTGATTTTGAGTACTCTTCCATTCATTGATAATAATCCTACTTCTTTAGCTTTTATATCAACTTTATTAGTTTCAGCATCAAAAAGTGATACTTTGCAAAATAATCTAAGTAATCCTAATCAGGCCATGTTTTTAAGTTCAATTCCTCTTTTTTCATCTATACTAAGCTCTAATCAGCTAACTATGATACCATCTCCTGGACAAATTTATAATGATAAACATTTAAAGGCGTTTATAATGTCAACTTTTAAAGCTTTTTGGTTAACAGAATATAATAGATCTAAAGATACAAATATAAAAGATAGAAATAGGAGTATGTGGTGGTTGCTTTTACTTATGCTTTATGGAATAGGAGATGCTTACGTTGATGCTCAGTTGAAAAATTTTACTGTAAAGGGAGAAATAAAATAATGTGTGCAATAATTGGTTTATCTACTAATAAAGATAATGCTTCTTTAACTTTATACAATGCTTTGACTGTCTTGCAACACAGAGGTCAAGATGCTGCAGGAATGGCAACAATTAAAGATAAGACAATATTAAATATTCACAAGGATAATGGTTTAGTTAGAGACGTCTTTAATGAAGAATCAATGCTTCACCTTTCAGGGAATTTAGGTGTAGGTCATACAAGATATCCTACAGCTGGTTCTTATAATTTTGAAGAAGCGCAACCTTTTTACGTTAATTCGCCTTATGGAATAGTTTTGGTACACAATGGTAATATCGTAAATGCTAAACAACTTAGAGATGAAATTTTAAAACAAGATTTACGACATTTAAAAACTTCTTCCGATTCTGAAATTATATTAAATATTTTTGCTAACGCTTTAGAAAAAAATAAAAATTCAAAATTAACGAAAGAACAAATTTTTAAAGCGATAGATGAAGTTCATAATAGAGTTCAAGGTGCATATTCAGTTATAATTATGATATTAGGATATGGTTTAGTTGCATTTAGAGACCCAAACGGTATAAGACCATTAATTTACGGAAGTAAAAAAGGTAAATATATGTTTGCTTCAGAAAGCGTAGCATTAGATTGTCTAGGGTATGAAGTAGAACGTGATGTAAAACCAGGCGAAGCAATTTTTGTTGATTCTAAAAGGGAATTACATTTTCATGAGTTTATGCAAAAAAATAGTTATACACCATGTATTTTTGAATATGTTTATTTAGCTAGACCTGATAGTGTAATTGATAAAATCAATGTATATAAAAGTCGATTAGAAATGGGCAAAAAACTAGCTGATAAAATAAAAAAAGTTTTATCAAAACAGGAATTAGATGAAATAGATGTGGTAATACCTATTCCTGATACGAGTAAAACTAGTGCACTCCCTTTGAGCATAAGGCTAAATAAGAAAATGAGAGAAGGTTTTATAAAAAATAGATATATTGGTAGAACTTTTATAATGCCTGGACAAAAAATAAGAAAAAAATCAGTTAAGCAAAAGTTAAATACAATTAATATGGAATTTAAAAATAAAAATGTATTGTTAATTGATGATTCAATAGTAAGGGGTAATACCAGTAGACAAATAATTCAAATGGCTAGAGATGCAGGTGCTAAAAAAGTTTATTTTGCATCAGCATCACCTCCGATTAGACATCCAAATGTTTATGGTATTGATATGCCATATGTAAATGAATTAGTAGCCTATGATAGAACACTTGATGAAATAAAAAAAGAAATAGGTGCTGATAAATTAATTTATCAATCCTTAAAAGATTTAATTGATTCAGTTAAAAAATTCAATAATGAAATTGATGGTTTTGATACATCTTGCTTTAGTGGAGAATACATTACATCAGGTATTTCAAAAGAATATCTAGCAAATCTTAAGGATACGAGATAGATGATTTCAAAAATATTATTATTTACATTTATTTATTTTTCATGGAAGTATTTAAGTGAGTTTATTAAGTCAAATTCCTTAAATAAAAAAATAGTTCCATCTATGGATTATTTCTTTGCATTTAGCCCAACTTCTTTATTCTCAGTATGGACTTTAATTGCTCTAGGTTTTTATATAGGTGGTTTCTCTAATGATATTATTCCTCAATGGGAATTAAATTTTAATATAAAAATATTTTTATTATTTTTATCTATAGCTTTCATAACATCAAGTTCATTATTTATAAATGAAAAAAATATTTCTGAACTATCATTAAATAATCAAAAAATAGATAAAATTTCAAAAATTTTATTATTAGTTAGTTTATTTTTATTACTATTTACAAATATATATAATTTTTTTTTAGGTCTAGCATTGTACTATTTAATACGAATTTATAAAAGAGAAACAAGTTTAAAGTCTAAATTAAATCAATATCTTATTCAATGTCTGATTGGTTTTCTATTATTTTTAAATGGTTTTTTTATAGCTATTACAGGTAAAAATTATTTTTATTTTGAAATATCAAACTTGGTTTATTCTACTTATATAATTATTATATCAACATTGTGTTGTTTCTGTATGATTTTATCCTATGAAAATCAAAAAAAGAATTCAAATTTAGAAATTAATAAAAGAAATATAAATAGCATTTCTCTTTTACTATTAATTATAGTTTTAGTTACTGCTTTAAAAATAAATGAACCATTATTAGCTATTTGTTCTGCATGTTCGATTCCATTTTATATTTTTGCTTTTTTTAGAAATCTTAATAAAGATTTAAAAAGGACATTTATATACCCTCTATTTATTTTTAACTTCTTTATTTCAACAATATATCCCTATTTAGGTATATCTTTAATTTTTATATTTTATATAAGTAAATATTATTATTGGCATAGATTTGATAAAAATTATCCAACATTCTTAGTAAAAAATGATTAAAATTATTGAAAATAAATGTGACTACTGTGGTACATGTGCAAGTGTTTGTCCGAAAAATTGTATTGACGTAAAAGAGGATGATATAATTATAGATCATAAATCATGTATTGATTGTGATTTATGTGTATATATTTGTCCTATAGAAGTATTAGAATCTGTTAATGAAGCTTAAATATGATATAATAGTAGTTGGAGGTGGTCCTGCAGGATCTATGGCAGCTAAATACGCAGCAGAGAATGGTGCAGATGTTTGTTTGCTTGAAAAAACTAGAGATATTGGTTATCCAGTTAGATGTGGAGAGGCTGTTGGGCATGCTGGTATAACTCAGTTTGTTGAAATGAAAGATACCTGGATTGCTGAGAAAATTAATTCTTGTACA
>Ga0066378_10001049_pt1 | contig 10726 bp, 10 predicted proteins | sample Knorr_S23_td_DCM_FD_70947 | JGI IMG/M metagenome (GOLD analysis project Ga0066378, IMG submission 70947) | Marine microbial communities from Southern Atlantic Ocean transect - Knorr_S23_td_DCM_ad_71m_LV_A | ecosystem: Environmental > Aquatic > Marine > Oceanic | place: Southern Atlantic ocean...
TAAGTTCTAAGTGCCTAATTCATTAAGCTTCATGGACCTAATCAAAAAGCGATAACTATTTTCATCGGTTTTAAGTCTCTTTGGCACGGGGCTTGCAAATACTACTAAGCATCCACAACGGGACCTTTAATTCTTGGAGGGCAAATAGGGTGCTTAACATTTCTATACTTAGCCAACAGACAAGAGGGTTAATCTACACAGGAGCCAAGCAACGATTTCTTGGAAGGGCCGGCTTTACATAAGAAGTAAGCCAGCGATCGCTTGCTGGCAAACTTGATTAGTGGAATGAAGCAATGGATTTACTCGTTGTATATTTCGAGTATGAATTTAGGTGGTTTGAATTTAAGGGAGTCGCTGTTTAATGGAGCTTCCTGAGTCAGAGGAAACAAAATATCCTGAGGGAATTTAAGGGATGATAGGCTTCTTAATTGATATGGACGGTGTGATTTATCGAGGTGGAGTATTAATACAGGGGGCAGACGAATTTATCAACCAGTTGATTGTAAAGGACATTCCATTTCGATTCATGACAAACAATAGCCAACGTACCCGACTTGATGTTGTTGCCAAACTAGGAAAACTGGGGATCTATGTTGAGGAACAACATATCTTTACATGCGCCATGGCGACCGCTAGGTATCTCGCAAGTCAGGACGCTAAAGCCACTGCCTTCGTGATTGGGGAAGGCGGTTTGCTGACAGCATTGCATAAATCCGGAATCGCGATTGACGATCAATCGCCGGATTATGTCGTAATCGGTGAAGGCAGAACTTTTAACCTCGAACAGGTTGAGAAAGCTGTTGATTTTGTAACTCGTGGTGCGAAATTGATATCGACTAATCCGGATCTTAGCTGCCCCACTTCTACTGGAATCCGCCCTGGTTGCGGCGCTATGGCAGCCATGATCGAAGCCACCACTGGTAGAAAGGCATTTAGTCTTGGAAAGCCTAATCCGATTATGATGCGAATGGTTCGAAAGGATCTGGAACTCAGCACTAAAGAAACGGTGGTAATTGGGGATATGATGGACACTGATATCTTTGGAGCTGTTCAGCTTGAGTACCATTCGGTACTTGTGCTTTCGGGAGGGACTAAGAAGAGCGATCTATCGAAATTTGCCTTCCAGCCTGCCGAGGTACACGAGTCCTTGGCCGCTTATGGAAGACATGCTGGAATTATTCCGGATGCTGCGATGACTCTCAGTTGAAAGAACTGTCTACACGCAGCTTATGAGAAGACCTACACTCATGAACTTCTTCTTCATACATATTCTGTGACGCTCCAATCGACGTGTCGGAAGTTACTAGCCCCCGGCTGAATAACTGGCGTGGATTCCATCCTGTTTGTTAAGATATTAGCCTATGGCAGTGGCTACACCTGTAATGGCAACACGAGACGGAATCAGATCGTCTAGGGATTAGAAGGGCGACAGGTGCGGTGGTACAATACTTCACTTGAACCTACGCCTCAGTGAGAAAACAAATTGAAACCAACAATAGAAAAAGTCACTGTTCTGATAATACTGTTCGGTGGTTGCGCATTGGCGTTTGGCGAAGAGGTCCCCCGGCTTAAAATCCCAAAGGATTGGAATCCAACTCATAAACAAAATGGAAAAACTGTTTCCGCCGAGGTTAGAGTCATTGGCGTCGTGGAGAGATCATTTAAAGATCCTAAGACCGAAAGACAGGTCTTCCAGAGCAAAGCCCTTATCCTCGTAAGAAAGGGTAAGAAATATGTCCCTTCTCGTGTTCAGGCTTACCTGTATTCCTCGAAGTCGTTGAACAACAATACGGATTTCCGAATCGTGGGGGAACTCTCTATCTTGGACAGTCAGGTAAAAGGCGGGAGTTATCCGGCGACGATTCGTATAAACGAGTCAGAACTGCTGCCAAGGCTTAAACCTGAGAACAAGAAGGCAACGGAACCCAAAAATTCGTTTGCTGTCCTGGGTGCGAGCGTGTTTGTTAACACCACACCTTAGTTGATGACTGCTACGGCGTTTTCAGCTTAGGTTTGGCGATACAATATAGGTGTGTGGTGGATCGTAGCACAAGTGAAGCGTCTGAGACGGCAGGTGATGCGATGAACACTGCATCTAATTCATTTCGCGAGATCAATTTAAAATTCTTTGCGGAGGCTTCGACGACTGCGACTTCACCGTATTTACTACTGAAGTATATTTTCCCATCGGTGTAGACAGGCGAAGCCCAATGGTCACCTCCCAGGCGGCCTTGCCAGATCTCTGCACCTGATTTCGCATCGAGACATCGAACGATACCTCCTCGATCAGTGACCATAAAAAGCCGGCCAGCCACAATGACCGGGGAGGGGATGACTGGCGTGCCCCTCCTTGTTGACCAAACAACGTGCGTGTCGGTAACCTCACCGGTGCCGTTGGGGCGAATTGCTATTAGTATATTGTTTAATCCACTGGTGAAAACGTAGACAAGTCCATTCGCATAGATTGGCCGTGCAGCAATGTTGAACCCTCCGGGGTGCACCGTTCGCCACAACTCCTTGCCTGTGTCCGGATCGTAGGAGATAACGGCCTCTGCTCCTGGTGCAATGAGCTGCCGCTTTCCATCAACTCTGATGAGCGATGCAGTGGCAAACGATTTTTTATTATCATTGGGCTTTCCACCTTTATTATCAGACAAGCCACGTTCTCGCAGAGTTTCCTTCCAATCTGTGTTGGTGTTGCGATCCATCTTCCAATGCGTTTTTCCAGTCGTTTTATCCAAAGCGATGAAGAACTGTTGATCGGTCCCATCAAAAGCAACGTAAAGCCTCTTCTCGTCAACTATAGGTGAGGATCCCTGGCGTACGGGTTGATAAATACGTAAGTCCCGACGGTACCAGAGCGTTTTCCCGGTTTGTCGATCTAAGCAGGCAATGCCCTGTGACCCAAAACTAACAAACACATGATCTTCTTCGACGACTGGTGTGGGCGTGGCTGGGCTGTTTAAATGAGGGGAATCATTGATATAGGCGGGATCGACTTTCCGCGGGATCATGTCAAACACCTTGATGTTGTGTTTGATTTTCCCAGTCTCAAGGTCGAGGCAAATAGTCCTTAACTCTTGCTTTTCATCGCTGCCGGTTGTGATCCAGACTTCGTCTTCCCAAATCACAGGAGAAGACCATCCGGAGTCGTTAATGAGCGTCTTCCAGCGAACATTGTTTGTTTCGTCAAATTCAGTCGGAATGTCTGTGGCCAAAGAAATGCCGTTACCCGAAGGGCCTCGGAATTGATTCCAATGGTCTTCGCCGTTTAGCAGCAAACAGTTGAGAAGCGTGACAAAAAACAAAGTCAGGCGGCAGATTAAGTGCATGGTGATTCCTTTGACTGATGTTTTTATACTAATACGTCGAATCGAGAGCAGCAACGATTAACGCCTTGGAGGAAATAGAGCTTCAGGCTTATCACGCTATGGGATAGCGAACGCAAGCCTGTAGCAGCACTTTACCGTTTCGCTGAGTAGGGAAGCATTGGGCATTGAGGGACCCACGCCTGAATGCTTTTCAGGACGTTACTATATACGTCCGTAGGGGGTATCCCTATCCTATCGATGCCACGTATTTTGGATTTCCTGTCTCCTCTCCGGAAGTTGAACCCTTAGAAAAATAATAGCCCACCTTTCGCTGGCATAGGGAATCTAATAAACTGGAGGTTAAGGCGGATTAGCGATGAAACCACATTGCCATGCAGTGGTTCATTTCTTTTCATCTAGCAAAGCAAAGAGTCTGATGCTCTCGTATACCGCCTATTTACAAACGCTTTCAAATCCCGCACGCACCCACAAGGGAAGGCTGCTTCTGAGGCCTTCTCCTCTTAACGCGGGGTTAACCATAGAGACTGTTCCCGAGTGTTGTAATCGGAATCTCTGTCGAACGAGCAATAATTCACGCAGCTTTGAACCGGTATTCGCTTTTAAAATCCATCCGGAGTTTGCAAGCAATGATTAACCGATCTTTCAAGCCGGAAACTCGATTAATTGTCTTCACCGATCTTGATGCGACGTTGTTGCATCAACACTCATATGATTGGACGCCTGCCATCTCGGCACTTGAAATTGTGGAAAGCAAAGGCGCCGAATTAGTTTTGGCATCGAGCAAGACATATTCTGAGCTTTGGGATTTTGCTGAGAAACTTGGTACGCAGGCGCCTTTCATTGGTGAGAACGGAGGTGTAATAGCCATTCCCAATAGCCATCCACTCTCCAGCCACACTCCTGAGGAACCTAATCATGACGGCTATAGGATTCTTACCAACGGATTAAGTAGGGAGAAGCTCCTGCAAACTATAGCCACTTTTCGTAGTGAGTTTGGTTTTCGACTACAAGGCTTTGCTGATTGGTCTGCCCACGAATTAGGTAAGCTGACCGGCTTAAGCATTGCTCAAGCACAAAAAGCACTTCGACGTCAGGCGTCGGAACCTATTCTCTGGCAAGATAACGCCGAACAACTAGTGCTGTTTGAACGGGAAGTTGAACTCAGGGGCATGAAGGTAATTCGTGGTGGCCAATTTCTTCATGTTATGGGGCAAACAGACAAGGCTGATGCCATGAAACAACTGCTTGCCTACTATGAAGCCTCATTCCCTCAGGCAAAATTCACGTCCATCGCATTGGGTGACAGTGAAAACGATGTAGGCATGATCACGCAGGCCGATTTTGGTGTTGTTATACCAAATCCCAAACGCACTGAGCCTCTGGTCCTGGAAGGGAGAAATATAATATATGCCCCTCAAGCAGGTCCAGCAGGCTGGAATACCGTCATTTCCGAGTTATTTGAATCGCTCTAGATCTTACTATTGAAGGGTTTTTAAATTGGCTGATTTTCATCAACATGGGTTAGTTACAACACTTCATAACCTGAATACTCGACCTTTCGAGTATCTTGAGACAGAGCTTTTGCGGTTCAGTAAAGAATCCCCGATGGCTTTGGTGTTACCATCTCTATATTCAGAATTGCAATCCTCCGCGTTAACCGGGATTGTCGACGAACTCTGTAAAGTTTCTTATCTGGACCAAATTGTGGTTGGATTAGATAGAGCGACGGAGGATCAATTCAGACACGCGCTTGAATATTTTGGCCGTTTACCGCAAAAGCCTAATATACTTTGGAACGATGGCCCGAGGTTGAAGGCGATAGACAAACTACTCGACTCTTATGGCTTAGCACCAATCCAAATGGGAAAGGGTAGGAATGTCTGGTATATGCTTGGTTATGTACTCGCCACCGGAAGAGCGAATTCCGTGGCGTTGCACGATTGCGATATAAAAAGCTATCACCGATCTATGCTCGCAAGGCTAATTTATCCGGTTAGCAACGTGAATCTAAGCTACAAGTTTTGTAAAGGATTTTACGCAAGAACCGCGGACAACCTTTTGCATGGCCGCGTTTGTCGGTTGTTGGTGACCCCTCTGGTAAGGGCGATGGAGACCGTTTGTGGAGCCAACCATTATCTAAAATATCTCGACAGCTTTCGCTATGCCCTGGCTGGTGAATTTGCGATGCAACGCGATGTAATCGAAAACATGCGGATCCCATCGAATTGGGGGTTGGAAATGGGTATTCTCTCAGAGATGTATCGTAATTATGCAACCAGTCAAATTTGCCAAGTAGACATTGCCGATTCTTATGAGCACAAGCATCAGGACCTATCGAGAGAAGATCGCAATGCAGGCTTGTCGCGAATGAGCATCGATATTGCAAACTCGCTTTTTCGCAAAATGGCAACCCAAGGTCATGTTTTCCAAGAAGAAACTATTCGCACGATCAAAGCGGCCTATTACCGCATTGCCCTCGATCTCGTAGAGTCGCATGGCAATGATGCGATGATCAACGGGCTGACGTATGACAGACATACCGAAATAAATGCCATCGAGATGTTTGCTGAGAACATCATGGAAGCCGGAAATGTTTTCCTCAAGCAAACAATGGATCCCCCGTTTACTCCAAGCTGGAAACGTGTCGTGTCGGCCATTCCCGATATTTTTGAAATGCTGGCTGAAGCGGTCGAAGCTGACGACGAAGAATTTTCAATGCCGAAAACCATTGCGGCGCGTTCTCAAGGCAAATCCAATCGACTGCGAGCGTTAATCCATTTACACGTTGCAGAAATTTATGGTGAATCGGAGGCAGAATCGCTGACGAACCGTTTGCTAAATGAGTCCGGCTTAAAGGGCTATAGTCGCACCATCGCTCCATTGAAAAATAAATGGGATGAAAAGGACGCGGTACTTATTACGTATGGTGACTCGATCGTCAGTGATCAGCAGATGCCGTTAAAAACACTAAGCAGATTTGTTGCACAGAATTTAACCGACACATTCTCAACGGTACACGTCCTTCCTTTCTTCCCGTATAGTTCTGATGACGGTTTCTCTATTTCGGACTACACATCGGTGAACCCGGAACTTGGTAGCTGGGAAGACATCCTGTCGATTGGTAACGACTTCAAGCTCATGTCCGATCTTGTTTTAAATCATTGCTCTAGCCAACATCGCTGGTTTCAGAACTTCCTTCGCCGAGTCTCCCCAGGCATTGATTATTTCATCGAATCGACTTCGCGAAGCGACTTGTCCGATGTTGTGAGACCACGCTCTACACCCTTGTTCACGGCATTCGAAACAGCTGATGGAGAACGATCTGTGTGGTGTACTTTTGGGCCGGATCAGATTGATTTGGATTATTCGAACCCTGAGGTGTTATTTGAAATCATCAATATCATTAAGTCGCATGTAGAAAAAGGGATTCGACTATTTCGTTTAGACGCAGTTGCGTATCTTTGGAAAGAATCAGGAACCAATTGTGTACATCTAAAAAAGACACATGAAATCATTAAGCTCCTGCGACTGATTATAGAGAATCTTGCAGAGGACTCGGTTATCATCACTGAGACCAATGTTCCCAATCGAGAGAATCTGGCCTATTTTGGAAACGACAACGAAGCTCATCTGATCTATAACTTTTCGTTACCACCGCTTCTAATACATGCTCTATTAAGCGGTGATTGCATCCATCTTAAGACATGGATGATGTCGATGCCGCCCGCCCGCACCGGTCGAGCATACTTTAACTTCCTTGCGTCTCACGATGGCATTGGAGTCCGTCCGACAGAGGGTTTATTGACAGAGAATGAGTTGGAAGAAATGCTTGATACTATGCGAGCATTCGGCGGCAGTATTTCAACGCGTACGATGCCTGACGGTCGCGATGTCCCTTACGAAATTAACATTTCACTTTATGATGCCTTGCGTGGGACGATTCAGGGGGGAGCGGATGAATTTCAGATCGAGCGTTTCATCTGTGCACACACAATCGTACTGGCACTTGAGGGGATCCCAGGCATCTATATCCACAGCATGCTGGGGACTGAAAACGATGTTGATCTAGTAAAAGCCACGGGGCGGGCGCGTTCAATCAATCGGCATAGCTGGAGCGAAACGGAACTGCTTGATAATCTAGAAAATTCAAATAGCCATTGCGCCAAAATTTTTAATGAAATGCGAAGACGAATTCAAGTTCGTTCGCAGCAAGAAGCCTTTCATCCAAACGCCACACAATACACGCTTCACTTCGACTCCGGAGTATTTGCATTTTGGCGTGAAAGTCCTGATCGTCATCAGAGTGTGTTTGCGATCCACAATATCACGAATCAGGTGCAACAAGTTCCACTTACCGAGTTGAATTTGATTGCTACTGAAGTATGGACCGATGCTCTCTCAGGCAAGCATTACGATGATTTGGATGAGGTTATTGCAATTCCACCATACGGGGCGATTTGGATCACGAACTCGCGGAAATAATCAGAGTGTCGTTAGGCTATCGGAGAGGCTGGATTGGATTTCTGACACACCTCAAAACGCTCTTGTCAAATGCCTAGCGAGTCATCCTGACGCAGCAGTCGAAGTTGGGACATCCCCCCCGATTAATTTAAAGTGTTCCATAGTTTTAGCGCCTACAATTTTAAGCCACTGCATCTCTCTAACTATAGTGACGACGTTTATGTTCAATACACGCATCCTTGAAAGCAGGGTTTTGCATCCAGAGTCCGGCACTTAGTAAACCATTAACGGTGATTACGGACTCATTTGGCGGAGAAACAATCATGAGTAATCCATACCAAGCACCAACTGCTGATTCGCCTAGAGAGGATGGTGTGGATTTATCAAGAACAACAGTCGGATTATGGAATCCAAGAAGGTTGGGGATTTTCGCCTTCTTCTTTGGGGCTCACGTAGGCGCATTTTTACAGGCGCAAAACTGGAAAGCGCTTGGGAATTACGAGGAAGCTAAACGCTCTTATCGATGGATGTGGGCATGGTTTGCCATTATGACTATAGGGGTTATCTCTGAGTTAAGTGAATTGGCTCTTAATGGGGTCGGACTTGTATTCTTTTTAATTTGGCTTTCTACTCTAAGCCGTCAAAGTCACTATTTAATGACGGGGCAAATCAAATTCACTAAGAAAAGTTGGATTATAGCTGTTGGTATTTGGGGCTTGCTGACCTTGGCCTTCTTCGTGCTCATCCTCATTTTGAGCTTCGTTTATCTTACAGTTACTGAATCGATAATTGCTTCTGGCAGCTTAATTCGAGTTAATTCCTAATGAGGCTTCTCTTATGCTGACAAATCAAAAACCATGGTAACGTTGCAGGAAATGCGATGAAGAAGGTTCTATTGAAAGTCCTACTAGGCACCATAGTAGGTTGCTTAGTTGGAGCCCTCCTTGCCATCGGGGGTACAGCAGTTTTAATTGCGTATTTAATGTCCAGCAATGCGGGAGGAGGGGCCCCTATCGGTGCCGGGATCGTCGCGATTGCTATCTTCATCCTTTGCTTGCCTGTTGGCATAATTTGGGGTGTGATTTCCGCGGTCAAAGGTTGGTGGCCGTTTTACAAAGGTTCATTCTCGGCGGTCAACGGCTGGTGGCCTTTTCCGAAAAAAAAAACACATAATCAATAGCTGTTGGGTACAGCTTATCAACCATCCAGAGCTTGCCGAGGCGGCCTTGGAACACGCTTCAGACATTACAAAAATAGGGATGCGGGGTTTATTCCGCATCCCATTAGTTGATATCGCTTCACACTCCACGCCAAGTTTGGCGGAAGTCTTAAGTAGCGAAGGAGGGACTCGAACCTCGAGCGTTTCACACGGTAAATATAAGGTCGGGAAACTACATGCTGAAAAAGGGGTACGGCAAGGGGTACGGAATGCTTCAATCGGCAGCATAACACCGACCCTACTAGCTACGATCTGGGACGACCTGGATGAAGTGGAACGAAGTAATATCACTCAGATCGTAGTGGATTATCTGGAAACCAAACGCTCTGAAATAATCGATGCTGAACAATAGCATGATGTGATATGAGGTGATATCAACCAGACACATTCTTGATTGTGTCTGGCTAAGGCCCTGTGCGTGTGTCTGTGTTTGTGTACTGACCGTCAGTGCGGTATCTTCGTTTACGTATCATTGGTTTTTGTTGAAAAGAGGATTTGGAGATGAGTTTTGGTGAAGAGCATCAGAAAATCGTTAGGTATGAATTGACCGGCAAAGAATGGCTTCGGAAGGAAGACCATCACGGTAGGTGGATAAATGATGCAAAATTGTTAGCGGAACAAGGATGGATGGTTGTTGACGTAAAAACGCACACACCACCGGGGATTGCATGGGGAGACAAAACAGTTGGAAATATGTGGGGCCTCGAAACAATAGTTGTTTATCAACGCCATCCTGATTGGCGGAAATGGGCGGCAAAAGCATCAGCCGAGAAGTCCGCAGAACAGGCCTTGGAAACTAAAGTTAAGAACGAATTTGAAGACTCAGTTGCGGATTGGCTCGATGAATAATCTATATCTTAGTTAAATATCTTGTCCCGGTTCTTAGTCGCCCAGTCGTAACTCACTCACCTCCTGATCCTTACCCTGTCTGGCCGCTGTCTGTACCACTCGGCATAGCGTAGAGCAGCGTCACGGTCTGACTGCCATTTGGCGACTTCCTGTTCATGCACAGACTGTGATGCTCCACGTCGTATGTAGACCGCCGCTTGCCCCTCTTGAAATGCTGGCCTGAGTGCCACCGTCTTTGTTAACATATTTTCCTATGGCACAGGCTACTCCCGTAAGGGCAGCACCAGTGGATTTATTGACTAGGCCGAAGGTGAATCCGGTGACGGCTTGGTTGGGTATGAATGACATCTAGGTTTTGGAGGGGCGATGTTATGGGGTTGTTTGATAGATTTATTGACTTATTGAATTCATGGGAAAGCCCAAAGACCGAATCGCAAATCGAAGCAGAGAAAGATTATCGGGCTCAAGTTGAATGGGAGGAACATACTAGGGCGAACCGTTCTTTAAGACTCCATGCATCTGAAAGGAATTTGCCATTACGCTGGTTGCCACTGGTTTTCTATGTCATTGCTTCCCTTGGCTTCATAGGCTGGATTATCATTGCTATCAATCTCGAAAGCTGGGAAGCATTTGGCTACGGCATTGGTGCAACGATTGCTTGCTTGGGCAGTGGCCGAGTCATTGAGCTTCTGCAAATTATTGCCGACGAACTCCAGCAGAAACGCATGAACGAGTAGCCCTGACGCAGCAGCCGAAGCCACTACATCTTTTGCCCTCAGACACACGCATGCGGTAGGATGTGTCTGGTAAGCCGGTGACGGCTTGGTTGCGAACCCGAGTAGATAATTACAAACAGAATACTCCC
>Ga0066378_10001062_pt1 | contig 10662 bp, 8 predicted proteins | sample Knorr_S23_td_DCM_FD_70947 | JGI IMG/M metagenome (GOLD analysis project Ga0066378, IMG submission 70947) | Marine microbial communities from Southern Atlantic Ocean transect - Knorr_S23_td_DCM_ad_71m_LV_A | ecosystem: Environmental > Aquatic > Marine > Oceanic | place: Southern Atlantic ocean...
TTTCTACCGGCCAATTTTCAGCCTACCATGTTCCGGCCTGGGGAAAATCCTGTGCTGAATTTGAATCTTCCCAACGGCATCTCGCTGGAAAAACGGAAACGTACCTTGGATCTGATTGGAGAATTGAATCGGGCCAATCTGAACCCTGAGGATCACGAATTCTCCGCTCGCATCGATTCTTACGATCTGGCCTTCAAAATGCAGACTGAAGCGCCGGAGGCTCTGGATCTATCGAAGGAAACCCAGGAAACCTTGGATTTGTACGGCATTGGTATCGAGCATAGCAACGACTATGGACGTCGTTGCCTGATGGCTCGTAAGCTGGTTGAGAACGGAGTACGCTTTATCACGGTCGTATCAGGGGGAGGTACGGGAGACCTCATGTGGGATGCTCACAAGGATATCGAGGAAAACCATGTTCGCATGGCTCAGCATACGGACCAGCCGGTAGCGGGACTGATCAAAGATCTCAAGCGCCGGGGGCTTCTCGATAGTACACTGGTGCTTTGGGGCGGCGAATTCGGACGCTCTCCTGAGGCCGAATCGGGTGTGGGACGTGATCACCACAATCTGGGATTCACTATGTGGATGGCCGGCGGTGGCATAAAAGGGGGACAAGTTGTCGGAGCCACCGATGAGATTGGCTTGCGCGCGGTTGAGCGCCCCTACCATTTCCGGGACATCCACAATACCATTCTCCATCAGCTAGGGCTGGATCAGCATAAGCTCACGTATCCGCATATGGGACGGGACGAGCGCCTGACGTTTCTCGAGGGAAAGCTGGTCCGTGAGATTATATAGCAAAGGTTAAGATAGGGTATGGCTGAATGTCCCCACTCGGCCGAGCCGGTCCTCTCTACCATCGGAAGATCAGGTAGGGAGGACTGGCTCAGTCATCCATCCAACACGAAAGGCGCCAAATATCGCAGCGTGAAGCCGATCATACTTTCAAGTTTTTGATCTTACCCTGCAGCGGTTGCCCGGATCTTGATATCAATTGGATCGCCCACCTTTTGCATGGAAAATCCCGTTCGATAGTGGCTATCGACGGTGACTACCATGGGATTTTCCGGGGTGCCCGTGTGGTTGAGGTTGAGTTCGGAAAGAGCTAGGCGAGTGGCTTCTTCCCCGACGAGATCGTGGCGATGGTCGACGCCGGAGGCATCGGTAGGCTCATGGGATAGATCGAGACTGGCGAAGCCGATGTCTTTTGGAGCTGTGTATCCAATCTTCTGTAGGGTCCTATAGATCTCGCCCGAACTGATGACGGCGTTCTGATGACAGGTTTAACCATCATTGACCGTTAGGAGGCGGGTATATTGATCACTTTCGCCGTAGTCGTCTTCGGTGTAGCCGGAGTGCTGTATTATTTCCTCAAAAGAGCTGACCGGGCCAATGAATCGATGTAGAGGTGACGCCTGTACTGATAGGAAATTCAATTGCCCCCTACGGAAAGTCGCCATTGCTCAAGTTATTCTGTGACAATTCCTTAGTTACTCCACCTCGTCTTCATACTGCCCGTCCTTATTTTGGCAATACAGATAGGATCTAATGGATCCTTCCTCTTTGAAGGTTACCCGGGTGCTTCAACGTCCGGATGAAGAATGGCTTGGGCATACTGATAGAGAATTGATAGTCGGAATATGGTTCGGCCCGATCACTGGGTCTGAGCGACTAGGCGTTCGCAGTCCAACTGCCGATAAGCATAGTTTTCGGCTTAAGATAGCAGATACTGGGAAGATATCTCGCATCTCTTCGTTTTGCCGCTTTTGATGGCATTCAAATGAAGTTAATACCCGTTTCTCCTCATCGCAAAATATCAAGTTCCGATCTCTTCGTTTTAATCGTGGAAAAAGGCGGAGATCCAAAGTTGCCGCCCGAGATTGCAATCCCCTCGGCGGTAACGAAGGGCTTTGGTGGAGACGCCCGCGAGATGCGTCTCACCGATGCGATTAAAGGGCCTGCGAAACGGGTTCTTCTCGTAGGTGCAGGAAATGGAACAATGGATACGGATATCTTTCGGCGTTGCGGGGCTTTGATCGCCAAGAAGGCGGAAAAAATCGGGGCTGAATCGGTGACGGTTGGTTATGCTCTCAATGGCCATGAAAATGCCCTTGGCTTGGGTCAAGCACTAGCTGAAGGGCTGGTGATGGGCTCTTACCAACTCGAGGATTTCAAGAGTGACCGGAATAAGGCCTCGCTGAAACGCGTTCGCATAGGTTGCGAAGGGGATTTCAAGAAAGGCGTTGTCCGTGGCCGTATAATTGGGGAAGCCAATTGCCTGGCTCGCCGCCTTCAAGATACGCCGGCCAATCTGATGCGCCCTCGCGATCTCGTGGAAGAGGCTCGGGCCATCGCGGCAGGTTCCGATCAAGTCAAACTGAAGGTGTTTGATGAAAAGGCGATGGGGCGGATGAAAATGGGCTCGCTTATTTCCGTGTCTCGCGGCTCGGAGGAACCAGCGTTTCTCATTCACCTTGTCTATCGCCCGAAAAAGAAAAGCCGAGCCAAGGCTTGTTTTGTCGGCAAGGGCCTCACTTTCGATGCCGGAGGCATCAGTCTTAAGCCCTCGGCAAAGATGCACGAGATGAAGTACGATATGTCTGGGGGGGCTGCCGTTCTTGGAGCTATGGCGGCGGTCGCGGATTTGAAGCCCGACGTCGAAGTGCACGTTCTCGTTCCTACGTCGGAAAATCTCCCCGATGGGAAGGCCAACAAGCCGGGTGACTTGGTTACGGCCATGAATGGGATTACCATCGAAATTCTCAATACAGATGCGGAAGGCCGACTCATTTTGGCTGATGCGTTGGCTTATGCGGAAAAAACCATCAAGCCGGATTCCATGATTGATCTGGCCACCTTGACTGGCGCCGTTGTCGTTGGCCTGGGTCACGAATATTCGGGAGCCACTGGTAATGATGATTCCCTGGTCGACGCTTTAGTCGGTGCCGGAAAACGGTGCGGCGAGCTTGTTTGGCCGCTTCCGATTCATCCCCAGCATGAGAAAGACATGAAAGGTTCTGTGGGCGACCTGCAAAATATAAGCGGGCCAGCCACGGGAGCTGGATCATCGACCGGAGGCGCTTTTCTAAAGAATTTCGTTGGAGATGTTCCGTGGGTACATTTGGACATCGCGGGAAGTGCGTGGGGAGCCGCGGATCGGGATTACCAAGGCGGAGCCTCGGGTACGGGTGTTGGGGTCCGGCTTTTACTAGAGTATGTCGAGAGCTTGTAGCAGATTTGCGAATCTCCGATAGATTTATTGACGCCGGCTCAAGATAGAATCGAATGAAGGAGCGGGTTTGTCCCGCGATAATCTCGGCGTCTAAATCGCGGGGTAAACCCGCTCCTATGATCTTTGATAGCCAGGCACCCTGGCTGTTCGCGCTACCCTCCGACCAAGGGAAGAACCACGGAGGCGATCATGCTGGTGATGAGTCCGACTACGGCCATGATGCAGGCCATAACGGAGAAATTCATCAAGGTCTCCCTGACAGTCATGCCGCTCATTTTGCCGATGATCCAAAAACCGCTATCGTTCATCCAGGGAACGGGCTTGGCGCCGAATCCGATCACCATGGCCAGATAAATGGGGTGGAATCCCAATGTTTCTGGCGAAGCCATGGGCGCAAGTATCCCTACCGACGTGATCATGGCTACGGTCGCGGATCCCTGAACGGTCCGTATCAATGCAGTTAATACGAAGGTCATAGGCAGGAACCAGATTCCTCCAGCAACATTGAACTGCTCGACGACACCTCGAATTCCAGACTGTTGCAACATTGCTCCAAAAGCCCCGCCCCCACAGGTGATGAGCAAAACGATTCCCCCGCTGGACAGGGCATGTTCCATGGCGTTTTTCAGCGAATTGGCATCTCCTCTCTTGTTTCGAAACAAAGTGTACAGACCAATGCTGGCCGCGATTGTCAGGGCGACATTCTTGTCTCCTAAGAATTGGATGACGGAGTCCGCGGAGGATGAAAGCTGGAAACCGGCGGATTCGGCGAGGGCCGTTATGACGGTCCTGCCGGAGAGAAGTATCAGGGGAAGGAGGATGGGCGTGATCGAAAGCCAGAGTGGTGGGAGCGTGGATACATCGATCTCATCCCAATTTGTCAGAGTTTCATCGGTTCCTTCTTCGATGTCTCGGAAGGGGATGGGATGGCGCTTGTTGACCCACTTGGCATAGGCCATGCCGCTTAAGGCGGCTACGCTGCCCACCATGATTCCAGCAAGCATCATGGCCCCGATGTCGATTCCCAACTCCTCGGCGACGAATAATGGGCCCGGCGTGGGAGGTATCTGGGAATGGGCTATGGTGCCACCAGCGATGATTGCCAGGACGTAGAGGCCGTAGTTCTTCTTCGTGGAAGCCGCTAGGCCTTTGGCGAGTGGCACCAGCAAGTAGAAAACCGTATCGAAAAAGACCGGAATGCCGAGGAAGAACCCGCTGGCTCCCATAGCGGCCGGAGCCCGTTTCTCGCCCGAGGTCTTAAGAATCGCGAGGACGATGCGCATAGCCGCCCCGCTATCGAGAAGGCACTTGCCGATGATTGAGGCCATGCATATGACGATACCGATCTTGCCGCAGGTCACGCCAAAGGCGGTGGCAACCCGAAGCCCGAAAGGCGTATTGGCGAGATCAGTAGCCTCTTCGAGAGATTTGCCTTCCCCCAGCCAGTATTCAGTCATGCCCTCCACACCGGAAAAGGCGGCTACTGCCATTGCTGCCAGAATGAGAGTGAAGAAGGGGTGTAGCTTAAGGAGGAGGATGCCAGCGAAGACGATGACGACTCCTAAGAGGAGGGTAAAAATGGGGTCCATTGGGGAAGATTTGTTGAGTGGAATACGGATAATTCCAACTCAATTCTTGGATCCAGGAGAAAATCCCTCGCGAGCCAAAGCGATCTGCCACTCAGCCGCGCTGGCGGGCGATCGAAAGGTTTGTCCGTCCAAGATAGTCGAAGAAACTAGGATACGAAAATATATTAATATCGATGAGACGGATACAAACGGGGGTTTCGTGTCAAAAGAGAAATGAGACATTGGATTCTAAACATTTGTAGGAACGGGTTTATCCCGCGATAATGCCGTGTTTGTGGTGTCGAAATCGCGGGATAAACCCGCTCCTACATCGCTAGAATGTTTTCGATTTGCCGCTGGTTGGACAAAGTTGGAGGCAAGGCTGGCCTTCGGGAACGTGTTCATTCGAGTATTTCACAAATGAATTCCGGCGCCTGGGCCTAGTGGCAGGCCAAGCAAGTACCAGACTGTTAGCAGAATGGTCCATCCGATGGTGAAAGCGATGGAGTAGGGGATCATGGAACTGACAAGGGTGCCGATGCCAAGTTTGCGATCGTAGCGTAGGGCAAAACTGAGGACGATGGGAAAGTAGGGATTCAAGGGGGTGATCATGTTGGTGATGGAGTCGCCGACTCGATAGGCGGCCTGCGTCATTTCTGGGGACAGGCCGAGGGCCATGAACATGGGCACGAAAACCGGGGCCATAATGCCCCACTTGGCGGAAGCCGATCCTATGACCAGATTGATCCCCGCTGCCAAAAATACGAAAGTCAGAATGAGTGGCAGGTTGCCGACTCCGAGTCCTTTGATAATCTCCGCTCCGGTCAGTGCCGTGAGCAGTCCCATATTGCTCCACTGAAAATAGGCTACGAATTGGGCGGCGGCGAATGCCAGGACAATATAGCCCCCCATTGTCGCCATGGTGTCGCCCATCATTCCAGCCAACTGCTTGGATGTCCTTCCCGTGCCTACGATCCATCCGTAGGTGAGGCCTGGGAAGATGAAGAAAAGCATTATGATGATGACTAGGCTTTGTACGAAGGGAGCGAGTGAGCCTTCAGAATCTCGCAGCACCGCGGTTTGGGGAATCGCGAGAACGGCCAAGACCGTGGCCGTTATTACAAAAGTGGCCAAGGCTCCCCAAAGCCCTTTGCGTTCAACAGGGGAAATCGCTTGGAGCGCGAGGTCCTGTTCTTTCTCTCCCTCGGTTTCCCCTTCGTCGACATGGGGCTTCCACTGGCCGAGTCGAGGCTCCACGATGCGTTCGGTTACAAACCAACCCGCCGTGGTGACGACTAAGACTGAGGCGACCATGAAGAAGTAGTTGGCATCCGCTGTCACAGCCCGTTCGGCGTCGTAGAGTTGGACGGCCGATTGGGTGAAGCCGGAGAGCAAAGGATCCAGCGAGGTGAGAAGCAAATTGGCGGAAAACCCGCCTCCGGTCCCAGCGAAGGCGGCGCACAATCCGGCGAGGGGGTGCCGTCCCATTCCGGCAAACAAAACCGCTCCCAAGGGAGTTAGTACGACATAGCCCGCATCCGCTGCCATGGAGCTCATGACACCGGCGAAGACGACCACTACGGAGATCAGGGATTTCGGCGTAGATTCAACCAGCAGCTTCAAGCTGGTGCCGATGAGTCCGCTTCGTTCCGCTACTCCGATTCCCAACATCGTAACCAGTACGGCGCCAAGCGGTGGAAAGCTGGTGAAATTGTGTTCCGCTTCGATGAACATCCTTTGGATTTGATCGGCCGTAAGCAAGTTAATCAGACCGATTGTTTCCCCCGTGATTGGGTGCACACGGCTCCAGCCGAGGAAGGAAATGATCCAGCTAAGAATGGGGATCAGTAGAGCGAGGCCGAAGTAGAGAATGAGAGGGTCGGGAAGGCGATTTCCGGCGCTTTCCACCCGGTTTAGAAAGGAGCTGAGGAGGCCGCGGGGCGATTTCTTGGAATTCATAGCGTGGTAATCTGGAAAGAACACGAATCGGATGATTTGGCAAAGTCCTTTTGGGCCGGGGAATTCTATAGGAATTTGTATGAGTATTGGGAATACGATTAATGTGAAAAATAGAACATTTGTTCTGAGCTCAGATTCGCGGGCAAAGTAGAAGCGGCCTTAGGCTCTGCGGGACTTTGATGCCGGATAGATAATCGCGGCATGAAGCGGCTTCTACATTTTTTAGATCCGCGGGAATAATAGACCGTATTTGGCGATCCGGAGCATGCCTTCAATCCGCATACCTCTGTTCGGAGATTGAATTGACGAAACCCGTCCACTTCTATTCAACCCTTACTCAGCGTTAAGACATGTCAGAAGCAAAACCACTCGTCGGCATCATCATGGGCAGCAATTCCGACTGGCCCACACTTTCTCAAGCAGCCGAAGTCTTGAAAGACTTCGGAATTCCTCATGAAGCCAAGGTGGTATCCGCCCATCGTACTCCGGAAAAAATGTATGATTATGCCAAGATGGCGAAGGAGCGCGGATTGAAGTGCATTATTGCGGGAGCGGGTGGAGCGGCCCATTTGCCCGGTATGGTTTCGGCCCTGACTACATTGCCAGTGCTCGGAGTGCCGGTAGAGTCCAAGTCCCTTAAAGGCATGGATTCGCTGCTTTCCATCGTTCAAATGCCGGCCGGAATTCCGACAGCGACTTTTGCTATTGGGGCTCCGGGAGCTAAGAATGCTGCTCTTTACGCGATTTCGATTCTATCGGTCGCGGACGATGAACTTGGTGGCAAGCTGGAAGCCCACCGGGAATCGTTAAAGGCTAAAGTCGAGGCTATGGAACTGGACTAATTCGGCGGTTGCCTTTTTCAATCTTCGGATGATCGAACCTGGTTCCACAATTGGCGTACTTGGAGGCGGCCAGCTTGGACGCATGACGGGGCAAGCGGCTAGAGCCCTAGGATACGGATTTGCCATTTATGAACCACAGGCAAAGAGCCCTGCGGGTCATGTTGCGGACCTCGAGATCAACGCTCCGTATTCAGATGAAGCTGCTCTGAAGAGTTTGGCCGATGCTGCGGATTTGGTCACTTACGAATTCGAAAACGTACCGGTGGAAGCGACCCGCGTTCTGGAAGAAAAAGTGACGCTTCATCCGCGTCCTGAAATTCTGCACATTTGCCAGAACCGTGAACTAGAGAAGAATTTCCTGAGGGACAACGGAATTCCCTGCGCGCCATTCGCTATCGTCGATTCCCTTGAGGATCTCGAGACGGCGCTTTCTGAAATCGGAAGGCCTTCCGTGTTGAAGACGGCAGCTTTTGGGTACGATGGCAAGGGGCAGCTAAATATCCGTAACGAAGATACGGATACTGAAAAAGTTTGGAATCGATTTGGCAAGCATCGGGCCGTGCTAGAGGGTTGGATGGAATTCAGTATGGAGATTTCCGTCATAGTCGCCGCTAACGAAAACGGGGAGGTGGCTACTTTCCCGGTGGCGGAAAACATTCACACAAACCACATTCTCGATTATTCGATCGTCCCAGCTCGCATTTCTTCGGAGCTGCAACAACGAGCAGAGGTACTGGCAAAAGATATCGCTAAAAAGATGAGTCTAGTCGGATTGCTAGGCGTTGAGCTTTTCGTTCTCAAAGATGGGGCCTTGGCGGTGAATGAGTTAGCCCCACGGCCGCACAACTCAGGCCACTACACGATCGACGCATGTGTCACATCCCAGTTCGAGCAATTCGTTCGGGCTGCCTGTGGCTTGCCACTCGGGTCGACCGAACTTTTCCGGCCCATCACGATGGTCAATATTCTCGGGGATGCTTGGATCGATCGCCGCCCGAATTTCGCCGCCATTCTCAAGGACCCGGACGCCAAGCTTCATCTCTACGGAAAAGCGGAGGCCCGAAAAGGACGTAAGATGGGGCATTTCTGCGCGCTAGCTGATTCGGTAGATGCTGCCTACGAGAAAGCCAGGGAATTGAAAGCTAGATTGTAGGCGCGATCGCTGATCGCTTCAGATGTCGACTATAGTTGAATTGGGCGTAGGAGCGGGTTGATCCCGCGTTCTTTATGACTTGAATCGCGGGATCAAACCGCTCCTGCGGATCGTCCGAAACCATAGGTTCCTCACTCTCTCGATAAGTTGACGTCTTTTCGAATCCCGTCAACTGTGCCCTCATGAACCCTCTGCATCCTAAAAGTAGTCAAGAATCGCATTCCACCAATCGCCGCAATTTTATCGGCCAGCTGCTTGTAGCTGGCGCGGGATTTTCCGTAGTTGGCTGCGGCCGAAAGTCGGGTAACGCGGCTACGGATGGCTGGATCCAGCTATTCAATGGTCGCAACTTGGATGGCTGGACGCCGAAGATCCGTTACTTGGAGTTAGGCGAGAATCCTGGCGATACCTTTCGCGTAGTGGATGGCCTCCTAAGCGTAGCGTATGAAGCTCAAGAATACCCGACTTTCGGGGAGCGTTTCGGGCACCTGTTTTACGAGCGTACATTTTCCCACTATCGTATTCGGGCCGAGTATCGCTTTGTTGGCGAGCAGGTGAAAGGTGGCCCGGGGTGGGCAATTCGCAATAGCGGACTGATGCTGCACGGGCAGACGCCGGAATCGATGAGAGTCGATCAAGACTTCCCTGTCTCGATCGAAGCTCAGATTCTTGGGGGAAATGGAACGGATCCTCGTACGACGATGAACCTATGTACTCCAGGGACAAATGTCATTATGAACGGGGAGCTGCATTTGCCCCACTGCACCAGTTCGTCATCGGACACCTTTCATGGGGATCAATGGGTGGTGGCGGAAGCCGAGGTATATGGAAACGAAACCATTCGCCACTTCGTCAATGGAACGGAAGTGCTGTTCTATGAGACGCCTCAGCTAGACGAGCGTGACGAGGACGCCCAACGCCTTATGGCAGCCGGCCACCCCAAGATGATCAGCGAAGGCACTATCTCCTTGCAGTCTGAAAGCCATTCAGTGCAGTTCCGAAAAGTGGAATTGAAGGAATTGGTTTGAAGGATTTTCGTAAAACCGAGACTGCCCGGCGTTTGCGATCATGAGCTTTCTTAGGGAGAACGCTCATATCAATAGCGTTAAGGATATCCTGAAGTTGAATACTAAAGCAGGGATTGCCTTGATTCAGTCCCATTCAGCGGTGATAAGGCAGGATTCGCAATTTACGGTGGGGGAGCGTGAATTAATCGCCGCCTACGTTTCGGGATTGAATGCCTGCCAGTATTGTCATGGCGTACACAAAGTAACGGCCGAAACTTTTGGAATAGAGTCTGAGTTGTCGAGTGATTTGATTGAAGATCTCCAGCAAGCGAATGTCGACGATCGTCTAAAGCCGGTCTTGGCAAGGGGAATTATTGGCGGATTGCGGGATTACAGCGTCGCAGACGAATGCCCAGAAAGGTGGCATAGGCTTCCAGCCTGTGATCCAAACCTCTGCGTACAGGCAGGATGCCTGTCTTACATTTCCAATGGCCGCTGCCATTTGCTCTAAGAGGAGCGTGATCACAAGCGGGGAACTTTATTCGAGGACAAAAAAGCCCCGGTCGCAGTCTTTCAACTACAGCCGGGGTCGGAAGATAGATTATTCCTGTAGAAGAGCTTTATGCTAGATCGAATCGGTCGAGATTCATGACCTTGGTCCAGGCGGCCACAAAATCGGACACGAATTTCGTTTCCGAGTCCGAGCAAGCGTAGACTTCTGCTACGGCTCGCAAAATGGAATTGGACCCGAATACCAAATCGGTGCGCGTTCCCGTCCACTTGGGTTCACCCGTGGTGCGGTCCATGGCGGCGAAGGCGTTACCGCAAGGCGACACTTGCTTCCACTCGATATCCATACTGAGCAGATTGACGAAGAAGTCGTTGGTCAATTGGCCTG
>Ga0066378_10001063_pt1 | contig 10655 bp, 7 predicted proteins | sample Knorr_S23_td_DCM_FD_70947 | JGI IMG/M metagenome (GOLD analysis project Ga0066378, IMG submission 70947) | Marine microbial communities from Southern Atlantic Ocean transect - Knorr_S23_td_DCM_ad_71m_LV_A | ecosystem: Environmental > Aquatic > Marine > Oceanic | place: Southern Atlantic ocean...
GCATCATCTTCCTGAGACATATCAAAAGCATTAACGGCTCGTTCACTGGTTAGCAAGTCGATCGCCTGCGTGTTGAAGTGATCCAGATTCGCGATATCTGCCGAGACATCTATACTGCGTTTAGCCTTATCCATCGCTTTAAGTAGCGACACTCGATCATCAAGTCGGTTTCGCAAGTCCGCGGTAAGCGACAGATTGTTCACTTTGAAATTCGGCTGATTGGGATCAGCCCCCACAACGAAGGGCAGATAAGCCGAGCCAAGACCGGCAGCTCCTCCACCATAGACATTGGCTGAATCGGCAACGTAAACGGGAACGGAAGGATCACGCTCTCCATGAAGCATTTTCGAAACCACTGGTCCCAGGCAAGGGTATTGGGCTAACGGATCCAGCAAACGAAACGGGTTATAACCTGATAAGAATCGCCCGGCTCCTGCAGCATGGTTTGCGAATCCGTGTGAGATCGAGCGGATAATATTAAAACGATCGGCGACTTCCGCATGACGTGGTAAGTGTTCACAAATATCCATCCCCGGTACCACGGTGGAAATAGGGCTAACATCTCCGCGATATTCCAAAGGTGCATCCGGTTTCAAATCGTAGGTATCCATATGGGATGGACCACCTTGTAGCCAAATAAGAATCACTGACGTGTCTTTGGTGGCTTTTCCCTGCTGCTGAGCCTCGGCTCGTTTCTTGAGCAGGTCAGGAAGAGTCAAACCTCCTAACAGGAGCGAGCCGGCTTCAATGAATGCTCGGCGATTAAGGCGATTGGATTTCACGACAAAAGCTCCAATTTGGAATTGTACATCTAGTACTTTTTATAACGTAATTGATGAAATAAGCTAAGTTAGAAATGACATTAAAATTGATGCCTCGCAAGTCGGTCGAGCGATTTGGAACGTCGACAGATTCTATCGACGACAAAAAGAACTCAGTTTAGTTACACTGACCTAATCAAATCCCTCATCCTGGACAGTTCCATGCCTTAAACTTGAGTTAGCTTTCTCTCGTCTAAATACATAACTCGAACTTAGGTAGCATTACATGAAGAATCTAAATCGCCGTATATTTGGAGCAACAGTTGTAAGTGGTATCACGGCTTCCACCGTGGAGGCTGGTGCGGAAGCAGAAGACAAAGAAAGACCAGTCGGGCCGATTGTCGGCCACGTTTCCACAACGACAGCCAAAGTCTGGTACCGTCCCACTAAGCCAGGTGTGTATGAACTGCAGCTCCATGACACAGAACGCATTAAGATGATCTCATCGGAGACAGAAGCTCTGCCCGAAAATGACCTTTGTGTCACATGGCAAGTGACGAATCTCGAGACAGCAACCACTTACGATTACGAAATCCTGAAGGATGGAGTAATTATCCCCAAGAGCGGAACACAAACCCTGACGACTGCTCCAGCAGATAATGCCAAGACTAAAGTTTCACTAGCATTCGGTTCCTGTGCCGAAAGCACTCCTCTCGAGCTTTGGAGTCAGATGGATGAACACGAAACGGACGGTTTGGTATTGCTAGGGGACACTCCGTATATTGACTCGACCGATCTCGCGTTTCAACGAAAAAAACATCGCGAGTTTTTAGAAATCCCTGAGCTCGCCAACTACGGTCGTACCCATCCTGTCTGGGGCACCTGGGATGACCATGACTTTGGCAAGAATGACTCCGACGGCAATCTGCCTGGCAAGGAGAACTCGAGGAGGGCATTCTTGGAATACCGAGCATTAAACTCCTACGGACAAGCCGAGGCCGGTATTTATACCAAGTTCCGCCGAGGCGGCGTGGAAGTCTTTCTACTGGACACTCGCTGGTTTGCCAGGACTGAATCATCGCCAGTCGATCCAGATAAGGATTCTCTGCTAGGCAAACGCCAGTGGAATTGGTTACTCGATGCGTTAAAGAATTCGACAGCGCCTTTCAAGTTAATTGCCTGCGGGATGATCTGGGATAACAAACGCAATTCAGAGTCGGACGATTGGTCAACGTATTCGCATGAACGGGAGGCTTTGTTCGAGTTCATTGGTGAGAACGCCATCAGTGGAGTTGTTCTTATTGGGGGTGATATCCATTGCTCTCGCTGGCTGAAATATAAGACGATGGAGCAGGTGGGATATGAGATCCATCAATTCATTGTTTCTCCGATTCATGCGCGAGTCATACCTACTCTCAACATTCCTCATCCGGATCTGATAAAAGGTGCTGCCATTCCTAATGTCTGGCTACGGCTTGATGTCGACACCAGCGGCCCGGAACCATCTTTGCATGCTCATTGGATTCAAATGAAAGGTCGCCAAATGTGGGATGTAAAACTAACGGAAGCTGATCTCACATAATACTGCGGAACACTTCCTGAAGCGAAGTAACAAAGAAACAACTTTCCTCGACAACTCCCCGGCAGTCTTACATGATTTCGGGAATGGGGGTAAGTTGAAAAAAATACCGATCGACCGAGTAGATCAGATTAGTAAATATTGGTCATCCACTAGGAGCGAATAAATAATGAAAAAGTTGCTGTTAGCAACTCCTGTCCTGTTAACATTTTTGCTTAACATTGGTTGTAAAGACTCGGATTCAATGAAGCAGGATTCAGTTCGCGAGTTCCCGCAGAACAATGTAGCCAAAGTGCCCAGTAAAGAGGAAGTCATTGAGGCTCACCTTGCTGCAGTTGGTGGAGTCGATGCCCTTAAAAGAGTAAAGATTTATACTAGAGTGAGTGCGATCACGGTGGAGGATTCGACGGGGGAAAGTAACGGAACCTTCCATGAAGTGTTTGATTTAGTGAACGATCGTTCTCGAGTTGACCTAGATCTCGGCACCTACAAGGAAGCAAAAGCCTGGCAGGGGCAACGCGGCTGGAAGGTAACCACATTTGAACCACTGCGTGTATTACGGCCGGATGAAATCGCCATTGAACGTATTACTGTGCCGCTCAGCTCGGTGCATGGAATTCTGGACTCATTTGGTATTGATGCTTTTCTGCCGCCAGTGAGAGTTGAGTTCAACGGGAAGGCCTGCATCAAATTGAATTTCATTGGTAGTGCATTGGATATCTATATCAATGAGAGAACTAATTTGATAGAGGGGTATCTCATTCCGGAGTTCATGCAATTAACCTTGTCAGACTACAAAAGAATTGATGGTGTGATGATGTTCACCAGTGAGAAGGCAGAGATATTCGGGCTTAATACTAAGTATGATCTCAAAGTAAAAAAAATAGAATTTAATGTAGATGTGGATGCCGCTAAATTCGACAAACCCGTGGGCTGATCAATTCCGCTACAACCTGTTCGCTAAATTCTTCAAAAAGGCACTCTCCAGTCAACGCCATGGCAAGCTCATGCAAAAAATATTAATTGTCGGCCAGTGTGATTTCGATTATCAACGGATAAGCTTCGTTATCTCAAAAATGTACGCTGCTGAGATCCATCGCGCGGATTTATTCGATGACGCCATCCAACAGGCTCTGGAGCAACCCTATGCTTTAATTCTTATCAATCGACTATTGGATCTGGATCGATCCGAAGGAATGGAGATCCTTCATGAGCTAAAATCCAATCCCCGGACAGACGATATCCCCGTGATGATCATTTCCAATTATCAGGATGCTCAGGATATAGCTGTCGCGGCAGGTGCAAGCCCGGGCTTTGGAAAAGCGGGGTTGGATACACCTCGAACATTTGAACTGTTATCCAATTATCTCGCTCCTAAACAAAGCTAGGCCGGATTTGGCAATTCCCAAGCTCCGCAACTTTGGCAAACTCTCTCAACCAGAGAAAAAGATGAATACGAATCCACCAATAGGTTTTCGAACAATTGCAATCAGTAGTTTAGCCAGGCTAATAATCTACCTAGCTGTTACCTTTGTTCCGATGAGCACATCCGCTGAAATTGTTCTCCCCAATGTGTTCACTGAGGGTATGGTTTTGCAGCGAGACCTGCCGGTTCCAATTTGGGGCACGGCAGACCCGGGGGAAGCAGTGACTGTTCAATTCGCTGGGCAAACACATACAACAATTGCCGACGAAAACGGCAAATGGTTGACCCAACTGCATCCGCTGATCACCTCTTCCGAAGGTAGGACTCTCACGGTTACGGGCTCCAACAAACTGAACTTGAACGACGTTCTGGTGGGAGAGGTATGGCTGTGCAGCGGACAGTCAAATATGGCAGATTCTTTCAATCCAGATAAAGGTCGCTTCATACCGGCAGACATTCTCAACTCTGATCTTTCCAGATTTCGAGTTTCAACACAGCGCGGCTGGTTACAGATTAATGAAAAATCGCAACGGTCAATTTCTAGAGTGGGATTCCATTTCGGGTATGAGCTTTACCGAAAACTAGACATCCCAATTGGCTTAATCCTTCGTTACAACTCCGGGACACCGATTCAGGCGTGGATCCCCAAAATTCAAGCGGAGAAAATCCGAAGGCGACTCGATATTCCAGCCGATTGGAATGACGAACAGGAAAACCGAAACCCCGGCGTCCAATTTGAGGACAAGATTAGTCCGATTATTCCTTTCGCATTCCGCGGCGTCATTTGGTACCAAGGCGAACGAAATGCAAAATCATTTACTGGCTGGGAATATAAAGATTTGCTCCCCTTCCTAATCCAAACTTGGCGGGAAACCTGGGCGAAGTCCACAAAAACAGCTGTCCGCGATTTTCCGTTTTATTATGTACAGGTTCCAACTCAAGCTAATTCAACCAGCAATCGATCAGTGGAAACTAGTAATGAATGGCCTTGGTTGCGTGATGGAATGCGACGAGCATTGGAACAAACTGTGAACACGGGGATGGCTGTATTTTACGACCATGGCCCCAGCCTTCATCCACTCGAGAAACGCTACGCCGGGGAACGCTTGTCTCTCTGGGCACTCGCAAAGGATTATGGAAAAACCGACATCGTGTTTTCTGGTCCTCTATTAAAAGACGTCTCGATCAATAATCATCAAGCGACGCTAACTTTTGATCATATCGGAAGTGGCCTGGAAAATGCCGAAGAAGGAGATCAGCTCAACTATTTTGAAATTGCAGGTGCTGATGGGGAATATTTCCATGCGGACGCCAAGATCGTCGGCAATTCAGTTGTGGTTTCTTCGCCCTCTGTTGCCACCCCTGTCCATGTCCGCTATTTGTTCCGGAAACTAACACCTGATCCGAAAATCAGCCTTATCAACAAGGAAGGGCTTCCCGCATCTCCATTCATAACCGATGGTAGATGCCCAATTCGTGTAACGTTAGATAAAGCTCCGCTACCGGGAGATAAACAGCCTAAAACGCTATCTAATGAAAAATCAATACAAGATGGGCTACCGAGGCTCCCCAAACAGTTCCCTCCAGAAAAACAAACGTTCCAGGAGCAAAAAAAACTCTCCGATTTAGAGAAAGCCTATATCAGCATTGCCCCAATCAATCTCAAGGATGGACTGGAGGTGGGCAAACTCAACTCTCCCCTTACTAATTCAGCAATTCAATCATTGTCTCAAGCCGATAAAGCGGGTAACTACCAAAACCTCGATAGCATACTGATCTGGAAAGATGGCAAGTTAGTATTTGAAATGTACAACCGTCGTGGTCGTGTGGACGCTCCGCATTACGCAATGTCTGTGACGAAAACATTGACTTCCCTTACACTTGCCAGAGCTATTCAACTTGGTCTTTTTACAATGACAGACCTGGATAAACCGATCATTGACTTCATGCCGGGAATCGATCGTACCAAGGTGCAACCTGGCGTCGAAACAATTACACTCCGCAATGCACTCATGATGAAATCGGGCCTTCGATTCGAAAATCCCAAAGAAATTATCACTCTGGGAAACAACCACAAAAAACAGGCCTATTTTCAAAAGCTATTTGAAATTACTTCTCCTGTTACTGAGGAGAGCAAGACATACAAGTACACCGGCATTGATCCCTCAATGATCATGATGCTGATCGATATTAAAACCGATTCCAACGTACAACAATTCATCAAAAAAGAAATCGTTAATGAGCTAAAGCTCAGTTACGTCTGGGAGGACCAGAGTTGCGGGCTTCCAAAATGCGGAGCAGGAAGCAGTTTCACTTCACGAAGCTTAGTGAAACTTGGGGTCGTCGTCCTTAACGGTGGCTCACACGAAGGTAAACAACTATTTTCCCGTGACTACATCAATAAGATCATGGATCCCAGCAAGGGAGCGGGGTATTACTACTTTTTCCACAATCGCCGTGTTGGAACTTCAAAGCCGGAAATCAATTTTTTCAGTGGAATTGGTGCAGGGGGCCAGTACATGGCTATTTTCCCGGAGCTAAACTTGGTGGCTGTTGCCACTGCTCACAACGAGAAAGCAACTAACCTTTCCCTCAAAGCGATCGTTAATCATTTACTTCCGCTGTTTTGAACGGGCATTTCCAAGAACCAATCCGATTAGCAAGATTCGTTCTATTGACTACCCTTTCACTTCGTTGTTTTTCGAGGAAATACGATTTCTGCCCAGACAGGTTTGTGATCGGACAACGGCTTTTCTAGTTCAATGATGCCTCCCTCTTTTGCATGGGCACCGGATGGCCTGTTATACAAAATGTGATCGATTACACCGAGACGGTTCTTGGTATCTTGAGCGTTGTATGTGAATTCTCTGGAAAGATCGATCTTCAGATCATTCCACGTTGGTCTATATCCCGCCGCCTCGATCGTCTTCATGGCAGCATCGCCAATGTGGTTATTGTAGTCCCCAACGATGATAACTCTCTCAATGGACTCCTTTGGCAAGACCTTAGTCGCCAGGCTATACGCATGGCCATCTTTTGCGCCCGACTTACAAATATGAAGTGAGTAAAAGGCAACAGAAACCCCTTTGATCTTAGTCACAGCTCTAACGGCCGAGGCGGGGTTCCAGCCTCGCCCCGTAAGAACATGTTCTTCAGGATCCTCTAACCTTGTCCTGCTGAGAATCGTTTTGTATTTATTCTTATGATTTGCAGAGGAGACTTTACCTACGAAACTATATTGCATCCCCAGCACCTTGCCGACGCGATTCGTCCAATCACCATCTGGAGCTTCGTCAAAGCCGATGATATCCAATTTGTATGGCTTGAAAATCTCCCCGATCTCTTCAGGAGTCGCGCTTTTGCCAAATTCAACATTGTAAGAAGCAACTCGAACCGTAATCGGCATGGCCGGCTCAGAAGCGGTCAGGCAAAGTGTCGCTGTGCACAGGCATATCACAACAATCAATAATAAGTAAATCGTTCTCATCCTATATACTCCTCTGTTAGATATAGACTCTGTTTATGCAGACCAGCAACCGGCAATGGGGATAGTCGCATTGTATTTAAGTCTGTAACCTTCGACCAATGCGTTCAGTTCTCGAGCACCATACTGCTTTAATTCGTGGTTGGAAAGTCTTGACCTCAGTTCAATGATTTCCCTAACAATTACATGACGGTATGATCTTATTTACCGATTTAAATGATTGAAAACACCAATTCATGGAACTTTCAGATCATCCAATTCGTCAAAAAGGTAATCCAATTTACATTCTTCTTAGGAAATCCTCCATGCCCATAAAAGTACTGGTTTTTCATGCCATGCTATCACTATTGCTCTTTGAAACCAGCTGGGCGAGCGAGCCTATCCTGGAAATAGGAGATGTCCAGCCTAAAGTGTCTGCGTTCACATTTGACGGCGCCAAGAAGCCTTTGGTGCTACAGTCGGTTGATGAAATAGCCAAACATTTCGACGCCAAGAACTCAACCAATCTGAAAAACAAGGTTGATTTTGGCAAACAGGAAGTTCTTGTTTTTGCCTGGCGTGGATCGGGACAGGATCGTATTGGATACGAGGTACTTGAGTCCTTTCCTGAACAGATTCGCTTCAGTTACCGCCCCGGTCGCACGCGTGATCTCAGGCAGCACGTGAAGATATTCGTTGTCCGCTCCGATGTGAAATGTATTGTAAACGGCAAACTTGTCAGTGACTTAGAGATCAAGAAAGACGGTCAGTGGAGCTCGACGAAATTGCCACTGGTCGGGTTGATGGAGGGCAAAGCAGTCGAGGTGAGAGTACGTGGCATATTAACAAATGGAATTATCGCCATTGGCGGCGAGACGACTGGCACCACCATCCGCTTCGGTAAAACAACCTGGGAACTCGAACTGCAGAATCAAAAGACGTTGAGGACAGCCGCAGAAAAACTAAATGGCAAACCCGTAGTTGTGAGCGGCTTGGTTCGCACTCAAAAGGGAATCGAAGTCGCAACGCGAACCATTCTGACTGTGAAGTCCCTCGTTTCAGGATTACCAAAAGAACCACCGAAAGACACTATGTCGGAAAGAATAATGGGTAAACCTTTTTTGAGAACAAATTGAGGACCTGCTCCCTTATTTTGATGCGATCGCAAACATCATCGCTGCTTTCTCTGTATCTGCCAACACCATGAAGACTTCAACGTGTATCCTCGTTCTATTCGTTCACGACGCTCCAGCCTTTGGGCAATTCGCTTCCTAGTTGGGTCGCCAGCCAGGGTTACCTTGTCCTGTTAGTCAGCCTTAGAACCGTAAATGGTTCTAAGGCGTTGCAAAAGTATTCTCGAGAGAGCCATCACGCCCTAGATGATTCGCAGCCTATACATGCGGTTGATAGCAACCTGCTTTCTGTATATCACGCCACTTTTACAAATTCCCTGATTGCCTTTACGTCTAAGTTAAACGCTAGAGAACTGGGTGAATAACTGACGTATATAGCATTCACCACCCTAAGGCGGTTCTTACCGACACTACTAATTAGAGTCGCCTATATTTCCCGTTCAAATCGATCAGGTCGGGATATAAAATGAAATGTAAATAACTCTCAATTAGCTCTTTAACGGTCAACGCATATGCCCATTAGCCTGCTTTGTTCATCTTGCCAACAACCCCTCAAAGTTCCGGATGAACTTGCAGGTAAGAACTGCAGTTGTCCCTACTGCAAAACGGTCATGAGAGTTCCGACTCCACAGATCAAAGATGCCCCGACAATCAACGGAGGTGATGAACGCGTAGCCGGGCGTAGTCGTGAATCCCAATCACGGCCGAACCGCTCCTCCTCTGCAAAATTCGCATCTGATGGAAGTAATGTCAGTCTGCTGAAAAGTGCCATCATCGGCGTCTCCTCGGCAGTGCTACTCTTCCTTCTCCTCTTGCCACTCCAACAAATGGGCTACCGCCTTGGCACAATGTTCTGGGATAGTGTTGGGATTAATTTCCCGACTACTTTGTTGATGTTCTGGTCGTTTGCAATTCTACTTCTCAAGCAAAGGAAGTTGGCTAATCAGAAAAATGCATTCATTATGGATGTGCTTCCAGCCACGGTATCAGAGGAAATCACGCTGGAGTCATTAAATGCCTTTGTAGAACATATCAACAGCATACCGCGGAACTGCCGCGAGACGATGTTGGTCAATCGAGTAATCCGTGGGATCGAGCATTTTCGAGTTCGAAAGAGCGCAGCCGAAACTGTTACGATGATGGAGTCACAGTCGGGTATTGACGTCGCGAATGTAAATAGTAGTTACGCTATTATTAAAGTATTCATCTGGGCGATGCCGATTCTGGGGTTCATCGGAACGGTCATGGGGGTCAGCACTGCAGTAAGTGGACTGTCTGCAACGTTAGAAAATGCCTCCGATGTATCAGCCGTGACCTCTTCAATGAAAAGCGTATTCGGTGGGCTGGGGACAGCTTTTGATACGACACTTCTCGCATTAATTATGAGTATGCTGGTGAAAATCCCCACGTCGGCTCTGCAACGCAATGAAGGTTCACTGGTCACGCTCGTCGACGAATACTGCAACGAAAACCTGCTAAGACGCTTGAATGATGGTAAAGAAGGCGGAGCTGAAAGAGGGACGCAAGGGCTCGCGTTGGGAAACACGCCTAGTCTTTTGAAGGAAGCATTAATGGAAAGTCTAGGCACAAAAGAGCTAAAGGAGTTCCAAAAGCAAAGTGCTGAAAATGCAATCGCGATTGCCGGGCAAATTCGAGCTGCAGCCCAGATCAGTACCGAAATGCAAAACAATCTAAGTACACTTACTGCCACAATGGCTGGCCTTACTAAGCAGGCTAGCGAAACGACGAACGTCCTCAAAGCACAATTGGAGCAACACAGACAGGAAGTAGTTGCTCACCAACCCAAACGTCGTAAAGGTTGGTTTTCTCGATCTGGCTCAAGACGTAAAAGGAGGTAAGCATGAGAAAGCTGGTCGATGACGATTCCGATAATGATGTGTCGCTGTTCCCGTTCCTAAGCATCATCGCCGCAATCATTGGCGTTTTAACCTTAATGATTGCTGCGATTACATTAGATCAGATGAATCAGGGGGACAGTAAGCAAATCGTTGCTAATGCTATCCGTTCCGAGAAACTGCGAACGGACATCGAGGAACAGGAGGAGAAAATCCGTACAATTCGGCTGTCCTTATCTGATGAGGACTTGGCATTGTTAGAGAATGCTGAAAATCGTGAAAATGAAATTGTGAAAACGAAATTAGAATTGGAAGCGTTGCTAAAAGAATTAAAGGAGACGCAAGAGGAATTGGACACGCAAAAAGAGGTTGAGATCGTAGCTCCCGAGATTCCTCCGGGCTCTATCGAAACGTTGGCCGACTTAAGACTGGAACAT
>Ga0066378_10001064_pt1 | contig 10649 bp, 7 predicted proteins | sample Knorr_S23_td_DCM_FD_70947 | JGI IMG/M metagenome (GOLD analysis project Ga0066378, IMG submission 70947) | Marine microbial communities from Southern Atlantic Ocean transect - Knorr_S23_td_DCM_ad_71m_LV_A | ecosystem: Environmental > Aquatic > Marine > Oceanic | place: Southern Atlantic ocean...
CGAGGACGTGCATAAGAGACGCGTTGTCGATCGAAGACAAAGCTTCGCGCAACTTCTGCTCTTTCGTCCGTGAGGTTGTCGATATAGAGCTCTGCCGACCAGTTATCCGAGGTCACACCGGCAGTGAGTCCCAGCATCGTCCAGCCATCCACGCGATCGCGATTAATGACAATGATGTCGCTAAACGATTCACCCGAATGCGTCAGATGCGGCATGACATGGGCCAGCATATCACCCCATTGCCATTCGTATCGCGCCCGCAATGTGGTTTGGAACTCTGGTGCAAACGCGAGTGAATCGCCAAGTCGTACGTCGTTAGTCGGTGTAATGACACGGGTTATCTCAGTGTCCAGGAATGAGAAGGCACCGCTGAAGGTCCAACCATCTGATGTTGCAGGCACCCAGATGAAGTCTCCCTCGAGTCCACTCACTTCTGCATCGGCGGCGTTATCCGAGAAGAACAGGTTGGCGATGCTGGTATCAAAAATCGTGGTTTGCAGACGCTCGACGTCAACAAAGAACAAGCTACCGTTAAACCGTAGCGTGTTGTCCAGCAGATCGAGTTTCCAACCGAATTCCAGGTTTGTCACATCATCGGTATCGAGCGCAAATGGAACCGTAAAGCCTGCACCATTGCTGGCCCCGCCGGGTCGATTCAGCAAGCCAGGACGGAACCCTTCTGACCAGGTGGCATAGTACAAACCGTTGTCGGTCGGTCGCCAGGTACCTGTCAGTTTAAAGATGGTTCCATCGGTCTGTGCGGTTTCCGGATTTGGACTCGAGAAGAGCGTGTCCAGGTTATTGCCAGCGTTGTTGTCTCGGGTAGCGCCTTTGTTGCTAAACGAACCTGCCGCACTGCCGACAAGATCGACCTCAATATCGTACAGGCGTGCCCCTGCTGTAAGTGCGAACGATTCATTCAGATCGAGCGTAACTTCACCGAAGGCGCCGGTTTGCTCATCTGTCCGCAAAACATCGTTTCGGAAAATGACGCCTTCAGGCCACTGCCCCGGATCGCTCACCGAAGCACCTGTCGCTGAGAAGTTCGGACCAAATCCAGTAGCGACCGTCGGACCACTCGCAAAGGGCCCAGGGCCAGCGGCGAGTTCTGCACCTGGATAAGTAAAGTCGTTGCGTTCTCGGAGTTCGAGTTCGGAGGTGAAGAACCCGACGGTGGCACTGAACGGTCCTGCCTGGTCAAAGACCAACCGGAATTCGTGGCTGTTGACTTCGGTTTCCGTGAGGCTATTCACAAACTGGACAGGTGCTTCACAGGTACCTGCAGGTAGACCGTCGACTGTGGCGAGTGGTCCTGAACCTGGATAAGTGACGGAGGCATCACAAATGTAGTAGGGGAGATACTGACCAACGAACAGGTAGTCGGAGTAATCGACCAGCTGGACCGTCTCACGATCGGTGAAGGCGCCAGTATATACCGCTTCTAGCGCACCGATACGACCCTTGAAAGTCCAGTTAGTATTGTCGAAGGTGTCATCGATCCGGTCATCGGCATAACGCTGGATCTCCAGGTCACCAAGATCAGGATCAGCAAAGAAGACACCGTCTGCCTCAAGATCCTGAGTGGTGTGTGCTACCAGTAGGTTCCAGTCCTCGCTGAAGTTCCAGCTTGCCATCAGGCGTAGGCCGCTATAAGTGGATTCGTTGAAATCGTCTTCCACCAGGTTTGCATTATTGGCGTCCACAAATGTCACACCGGACAGGTCGTCCCCCGCTTGAAAGCCGTTGCGCAATGCGTTAACCGCTACGCCGTTATCACGCACTGTTCCTGTGGCACGGAAACGGGCGCTTTCGCTCGCATCCAGAGTGCCTGCCACGTTGTCGATGTAACCGCCTTTTGTGTCTGTGTAGAACACACCTCTGACAGCGAGTGCATCACTTAATGGCGCGTTCACCATGACTTCTAGATTGGTGTTGGCGTCACCTTCGGCAACCGTCGCCGTCCCTAGTTTGATAGTGCTAGCGAAATCGTTGTGGTCAGGTTTATTGGTGATCAGACGAACCGTGCCTGCCTGGGAGCTTGAGCCAAACAACGTGCCCTGTGGTCCAGCCAGCACCTCCACTCGACTCATGTCGGCGGTATACACATCAAGGTTTCGCCCCGGCTGGGCCAATGGTTGCTCGTCAAGGTAGAGCGCCACGTTGGGCACCAGGCCCGCGACACCTGCGGTGGTCAAATTGGGAGTAGTCGATGCCACGCCCCGGATATAGATCGTGTTCTGACCCGGTCCACTGCCACCGGCTGTGACGCCAGGTAGCTGCAATAGGTAGTCCTCGAAGTTGGAGACACCGAGCTGATCCATGGTCTCCTCAGTGACGGCTTGAACAGCAATCGATACATCCTGCAGGCTCTCTGGCCGCTTCGTGGCCGTAACGATGATCTCGTCAATCTCAGCGTAGGTGTTGGCGCCGGTAGACGCAGCAATGACAGACAATACGGCAGCGTTAAGCTTGTTCCGCGTAAACATTTTCCCCCCAAAAATTTCATTATTCTTAAATTCGCGAAGCGATATTAAATGATCTAAACAAGAAAAGCATGTTCGATTCGCCTTCTTCGCAGTTATATAATTGATATTTCTGCAAAAATATTCGAAATAGGGACGCGACAATCCTTCCATTTCGAAGGAGCTGAAGCGATAAAATCTCGAGAAACCGGGAGTCCAGAGCATGACGCACTGTTTACCAAATGCTGCGAGCTGGATGTGCCACTCGCCGTTCATACGACCTCTACACCCCGCGGTGCTGCCTACCTCATGTTTGACTGGCCACGTGAAGGCAGGGCGTCGGGCGAGATGATCTGGTTACGCGCCATCGTGCCGCATACGATTGCCGCTGTGGGATATGACTGTTTTATTTGGGCATCAGACTACCTAATCTCGGATCAGCCTAATACCTGGGTAGATGACCTGGTCACGTATGCCGAGAACTTGCATGATGGGACTTTGTACAAAGTGATAGGTGGCAATGTGAATCGAGTCTATCTTCGTGGCTGAGTATACAAAAGTTGACGAACGCCCGAACATCGTCCTAATCGTGGCCGATGACCTGGGGTTTTCGGATCTCGGGTGCTTCGGCGGTGAGATCGACACACCGAATCTGGATCGGATGGCACAACAGGGGCAGCGGTACACCCACTTTTACACCAACGCCAAATGTTCGCCTTCACGTGCGGCTTTACTCACAGGGCTATACCCCGAACAGGTGACCGAAAAAGCAGATGGCGGGACGTTGCATGAACGCAATAATGTGACTATCGCCGAGATGTTGAAGGATGCCGGCTACCGGACCCTGGCATCTGGTAAATGGCACCTGGGTGAAAGTCAGGAGCGTAGACCACTCGCACGAGGGTTTGAGCGGTATTGGGGGTTACTCAGTGGTTGCAGTAACTATTTCAATCCTGGTGAACAACGGGAAGGTGAACCTCTACCCGGTCGTAAGTCTCCTGATGAAAGACGCCCATGGTGTGATCACGACACGGTGATGCAACCTTTTACACCAGTGGATCCTGATTTTTACACGACCGATGCGATTGCAGATCATGCGATTGAATTTCTCGAGGACTGTGGTGGTGGAGATGCCCCCTTCTTCCTTTACCTGCCTCACTGTGCACCACACTTTCCCCTGCAAGCGTGGCCTGAGGACATCGCAAAGTATCGCGAGCTCTACCAGGTGGGTTGGGCCGAGATTCGACAGCGTCGGTATGCTCGATTGCTGGAACTGGGCCTCATCGATCCTAGATGGGGGCTGCCAGCCGCCGATGAGCGTTCCGACTCGTCCTTTGAGAATCTGGGTGAGCATGCTGCCGAAGCCATGGCGGTGTATGCCGCGATGGTGGACCGACTGGATCAGTCCATCGGGCGGGTGATGGACAAGATTCGAGCGTTGAACAAAGAGGACAATACGTTGGTGCTGTTCATGTCGGATAATGGCGGCTGTGCGGAGGAGATTCACAACACACCGGGCCTAGCACCAGGGACGATCGACTCATATCAGACGGTAGGTGCTGCGTGGGCTAATGCGAGTAATACACCGTTTCGACTGTTCAAGGACTTTGATCATGAAGGTGGTATTGCCACACCGTTGATCGTGAGTTGGCCAGCCAAAATGAAGAGGCGGACAGAAGGTGCCCGAGAAAAAGCTGCCCCTAAAGAACGTTTTCAGGATGACGGTGTCGTCATCAATGATCTGGCGCACATTCTTGATCTCTGGCCGACATTTGCGGAGCTTGCAGGTGTCAAACAACCAGTGCGACATGACCACCGGCAATTGTTACAGCCGACAGGTCGGAGTATCGCATCGCTGATTAAAGGAAAGAACTCAGACCTGCACGCACCTGAAGAGGAGCGCGAGTTGTTCTGGATGATTGGTGGTGCAAGGGCCATGCGCCAAGGTAAGTGGAAGATCGTGACACAAGGGAGGGAGCGTGTTCAGGCGGGCATACCTATACCTTCCGGTCACGAGCCTTGGGAACTCTACGATATGGAGGCTGACCGCTGCGAGCTCTACAATCTGGCGGCCCGTTACCCCGGTAAGGTCAAAGCGATGTCCAAGAAATGGGACGTCTGGTATAAACAGTGTCTTTCGGATACTCGCAAAGAGTGATGGTTGATTGTGTAGTGCCTGGTCGGAGTAAAAACCTGAATCCGTCGCTTACAATCAGGTCTCGCACAACCCTTGGTTTTTACTCTGACCTCAAATATGCGTCAGTCTATGTATTTCGTTGTGTGGTGAACCTGTGTAGGTTAGAGGTACTTTCCTCAATATTGTCGTACCGATGAATGACTCGATTGAAAACCTGACTGCAAAGGAGGCCGCACTCACGGCAGCACTCCTGGACGTCAGGAGAGCTTTGGCTGCCGCGCGAGGGATTCCACTCAGTTCGGCAGAATTGAAATCCAACAGAAGCTATGCCTTTGATGCCACTGGGCCTCAGAAAGAGGTGGTTCTTGGTTGTGCAGACGCGTTGGCGCGTTATGGTTTCTGTGTGGTCGACAATGTCATCCCTCACGATGAGATCAGAGCGTTGCGTGAGGAGGCGGAACAGGCTGAGATTCACGTCGAGGGTAATGCGCGCGCCGTGCGTGAGGCTGTAAAAGCGGGTACGCCCATTGAGAGGCTGGTCGGGCGGGAAGGCTATGAACTCAGACCCGTGCGTCGTGTGGGTAGACCACCCAAGCTGGTGAACGATATTGTCTGGTTGCCCAGATACGCAAAACACCTGGCTCATCCGACGCTCACCGCGGTTGCCAAGAGGGTTCTTGATGATCACTTGAAAATCGCCCAATTGCATCTCAGACCGATCGCCGCCAACTCGCCGGATGGGACCCCTGGCGGTTTTGGCCGTGCTCAGTTCCGCGGCCGAAAAGACACGCGAGAGTGGCACACCGACTGGCCCCATGATCTTTCAGCCTACGGGGGCGGCCGAGCGGATCTGAATGCCGGTTGTATTCGGCAACCGTTCCCCGATGTCGCGATGTGCCTTGTGATGATCTGGTATCTCACTGATGTGGATGAGGACTCGGCAGGCACCTTTGTGGTGCCGGGGTCTCATCGTGATCCTCGCAATCCCCGAGGGCCAGACGATGGCATCAGTGTGACATCGCCGGTACCGGGAGATATGCAGGTTACCGCCAAGGCAGGTTCGGTGTTTATTCAGGACTCGCGTTGCTGGCATGCATCGGCGATGCACAATAATTCCGGGTATAAACGCGTCGCGATCGTCAATCGATGGTGCCCCTGGTGGGTATCCGTCGATGACTATGCACCGGAAGGATCGTTCAATACTGTGTGCAGGCCGCTCGATCAGTCTGAATTCGATACGTTACCAGATACCTTAAAACCTTACCTGCGGCATGTTTGCCCGACTGAAGCTGACAGTCTGCAACAACCGGTCCTGGATCGGGCACAGGCAGCCGCGGAAAGAAACCAGTGGGGGTTTCGGTTCCTAGCAGATCATCCCGACGAGGTGGCCGAGGGGAACAAGAATATTCGAGTCGACATCCGTGCTGAGACGTGATGATAAGTGGTTCCTTGCTCACGATCATCTTACCGTTAGGCGTCCTTTTTCTGGTCGTACCAGTCTACGTCGCGAGCCAATACGGGCGGGCTGGTCGCCCGTGTTCTGAGTTCAATTATCCGATCCTTCACACACGGTTTAGGTTGCCGCGCATGCGGACAGTTCCGTCAACTTTGACGTGCGTCCCGGGTGTTCGTCAGAGGTCTACTGAGACGTTTTCTTAAGAACGCGTACGTAACTGAAGCTGGCATTTGATCGTGAAGGCATCACGATTTCGTTTCAACAGCGTGATGTACACCTGAACCAGGTGGTTTGATAGGTTTTGGTTCGGGGTGAGAGTAAAATTAGATATTTATTAGGAATCCCGGGAAAACAAGAGACATTGTTACTGTGACTCTAAACTCAAAACGCCCGCCGATTTGTTCGGGGCCCCACTTCACGCTATCGTGATTGGGTAACCCTGACAGTGGCGCGCACAGCATGAGCCAGGAGCCGATTAAAATCCCACCACCGGTGACCGACCTTGACATCAAGGTTTCGAAATCCGGTTTCTATTCAGGCTTCACCAAGGATGTGGCCATCACCGCAAAGGTGCTGGTTGGGGGCCTAATTGTCTGGGCGATTGCGTTTCCCGCTCAGGCTGCTGAGGTGCTCGGCGCTCTCAACAGTTTCATTCTGAATGGTTTCAATTACTGGTACGTCTACGTGATGGCGTTCTTCGTACTGTGCTGTTGCTTTCTGGCAGTTTGGCCCGCGGCCGGAAGGCTGAGACTGGGACACGAGGACGATCGGCCAGAGTTCTCCAACTTCTCATGGTTCTCGATGATGTTCGGTGCCGGGATTGGTATCGGCATGCTGACGTTTGCCACCGCGGAACCTATGTATCACTTTGCACAAAATCCAAGCACGATCATCGGACTCACAGAGGGGAGTACCGAAGGCAATGTGCGCGCGGCGTATATCTGGTCGTTTACGCATTGGGGTATATCCGCATGGGCGGCCTATGCCATTGTGGGTCTAGCGCTTGGTTTCTTTGCGTATCGTCGTGGGCTGCCGCTGACGATACGATCGGCCCTCACGCCCCTCTTTGGTGCAAGTCTGGCTGGTCCGCTCGGTCACGCAGTCGATGTGGTGGCGGTGGTGGCGACCGTCCTGGGCGTATCGCAGACGCTCGGTTTTGGTGTTGAGCAGTTTATCGCGGGTCTGTCGCGTATTGGCTTCGGTGAATGGCTATACACTACCGATGGTGACGGCTTGCAAACCGCCTCAACCCTTGGGTTGATCTTTGCGCTGATTATCATCATGGGAGCATCAACGTTGTCTGCGCTCTCAGGTGTCGGCAGAGGAATCAAGTGGTTGTCCAATGTGAACATGGGACTCAGTTTCTTTTTGTTGCTGTTCTTCCTGGTCTTCGGGTCGACGATGTTTGGATTGAACGCTTTGTTTGTCGGCATCGGGGACTACCTGATTTCGATTCCGGGTATTTTGTTTACTGTTTGGTCTATGGACGGAACTGAAACCGGCGACAGCCTCGCATCGTGGCAGGGCGGTTGGACCATCTTTTATTGGGCGTGGTGGATCGCCTTTGCGCCGTTTGTCGGTGTGTTTCTGGCTCGTATCTCCAAGGGACGCACCATTCGAGAATACGTACTGGGCGCGATGATCATCCCCTCGATGATGTGCTTTCTTTGGTTCGCCATGGCCGGTGGCACCGCGATTGACCTGGAACTGAGTGGCGTCGCTGAGGGCACCATTGCCGGTACAGCCCAGTCCGATCAGTTGTTTGCTACTCTGGCGGTGCTATTGAGTGAACCAATCGCCTATCTGATGTCGATCATTGTGGTCATTCTACTATTGACCTATCTGGTGACATCAGCAGATAGCGCGGTGTTGATCATCAACACCATCAACGCAGCGGGTGACGAGGGCCCCAAGGCGCGCCCGCATATCATCTTTTGGGGCGTTGCGCTCGCTCTGGTGGTAGGTGGGCTTATTGTGGCCGGCGGACTGGATGCCATCAAGACGGCGATGGTGATTGGTGCGTTACCGTTCAGTCTGGTAATGGTGTTGATGGGTGTGTCGTTGTTGCGTGCGATATATCGCGATGGGTTACGGATGAAGAGTGGGCAGCAGACGACGTTTGTGGAGGCCAGCAGCCCAGATTTGGGATCTAAGTAGAAATACATCGGATATGGCAGGTTGCAGTTCATAACATCGCAAGCTTTTTAGCCCTGAGCGCAAATTGCTCGTGAGAGCAACTTTGTTAGTGTTTATCCTGTTTGTGTTCGCTTGCGGAGAAGTCGAGTCACCTTTCGAAGAAACTGGTGAGATGAATTTCGAACACGAGACTGCATGGGCGTTAGATGAAGTCTCTGGCGACATGATTCAGTTGAGTTAGAAAACAAAAAAAATCACTTATGGAATCGAACAATATGGTGGTCATGATTACATTGTTCGGGTGCATGTCTCCATGAATCGACTTCTGTGGCCACTGCGCTGCGGTTGCCGCGAAGTCATCGACGTATTTACCGCAAAGGCGATCGCATCCTGATGTCGTTCCGGTAAGATGCTTCTGTCACCAAAAGCACTTTCGAACAGCATAGCCAGTGACCTGAGATGTGTGCATGTAAAGGGTGCTGGCGATTCCGATGCTAGGCACTTTGCATGCTCGCGCGCCAGACAACGTATGCCGGGGTCGTGTATCCCGGTCTCTCAGGTGGCCATTTGGCCGTGATACCAGGGTGTCAACATCAGCGGTTTTTGTCGTTCGTCGTCGCGAGTATGTGCGGGACGCCGCTGATTACTGCTGAATGAACCGACCGAATTGAGACGACTACCGCTGGTTTCGTCTGCTTCACCAGCAAACGTAAATGTCCATGAAGATCCCCCCGCCAAATAGCTTTGGCGTCGACCGGCTCAAGATAAAGCTGGTGAAGGTCAAGTTCTGGTATGAACTAATCAACGAGCTGTCGCGTGCAGTCGATCAGTTCGACCATCTCTAGTTGGCACCTATTTGTTGGATGACTTTACTGGCTGCTATACAACCTCGCTTGAGCGCACGTTGGATGTTGGAGGAATTGCTCCACTCGCTCAAAAAGTGCGCGGCGAAACAGTCACCAGCGCCGGTCGTATCGATCACTTCGGGGACGGGTACAGCCGGTTGGGTGTAGGTTTTCCCATCCTCGATGGCGAATGCGCCGCCTTCGCCCCGCGTGATCACAAATAGGCCGTGGTGCACGTTTGCCAGATCTGTAAGGTGAGCTCTTAACGTGTCTGCTTCTGCTGGGATACCAAAAATGCATACATCGGCATGGTGATGGTCGGCCACTGTCTCTGTGAGGTCGATGCCGCCCGTGGTGCTGGAACTGCTGGAAATGTCCGCAAAATCGACGACCCGTTTTCCACGGGTCGGTAGCCTCAGGAGTGCGCTGAACAAAGGAACGATTTCCTGGTAGCGAGTCAACACGACCAGGTCTGCATCAGCAATCGTCGCTTTTTGTGAGGGTGAAGGCTGCCACTCACGTAAACCGCCGGGGTCAAAGTTGTAGAAAGACCGGTCGCCATTAGCATCCAGTCGGATACCAATCGAAGGTGTGCGAACCCCGAGGGTCATGTCATGGTGAATACCGACGTCATCGAGTCGTCGTGCAAATCGTTCATAGGCGTCCTCGCCCACCGTTGACAACAGATGAACGTCTGTGTCGGGACCGAAGGCGCGACGGGCGTGTATGGCGAAATTGAAGGTGATTCCGCCGAGCTGCGGTTCTGTATGATTCTCGTAGTGATCCAGACAACATTCACCAGCGCAGACAATTTTCATGGGCTAATCTGATAATTTGGGGTCTGAACAAAAATAGTGGCGAGCCTCAAAGAAGTCAGAATCTTATGCACGATTGTTACTCCGAGCCCAAATTACGACAAGTGCGTCTCACGGCGTGCAACTCAGCGTTTTCACCAATGACATAATGGGGGATGGTGACGTCATAGTTCCCGAGCGTCGCACCCTCAGCACCGGTGCGGGTGCCGCTCATCATTCCCAATGTGCCGTAGGTGCGAAGTCCCAGTCTTGCGCGAAGTTTCGGGCTCGCGTCATCAAGGACTTCCTGCAGACAGGTTACACCCCAGTTCTCCTGTTGGCGCATCCAGGGCAAGCAACAGTAAGTGGTGACGTGTCGTCGTGGCTCACCAGTCTTGTTGACACCGGTGCCGTGCCACAATCGACCGTCCCAACAGAAGATAGTGCCTGCGGGTGCTTCGATCTGTACTTCCTTGTCTCGCGAAGGGGGATTGATCTGGTCTTCCGCTGCCCAGCGATGGCTGCCTGGTATGATGCAAGTGCTGCCGTTGTCGGGGTGAAAGTCATCAAGCAGGTAGAAGAGATTACATGCGGCGGGAAAATCGGCGGTCGCCGGTACCTGACCCTGATCCCGGTGGAGGGGTTGTGGTTCAGTGGTCGGACCGTGGAAGACGCCACCGGTCAAACTCGAGAGCAGGAAGTGCTTGCCGAGTAGATAACCTGCAAGCTGGTCGGTCTCTTCACGCTCAACGATATCGAGGAACACCGTACCTTTGTTGACCAGATTGCTAAGCCCCTGTTTGTTACTGCCAAGTGCGC
>Ga0066378_10001070_pt1 | contig 10631 bp, 7 predicted proteins | sample Knorr_S23_td_DCM_FD_70947 | JGI IMG/M metagenome (GOLD analysis project Ga0066378, IMG submission 70947) | Marine microbial communities from Southern Atlantic Ocean transect - Knorr_S23_td_DCM_ad_71m_LV_A | ecosystem: Environmental > Aquatic > Marine > Oceanic | place: Southern Atlantic ocean...
TTAATTCCATCATGCTTATGGATGGATTTATCAATACTTTACATTTCAACTCAAAATAGTTTATTTTGGATACTAGCTGTAGCGGGTTTATACACTGTAGGCTTATCTTCAGTTTTACTACTTTTATGCTTAATTAATATTAAACCAAAAAAGAAATCTCTACTATATCGTGTATCTGTAATAGGTTGCTGTTTTTTTACGTTTCATACAATGTTTCTTGATGGTCTACTATGGACTATTTTTTTTCATAATTAAGGAGAATAAATGAAAGCTACAATTTATACAAATAAAGGTAATATAAAATTAAACTTATATCATGAAAAAGCCCCACTAACCGTTGCTAATTTTACCAACTTAGCAAAAAGAGGCTATTATGATAATCTATCATTTCATAGAGTGATTGACAATTTTATGATTCAAGGAGGATGTCCTCTGGGAACTGGAACAGGTGGTCCAGGATATCAATTTAAAGATGAGTTTGATGATGACCTTAAACATGATCAATCAGGAATTTTATCAATGGCCAATGCTGGACCTGGAACAAATGGAAGTCAATTTTTCATCACCCACCTTCCAACTCCATGGCTTGACAATAATCATACTGTTTTTGGATGTGTTGAAAGTGATGAGAGTCAAAACATAGTTAATATGATCGAACAAAATGATACAATAGTAAAAATTGAAATCGATGGAGAAATGACTGTGGATAAAGAAGTTGAAAAAAATCTCAAAATGTGGAACAAGGTATTAGAAAATTAGATTATTCATCGCTAAAGTCTAATGATGTCTTAACTAAAATTTTATCTTTTACTAATTCCATATAAGATTGTCTTACTCCAATTTGAATTTGCCTTCTAGTGCCATCTGGTAGACTAAATTCAATATTTTCTGATATAGGTTGTGGACCATCTAGTTTAAATGGCTTATCAAAATAATCTGCTATATCTAATTTTGTAATTACTATATTTTTTCCAAAAAGATCCATATCAATAATTACTTTAGCTTCTTCAATTTTAAGTATAACTTTATTAAGTCGTTGATTATAGGAAGAGGAAACCCATCCTTTAACATTTTCATGAGTTTTAATATCCCCTATACTCAATCTTATCTTAGATGTAAACAGAATCGTATCTTTTTCAATTTCAATTCTAGGTTCAATTAATTTCCATTTATATTTGCCAAATGGAATTTCACCATCACCTTCGATAGAACCCATATTTTTAAAAAAATCATTAATTAAATTTTCATGCAAAGAAAGACTTATGTGATAATTTGAGGGTCGTTCTTCCTGAGTAAATAGAAACGATATAATAAAAATTGATAAAAAAGTTCTGACTTTAAGCATGATATATTTTATTACTTATACTTATCTCGAAAGTTCCTTAAAAATTATAATATGTAATAAAAATAGATATCATGACCTGAATAGAAAAAGATACGAGACATACGAAAAGTGGTTTTAAACCAAAAGATTTAATAGACTGAAAAGATATGGATAAACCTATACCTGCCATTGCAATAATCAGAAAGATTTTAGAAAAATCTTTAAAAATTTCAATGATGTAATCAGGTAATATCCCCACTGTAACCAAAATTGATAAAGATATAAATCCAACTATAAAGTTTGGAACATAAAAAATAGATTTTAACTTTAAATTAGTTTTATTTTTTCCAGCTAAAGCTAAGCTTAATAAAAACAAAAAAGGAGCTAACATTAGTATTCTAATCATTTTAATTAAAGTTGCATGTTCACCAACTAAATCTTCCAAAATATAACCTGCAGCCGTAACTTGACCAACTGCTTGAATAGTTGACCCAATAACAAATCCATTTTGTTCCGAATTAAAATCACTAAATAAATTAATGAGAATATAAGGAAGTACAAAAATACTTATTGCTCCAACAATATTTATTATAGCAACAGATATACCTACTTCATCTCTCTTAAATCCAGTTATTCTTGATGCGCCTGCAATTGCAGATGAACCACATATGCCATTGCCAATACCAAGCATTAAAGACAAGTCAGTGGAAATATTAAAAATTTTTCCTATTATAAAACATAGTAGCATTGAAGTAAAAATAAGTACAACTATAAAAAATATATCAAAAATCGAAATAAAACTTAACCGATTCAAGTCTAAATTTGCTCCCATTAATACTATTGATAAACTTAGAATATTCTTCTCAGCAAATTTTATTCCATCTTTAAACATTTTTAATTTGAAGAGCGGAAAGTTATTTATGATTATTCCAATTATAATTGCAATCGCAACAGAACCAATTAAGAATAAATAAGATATACTTACTGATATATATGCAACTAGTGAAGTTAAAATTAATCCTGGGATAATTTTTTTAAAAGAATTCAAAAAAATATTATTTTTTACCACATTTCATATTTGCAGGTACAGCAACATCAAAACGTTTTGGATATGGTCTTTCTTTTTTGGACTCATTTAGTATAAAATCTTCTTTTTTTATATGTAAACCTACATTTGGATTAGATTTTTTCTCTTCTCCTATTGTTGACATTGTTAAGCCATTATAATTATGACCAGGAAATACAATCGTATCATTCGGGTAATTATATATTTTTTTTGTTACACTATCATAAGTATCAGATGATGAACCACCTTGAAAATCAGTTCTACCAGTTCCATCAATAAATAGTGTATCTCCAGTAAAAATGTAACCGTCTATATAATAAGATGTGCATCCTGAGGTGTGTCCCGGTGTATGTAAAGCTTGTATATTTTCATTACCAAGCTTTAATATTTCGTTATCATCCAAATATATATCTGCTCCTTTAACACCTGTTTTTGAACCATAAACAATTTTAATATCTTTTTTTGATTTTATCAAACTTGCTCCAGTTATATGATCTGCATGAACATGAGTTTCAAGCACAAATTTTAGATTGAGTCCTAATTTTTCAATTAAAGATAAATCTCGCTCTACTTGTTCAAATACAGGATCAATTAACAAACAATGTTTTGTTTTATTACACCATAGTAAATATGTGTAAGTCCATGTATCGTAATCAAATAATTGTCTAACATTTAATGATTTCATATATTGTAAATTAGTTACTTTTAGTAAATATTTATATTAAAAATAGTATGATTAAAATAAAAAATTTTACAGCAACTGAAAAAGAATTTCAAGAATTATGCATAATAGACAATCTTGTAAATCATGATTCCATTAATCATCCGGACGATGATAAAAATAATTGGGAAAATAGAGATAAAAATTTATTTAGGGATAGATTATTACTTTATAAGGACAATAAATTGATTGGAGTGATTTATTTTTCTCAAGGAAGAGGAAAAAATAATAGGACATGTTTTTACACATTAAATTTAAATCCAGAATATAACAATAACGGATATAGAAAATTACTATATAAGGCAATGCTTAAAGAAGTTGAGAAAATTAATTGTAATTTAATTCATACAAGCATATATGATCATCCAAACTATATTGAACATAAAAAACTCTTAGATAAAGAAAATTTTAAACTTGTACAAATTAATAGAGAATACTCTTGTGATATTCGTAAAATTGATTTTTTAAAATATAGTTCTTTAATTAAAAAATTAGAGTTAGAAGGTATAAGTTTTTATGATTCAAAAAGTGAATTAAAAAATTGGCCGCATCATTATAAAAAACTTGAAGAACTAACTTGGGTATGTGAAAAAGATATACCAATACCAAATAATATTCATAGACATAGAGAACCTTTTGATGAGTTTTTAAAAAATCAATTAGATTATGAAAAAAATTATTATGCTGTAGAAATTATTGCTGTAAAAAATGAACATTATATTGCATCAACTGATTTAGAATATTATCCTAAATCTGAACCACACAAAGCATGGACGGGCTCTCTAGGTGTATTGAGGCAATATAGAAGAAAGGGAATAGCAACAGCTCTAAAGATCAAAGCTATGGAAAAACTTTTACAAAAAGGTATTACTGAAATAAGAACTGATAACGAAGAAAATAATCCTATGTATAAAATTAATGAAAAATTAGGCTTCAAACCAGTTCCATCTAGCATGGATTATAGTAAGAAAATTTAAATCTATTTTTAGTTTACTTTAAGACGATAAAATGATATTAACAAGCATCACGACATCGACTACATCAATATTTCCATCTAGGTTTAAATCACCATTATTTATAAAATCGCTTGAATCTAGAATTATACCAACTAATAAAACTACATCTTGAACATTTATATTTAAGTCCCCATTAACATCACCCAATTGACTCAAATCTGATGTAACATTCAAAGTAATTGGTATATCAACATTAGAATTTCCTGTTGAAGAGATTGTAATTAAAGCATCATATACACCTTCCATCAAATTTTGTGTATCAACTTCTATGTAATACTGAGATGATTCAGAATTATTCAATTCACCAGATAAAGAACTACCATTTTGAGGAGATATGTTAAGCCAATCAGTGGGGACATATGGTCTTCTAAATTTTAATGACATATTATCACTAAAATAGTTACCATCATATTCATCTACTTGTGATGCTATTGTACCTAACTGATTTTGAATACCTACCGTAGCACTATAATTTCCATCAATATTTAAATAATTTACATCTATATCTCCATTTAAATAAAAAATAACTTGGAAACTATATGATGTATTCTCAAAACCCTCAGATACCCAATGAGCAACATTATCAAACCAAATAATACATTTTTGATCATCACAATTATAAAAAATATTTCCAGCACAATCAGAATTACAATTATCATTAACAGGATTTAAATCATCCCAAAAACCAAATATAGCAGGTCTAGGATAATCAACTGATGGAATGTTTCCATTATACCACTCAGAATTATCCTCTCCAAATCCAACCCAACCATTTGCATTAATAATAAAATCAGAATATGTCTCACCATAAAAAGGAAAATCAAAACCAATTTGAATGCTTTCTGTACTACTATCATTTGATGTAAAACTTACTTGAGTCGCATCATCAATAATATTTATCCATTCATTATTGAATTCACTACTAATATTTGAATCGCTCCAAAAATAGCCATACGAATCAGGTTCATCTCCCGCAACATCAAAAGGAGATTCTAAGTCTGGATAACTTTTACTTAAAATATAACTAAGTACTGAACCCTCTTCTCCATTATTTGTTATTGTCAACAATGAGAAATCACTATTTCCTTCCAATACTTCAAAATTTGTATAAGGAATATTATAACTTAGTTGAGCAGATGGAAGTGAAATTGGTGCTTGAGTCGTAATAAATAATGCTGTTTGATCAGCCAATTGCATTGCAGAACGAGCATAATTATCATAATATGTATACTGCAAACCGTCATTAGATAAATGATTTTCTATTCCAATAGTTGCGTAGCTTCCATGGATAGGAGGGTATGATGTAAAGCTTCCACTAGATGTATTATTAAAATCTTGATATTGAATTTTAATATTGTTATCACCATTTGGTTCAGCTGAATCATTATAAATGATAATTTGAAATGTATTTGAATCATTGCCCCAATCTGTTCTCATGTTATCCCACTGAATAATAACATTTTCGTTGTTAGAATATACGTAAACATCACCATTATTATTTGTGGTAAGGTCATCCCAAAATGCAGCAATCATAGGAGTGGGTCCACCTGCACCAGGTATAGGGTAATTTCTAAACGAGGCTGAGCCTGCTGAACCTGGCGAAACCCAACCATTGGTACAAATTGTTAATTCATTGTATTCAATACCATAAAATTTAAAGGTGAATGGTAAGAAAATATTAGCTAAAGGTCCATTACCACTCCAATTTCCATCACCACTATTCGATAAATTAAGATTATTACCTATTGAACTTATCTCAATCCAATCATAGTTTGGAGCTAAATCATAATCCAAATCTCCTGAATCATAAATATAATATCCATATTGATCTGGACCCATAGGGTCTTCTACTGTTGCAATACCTACACTTAATACATAATTTTCGATACTAGAATAACCTTCGCTTGATTCAAGCATTAATTGAAGAATAAATTGCGTTCCTCCTGCAATATCATTGCTCAAAGTAATATTAAAAGAATTATTTGATGTAGCAGTTTCCCCGGAATCCAATGAACCAAAACTTCCAAAGGATTGATTTATTTCAATTTGATTACCAGGAAATTGTAATTCTCCGGTTACATTAGTTGCTTGCAACATACCAGAATTATTAACACTAATATTCAAATTTAAAGTTTGACCAGGTTGGGCAGAACCTCCATTTACTATTGTCAACAAACTACCCATTACATCAATTGGTATACTTGATTCCCATTGATTAGAATTTTGATCAGTTATTGTTAATTTTAAACCCAAATCTTCATACTGCTTAGCTTCTGAGGAAATAAAAATTTCAAAATCATCTAGATAAATTGTTGAACCAGGTGAAATATTATTAATTGTTGAAGCAGAATTATTAAAAGTTACATTATTTGAATTTGATGAAAGTACCGCAGTCAAATTTGTTAATGTTTGAGTACCATAATTTTTTACTGGAATTGATAAAGCCATATTTTCACCAGCATATGCAATACCATCATTTCCATCACTTATTATAATATTCTGGCTAGTATCAAAGTTAACATTTGCGGAACTTTCCTGAATACTTATTGTACTTTGATATGGTTTATGATCATGTTTTGTTACAGTTAAAATTATATTACCATTTTGATTTGGATTTAAATTGTATGTTACCATACCTGAATCATCTGTGAATAAATTTGTTGCAATATTTTCATTATCTATTAAAAAAGAAACTTGACTATTTGTAATAGGAGTTCCCTGATCATTATTTACCTGAACTTGTAAAAAATTTGTTCCATAAGTGACTTCATTTTCATGTATTACCGAAAATATTTCAGGGGAATCTGTATATAAATGTGTCGCAGCATCTCCCATCAAGTTATTCCATTGTGTAAATGCGCTTATCCATCCATATGGGTCTCCAGGATAAGTATTATTTAATGCTAACTTACCACTAGCTAGTGCAGCACCAGCTGTTTCAACGTCATCTGCTAGAAGACCATTGTAAATGCCTAAATCAACAATATTATTAAATAGTGTATGAGTATTCCATGTAGCCGTTCCAATGGATGCAACTCCTCCTCTCGGATTCGTAACAGAACCAGCTCTAAAAAATTTTTCTGACATGCAGGTCTGATCTTCTGCAAATGAACCTGTTCCACATGTAAGTATCGTTGCAAAAGGTAATTTCCATCCATTACTTGCATCATCAACATCACTAGTATTAAATCCGCTCATACCTAAATAACCTCTATAATTAAAGAATAGAACTCCTTCTTCTAATTGATTTTCCATCCATGTAGCCCATCCACTTCCTGATGTTTTAATAGCAACGTCCCCAAAACCGTGATTTTGCATTGATTGTTTAATTGCCTCCTTGGTTATTGCACAAGAATTTCCAGAAGTTGATGGATCACCTGCCATAGCAGCCCTTTCATAATAATTAGGATAATTATCTAGATATGTGGCTTTTTCATAATTTAAGATTTTGTAAACAACTGTTGTTAATTCACTACTACTTCTAATAGACATTCTACCAATCAAAACTTCTGGTAGCAAATCATTTCCATCTAGTTGAGAATAAGGGTGATCACCTTCACATTGGTTACCATAACTATCATGACCAAAGTCTTCATAATAAGTAGGTAAACTATAAGTACCACCTACATCACCTATTAAATTCACATATTCAGGAGCAGGATTAAAATTATCATATGCATTTTCAATGTAATTTTTAATTGATGAAGTTGAACTTCCTGTTTCAGAAGTTGTAGCAGTATAAACTACATAACCTCTTTCTTTTCTCCATTGAACTAATTGTTCAAACTGTGAATTATTAATTACACTGCTAGAACCAATATATAAAACCGAAGGCTGTTGATATTCTTCTCTATTATTAGAATTGTAATTTATAATAGAATTTTTATAAATATTCTCAAAGACTCTTGATGGGGGCATCTGCCTTCTTCTAATATCTGTAATTTCACCAGATTCTGTTATTGAAATACTAATTTTTTGATATACTTCTAATTCTTTTTTTTCTGGACTATATTTAAATGGAACAACTGAAAGATTTGCTACTACTAGATTTCTCATTATCATTGGATCAGATAATGTAATATTTTCTAGAGGATAACTATTTTTTGATGAATAAAATGATTCATTTTTTAAATCTGGAGTTATTTTTTCTAATCCGTTTTCAATTTTTTGATTCGGGAAAATATCAATATTTTCAATTACATAGGACTCTTCAATATCAAATGTAACATTATATTCTTTGCTAGGATTTAACATAAACATTGTAGAAAACAATGGTAACTTAGGCATACCTAATTCAGATGTTTCGCCATGAGAAGATGATTTGATTTTCATGAAACTATTTTTTTGTTCTAAATGAAATTCATCTAACTCAAAATTTATAGAAAAAGTTTTAGAATTAGGAGATTCTAATAAATTAAAATTACTTTTTGAAGAAAAAAGTATAGAAAATAATAAAAGTATGAAATTAATAAAATATTTTGCCAATTAGCTCTTCCTCTTTTTTTGTTCAATAATATATTAAAAATGCAACATGATTTTAAGTTTATATTTGTTTCAAAATGTAATTAAACATTTATATTTTAAATTCACATTTATTAATTTATGAATATGGAGCCATACGTAATACCTATATTTACAGATGAGTGGTGGAGAAATAATATTGTTACTTTTCTCATCATTGGCTTTTTACTATTCATAGGTAATAAACTCAATAAAAAAAATAATTATTTTAATTTAATAATTGGTTCCTTTTTAATACTAAGATTACCTTGGAATCAATATTATCAGTATCAAATTGGTCAATATAATCTGGAATGGAGTCTTCCTCTTCAAATGTGTAGTTTCTCATCTTTTTTTTCTGGGTTAATACTCGTTTTACATGGATTAAATATTGATAAAAAATATAAAAATTTATTATTTGAATTTTTGTTATATTGGAGTGTTGGTGCATTTTATTCATTCATTACTCCACAATACACAACTGGGATTGAAGGTTTAATTTATTATGATTACTATGTTTCTCATGGAGGAATTTTATTTTCAATTTTATTTTGCAGGCTATTTTTAGGATATTTTCCAAGAAAAGGTTCTTGGAAAAAAGTTTTCATATATTCACAATTTATTTTACTAATTATACATGCAATAAATTATACAATTGGTGGACAAGCAAATTATTTTTATACAATGATTCCTCCTGCTGTTGATAACCCACTAGTAGTTGGAGCCTACCCTACACATATAATATTAATGAATATTTTTGCAGGAATACATTTTTACTTTATTTATTTACTTACGAGAAAAAGATAATTTATTATTGCAGTATAGCATTTACTAAAATAACTATATCAACAACATTTATACTACCATCGTTGTTTAAATCACCTAAATTAGAAATACTAACTCCATCTAAAACAACATTAACAAGTAATACAACATCTATAACATTCACAATACCATCTAGATTAATATCACCAAAAACCTCTTCAGCTTCAACATTCAAATTAAAAGATAGTTCTTTTGCAGCATATTCATGATTAACTGGATGAATTTGTAAACGAATTGAAGAATTAGATTGATTTAATTGGGTAACCAAAAATGATAATTCTGAACTTTGATAAGGATCTATTGTTATTTCACCTTGTGTGTATTCAAATGATGGAGTACCTCCATCCAAAGGGTCTGATAAAGAATACCTGTAAGTATTACTATATCCGCTGTGGTTTGTAATAATAAATTTTAAAATATCATCTACAACAACGAGATCTTCTCCATCAATATTCGTAAAATTATCTACAACTATACTAAATATTTCAGGATGAAGTGAAGGAATTTTATACGTTCTATACCATACAGCATTTATATCACCCTGATAATTCCAAATTACTTCTTTATCAGAATTAACTTCTCTTAGTGTGGGTTCTTGCTGACCCATTCCATTACCAAAAGTATAAATGAGATAGTTTCCATTATCAAGTAATTGTACGCTTCCCATACCAGCACCAAATAAATTTACTGGCAGTACATATTCCCACTCAGTCTGACAATAGCTATTATTAATTACTCTAACTCTCCTAATTCTAGTTGTCGGAAAATTATCATCCTCATTTAGAATCGTGCTAATGTTTCCATTATCAAAAAACAATAAACTACCATCATCAAGTAATTGAATATTATGCTGGAAACTAAATCCAAGATCCGTACAAATATTATCACCACCTGTTCCAAAACCATCAGGCATTCCCATATTCCAAATAACTTCTCCAGATGGATATGCAATTTTACTAATCCTTGATAAATGTCTGTGTGAAACGTAGATTACACTTTCATTTTCATCGAAGTGAAAAGCATTGGAATGCATCCAATCAAATGCTCCTTGATCAAATGCCTGCCACCAAAAACCTCCATATAAATCAGTATGTTGCTTATCAAAATGATCAAAAGGGTTCCAATTCCATACTTCATTTCCATCCTTATCCCATTCAACTATTCTCATACCTATATATG
>Ga0066378_10001075_pt1 | contig 10609 bp, 8 predicted proteins | sample Knorr_S23_td_DCM_FD_70947 | JGI IMG/M metagenome (GOLD analysis project Ga0066378, IMG submission 70947) | Marine microbial communities from Southern Atlantic Ocean transect - Knorr_S23_td_DCM_ad_71m_LV_A | ecosystem: Environmental > Aquatic > Marine > Oceanic | place: Southern Atlantic ocean...
CCTGATTCTGATGAAGCAGAGGATGTTATAAATCAGGAAGAGTCCAAAAGAGTCTCCAAACAGAGAAAACGATATAAAATACAAGAGGTAATAAAAAAAAGACAAATCATACTTGTGCAAGTTACAAAGGAAGAGAGAGGCAACAAAGGCGCCGCATTGACATCATATATCTCATTAGCTGGTCGCTACTGTGTCTTAATGCCAAATACTGCAAGAGGGGGTGGAATATCTCGCAAGATATCAGATATTAAGACAAGAAATAAAATCAAAGCCTCGATAGACTCACTCAAGATCCCAGATGGGATGGGAGTCATAATAAGAACCGCAGGAGCTCAGAGGACTAAAACAGAAATTAAGAGAGATTTTGAATATCTAACCCGTTTATGGCAAACGATTAGGGACTTAACTTTGAATTCTTCAGCACCCGAACTAATTTATGAAGAAGGCAGCCTAGTTAAAAGGTCAATCCGAGACCTCTATAACAAAGATGTCGAAGAAATTGTAATTTCTGGTGAGAACGCATTTATTGAGGCAAAAAACTTTATGAAAATGCTTATACCCAGCCATGTTAAATTTATAAAAAAATATTTGGATACCGTTCCCCTTTTCATAAAGTATGATGCTGAGTCCGAGCTAGATAATATGTTCCATGAAAATGTAAGACTTCCTTCCGGTGGATATCTCGTTATCAATCAAACGGAAGCACTCGTTGCTATTGACGTAAACTCAGGAAGGTCAACCAGAGAGCACAATATTGAAGATACGGCGCTACGAACAAATCTAGAGGCGTCAGATGAAGTGGCTCGACAGTTGAGACTCAGGGACCTAGCTGGACTTATTGTCATCGATTATATTGATATGGAGGAAAGAAGAAATAATAGATCAGTTGAGAAGCAATTAAAAGATGCGCTGCGAGCAGATAGAGCGCGAATACAAGTTGGCCATATTAGCCAATTTGGATTAATGGAGATGTCAAGGCAGAGAATGAGATCTTCACTTATTGAAAGAGCTGGATCGATCAGCTCTCAGTCCGTACAAATCATTCGCGCTATTGAACAAGATCTTTTCAAAAATGGCAAAAACGATATCAAGCTCTATACAAATAATGAACTATCTGGTTACTTACTCAACACCAAGAGGAAAAATTTATACGAAATAGAAGACAGATACGGAATAACGATCGAAATAAAAGTTGCGGAGATTGATGGAGATGAAACGTTTAAAATTGAACGTAGCGAATTAAAACCAGATCCTAAGCTATCCAACTCAGCAGTAAGCATAGACAGCGTTTACGAAGATAAATCAGATATTAAAATGCCTATTGATGATGAATCGGAGCAAGAAGTCAACGAAAAAACCCAGCCCAAACACAAAAAAAACGTAAAGCGGAAGCCACCAGTAAGTCAGAAAAAAATAAAAACTGCGAGCAAACATCCAAATAAAAAAGACAAATCAGAGATGGATGAAGAAATAGCTGACACTAAAACTATAACAAAACCAAGAAAACAGAAAAAAGTGGAGACAAATAAGCGCAATAAAAAAGCCAGTGATCCAGAGGAAGACAAGAAAGTCACGAAAGCGAAGAAAGTAACCGCTAAGAAAAAAGCTCCCATTAAGGAAAAAGTAAAGGATACGCTAAAACCAGTCGAAAATCCAAAAACAGGTTGGTGGGATGATTAATGGAAATCGGATTTTTTTAGATACATTAAACAAATGCATACTTACCCTATTTATTTTATTTTTTCCAATTAGTGACACCTATTCCAGAACAATTGTTAAAGATGCAGAAATTGAAAAGCTCTTATCTGAGTATACTGCAGATCTTCATAAAATTGGACTTGGGGTAACAAGTCAAAATATATTCATCGTATCAGATCAAAGTATTAATGCATTCGTAACTGCTAAGGGCAATATTTACATAAATACTGGCTTAATATATCACGCAGACAGTCCAAATGAGGTTAAATCTATAATTGCTCATGAAATTGGTCACATATTGAACAATCATCACATAACTCGGATGATTGAATACGAAAACTTCCAAAAGAAGCAAAGTATTGCGCAAATTATCGGTATTGGTACTGGCTTAACGGGAATGCTTACTGACTCAGATGCACTGTCTGATATTGGTACTGGAATTACACTCGGTGGCTCGGATCTTGCAAGAAGAGATTATCTTCAACATTCACGGGTCCAAGAATATGAAGCTGATATGAGCGCCATTAGTATGATGGAGTCAATTGGGGAGTCATCAAATGGCTTGCTTCAAATGCTCGAAAAAATTAAAAAATCACAACAAATTTATAGTGGTGACATAAATCCTTTAGAGTTAACACATGAATTGCCCCAAGACAGAATAGATTTCCTAAAAAACAAGATATCAAAACAGAGATCTTACGCGGTTCAAGATAGTGAAGAGCTAATACATAGGCATAATCTGGCCAGAGCTAAGATAATTGGCTATCTAGATCTTCCAAATAAATTCGCCGAAGATACACCATATGCAAATTACTCAAAAGCAATATCATACTATCAAAAAGGTAAGTATGAACAATCAAAATCAATAATGATTAGCTTGATTAAGGAATTTGAATATGCATATTTTTATGAGCTTTTAGCGCAAATATATTATGAAATAAAAGAGTATGAACTTGCAATAGAGACCTTAAAAAAAGGGAAAACTCTGCTTGAGCAGCCCGAGTTAGAGTTTTCAATACTTCATGCAAAAATTCTTACTGATATCGATGGGGATGAAAATATACGTGAAAGCATCTCACTTCTGGATCCTCACAAAGACCAAACTATAAGCAATGTTAGAGTTTATTGGCAGCTATCAAAGTCATATTTTAAATTAAATAATATCCCAATGGCTGACCTGAGTGTTGCTCAATACTATTCAATACTTGGACACAAAGATATGGCACGTAACTTTGCAAAACGGGCGAAGAATGGACTTACCCCATACTCATCAGAATGGCTTCTGGCAGATGATATTCAAAATATTAACTGAATAAATAAATAATTAATTCAAATTTAATCAAATATAGTCTTTAATGACCTCATGAGTGATAATTCTAAAATTTTCATTATTAACGGACCCAATCTCAACTTATTAGGTAAAAGGGAGCCCGAACATTATGGCAATAAGACATTAAATGATATAAAAGAAAACTGCCTAAATTATGTAGCAAAAAAAAATATTGAGTTAATATTTGAGCAATCAAACGATGAAAGTGTAATAATTGAGATGATACAGGCCGCGTCAGATAGCGATGGTATAATAATAAACGCCGGTGCTTATACGCATACATCCATTGCAATTCATGACGCATTAAAATCATCAAATTCACCTGCAATAGAGGTTCATTTATCAAATATCCACAAAAGAGAGGAGTTCAGGCATAAATCATATATCTCGGGAGTAGTAGACGGTATAATAATAGGGCTTGGTGATCAAGGGTACATATTGGCAATAGATGCAGTCACAAAAATAATGAATGAAAGAGTCAGCTGATGGCAAAAAAACCCATAAATGAGATTGAGGTTATAAGAGAAATCTCAACCATTATAAAAGATCAAAATCTCTCTGAAATTGAAATAGAAAGAGATGGTGTAAAAATTAGAGTGCAAAATCAAAGTATGCACACCAACCAAGTCAGTCAAGTCATTGCACCATCATCGCCAAATCAAGTTGTAGCCCCACAACCTGCTCCTGCAGTTAGTGATGAACAGGTAGTCTCAGCACCATCAAAACACGAAAGTGCAAAATATGTAAAATCACCAATGGTTGGTACCTGCTATTTATCGCCTGAGCCTGGCAGTAAACCGTTTATTGAAATTGGGAAAAAAATCAATAAAGGAGATCCCATTATCATCATTGAGGCGATGAAAACCTTCAACACAATACCAAGCACTGAGACGGGCATCATAAAAAACATATTTGTTACTGATGGACAACCAATTGAATTCGGTGAAGATATCATAGAAATAGAATGAAGAAATTTTTCGAGAAGGTCTTAATTGCCAATCGGGGTGAAATAGCACTTAGGGTCCATCGGGCATGCAAAGAATTGGGAATTAAGACTGTTGCAGTTCACTCTTCAGCCGACAATGAAGCTATGCATGTAAAATTAGCAGATGAGAGTGTTTGCATTGGACCACCCCAAGCAAAAGATAGCTACTTAAATATTCCTTCGATAATATCTGCTTGTGAAATAACTGGTGCAGAAGCAGTCCATCCAGGATACGGTTTTTTATCTGAGAATGCTCACTTTGCAGAAATACTCGAGGCTCACAATCTTACATTTATTGGTCCCAGCTCGGAGCACATCCAGATTATGGGAGATAAAATAACGGCTAAAGAAACCGTATCAAAATTAGGAATACCGGTTGTGCCAGGTTCTAATGGTAAAATTGAGGACTTAAATCATGCAAAAAAGATTGCCGATGAAATAGGTTATCCAATACTAATCAAGGCCTCATCCGGAGGCGGCGGTAAAGGAATGAAAATTGCGCACGCCTCAACAGATCTTGAAAATGCATTCAATCTAGCAAAAGTTGAGGCTAAAGCATCATTTGGAGACGACACAGTCTATATTGAAAAATATTTAAATGCCCCAAGACATATAGAGATTCAGATATTTGGTGATAAGCATGGAAATGCAATACACCTTGGGGAAAGAGATTGTTCTTTGCAAAGAAGAAATCAAAAGGTTCTTGAAGAGGCGACATCGCCAGTTATTGATGATAATCAGAGAGAAAAAATTGGCAATATTGCCGCTCAAGCCATATCAAAGCTGGGATATGTTGGTGCAGGAACCATTGAATTTTTATATCAAAATGGAGAATTTTACTTTATTGAAATGAACACAAGATTGCAGGTTGAGCATCCAATAACAGAAATAATTACAAACATTGATTTGGTAAAAGAGCAAATATCTATTGCCGCAGGTAGCGAACTATCCTTAAAACAAGAAAATGTCAGTATTAACGGTCACGCAATAGAATGTAGAATTAATGCTGAAAATCCAAAGACATTCGTTCCTTCGGCTGGTAAAATTATAACCTATCATCCAGCGAGTGGTCCGGGAGTGAGGGTTGATAGCGCTGCATATGCGGGATACTCAATTCCACCATACTATGACAGCATGATTGGAAAATTAATAGTTTTTGGCCAAGATAGGAATGACTGCCTTGCAAAGCTTGACAGGGCGCTGGATGAATTTGTAATTGAAGGCGTAGAGACCACACTTCCATTATTTAAAGATCTGCTTAGAAATAATGATATTCAAGAAGGCAATTATAATATCCACTGGCTAGAAAAATACCTTGACCAGTAACTCAGTTTTATTGATTAATTTCGTTTAATATTATCTCCTCTTTGTCATGGCAATCTTTTAGTCGTATTTCGAAGTATGAATTTTCCATCTCGGAATTCAAACTAGGATTTTGGTTATATAATAGGAAATTTCTGTAAATTCTTGTTTCATTTGGCTCATTACGCTCTATATCAATATTGCCAACTAGCTCCCGTGGGGAAGTTACTTCAAAACATGAATTTACCTTTATTGCTAAATTTTTATATTGCGTCTCTGAATTTATTGGAATAGTTAGAATTTTACGATCCAGGGTTATTGTATTTGAGATTAAAATAACCGCATTCTTATATTTTGTAGCCTGTTCTGCAAATATTTCTGATGTTGATGCTATCAAATATATTGTAAACAAGAATAACTTTAGAATTTGATTGATTTGTTGTATTGCTTAACCCTCAAGAGCCAAACACTGCATTACCGAGCAGTCCAATAAGATCGATTGAGCCCTGAGTTAACTCTATAGAGTCTCCTGCGATAAGCATTTCGTCTGAGCCCCCTGGTTCAATGGCAATATAATTTCCCCCTAAAAGTCCTTCAGAACTAATTTTAGCGCTGCTGTCAGCAGGTATCTTTACCTCATTGTTAATTTGCATTAAAACCACCGCGTCATAAGTTTGTCCATCAAGATTTTGTGATGTAACTGAGCCAATTTTTATTCCAGATAACCTGACGTCTGCGCCCGTCATTAGACCTGAAACCTCAGTAAATATTGCGGATATTTCATAAGTTTGAGAGGAATTACTTTTACCTGAATTCGAATAAGCATAATAAAAAAATGTAATCGCAACAAATATTACACCTAGTCCAACAAGACTTTCAAAAAAATTACTTTTCATGCGTACATCCCTATTTTAGTTATGGGCTCCAAGACTCATAGTTTCCCTTTTGCTCATCATTAACTATTTTTTTAGATAAGCTACCTGATGGCCGATATGCGCTATCGGAGCCCGTCAGGTTTGGCAGGTGACTTTTCATCCACTTTTTGTCAGATCTTTCTTGCTCAGATGGTATTTCATCAACAACACCGTGCAACCATGTATGCCACTTTGCGGGTACTTTTGATGAATCCGCATAGCCATTATAAATAACCCATCTTCTTTGTTTTTTGGCCTTCGTTTTACTCATGTAGTATTTATTTCCAAATACATCTTGACCAATATTTTGACCAAAAAGCCTTGTATATAACATCGTTGAAATAGTTTGTCCGTTCCACCAAGTGAAAGCTTGTTTTATAAGTCTGAGCATTTTAATTTCTTAATAAATTAAATATTATGTTACATAAAAAAAGAATCAAGTTAGTTTTATATTTAAATAACAAATTTTATATTAACATATAGTTTTTTATTTACTTTCTGAAAAAAAACTTTTTTTCTGAACAAACTTTACTTTTTGGTAAGGATCTACATATAGTATGTGTTGTATCTTTTCTAGCACTAATTATTGTATTTGTGCATAAAAGTAAAACATTGTTAAAAAGTATAAATAATTAAAATTATCTGTAGACATAAACAACAAAAAAATTAAATTAGTAGTTCTGCGAGTACACAAGAAAGAAGGAATAAGATGAAAATAGTTAGATGTTTCACTAAAGAGAATGAATCCCCATACACACAGATTGAATTTACCAAAACATCAAGTCAAATAAAGAATCCAGATGGCTCTATTGTATTTAAGCTTGATGATATTGAAGTGCCCAAAAACTGGAGTCAAGTTGCCGCAGATATTATAGCCCAAAAGTATTTTCGAAGGGCAGGTGTACCGCAGTCTCTAAAAAAAGTTGAAGAAAATGATGTCCCAAGTTGGTTATGGAGGAGTGTTCCAGAGTCAGATGAGACTGAAATGGGTTCCGAAACAAGCTCCAAACAAGTATTCGATAGGTTAGCGGGAACTTGGACTTATTGGGGTTGGAAGGGTAATTACTTTGATACGGAAGTTGATGCAAAAAACTATTTTGACGAGCTCAGGTACATTCTTGCAAGCCAAATGTGTGCTCCAAATAGTCCGCAATGGTTCAATACAGGCTTGCATTGGGCATATGGTATAGATGGACCCGGACAAGGTCATCACTACGTAGATTACGAAACAAAAAAATTAACCAAATCGACATCTGCTTATGAGCATCCTCAACCACACGCTTGCTTTATTCAATCTATTCAAGATGACCTAGTTAATGAAGGCGGAATTATGGATCTATGGACGAGAGAAGCTAGGCTCTTCAAATACGGCTCGGGAACTGGCTCAAATTTCTCAAAAATTAGAGGCGATGGAGAAGGACTATCTGGCGGCGGTAAATCATCCGGATTAATGAGTTTTTTAAAAATTGGTGACAGATCTGCAGGTGCTATAAAATCAGGCGGAACAACAAGGCGTGCCGCAAAAATGGTTGTGGTTGACATTGATCACCCGGATGTTGAAGAATTTATAGATTGGAAAGTAAAGGAAGAAAAGAAAGTTGCTGCTCTTGTAACGGGATCAAAAATATGCGCAAAACATCTAAATTTAATTCTTAAAGCTTGTGTCAATTGTGAAGGCTCTGAGAAAGATTGTTTTGATCCGAAAAAGAATCCTGCACTAAAGAAAGAGATAATCAGCGCGAGAAAATTGCAGGTTCCAGAAAATTACATAAAAAGAGCAATACAATTTGCTGAACAAGGCTATACCTCCATGGCCTTCGAAACCTATGATACTGACTGGGACTCTGAGGCGTATTTGACTGTCTCAGGTCAAAACTCAAATAATACTGTTCGCTTATCAGATGACTTCATCCATGCGCTAAAAAGTAATGATGATTGGCACCTAAGATCTAGAAGAGATAGTTCGCCTGTTAAGACAATTAAAGCGAATGATCTTTGGGAACAAATCGGTTATGCTGCATGGGCTTCAGCTGATCCAGGACTTCAGTTTCACACAACAATAAATGACTGGCATACCTGTCCTGAAGGAGGAGAAATCCGTGCATCAAATCCATGCTCCGAATATATGTTTCTTGATGATACAGCGTGTAATTTAGCATCAATTAATTTAATTAAGTTCAGAAATAAAGATGGAAGTTTTAAAATTGATGAATTCATTCACACCGTCAGACTATGGACCATGGTTCTTGAAATATCAGTCCTAATGGCGCAGTTCCCATCTAAGAATATTGCAAAGCTCTCATACGAATATCGTACTTTAGGTCTTGGCTATGCAAATATTGGCGGTTATTTAATGACAAACGGTATCGCTTATGACTCTGATGAAGGACGTGCAATTTGTGGTGCTATAACAGCATTAATGACGGGAATAGCATACAAAACATCCGCAGAAATGGCATCAGAGCTTGGGCCATTCCCTGATTATAAAAGAAATGCAAAACATATGCTCCGGGTAATGTCAAATCACCGTAACGCTGCGCATGGTAATACGGACGGCTATGACGGGCTATCCACAAATCCCGTTCCTCTAAATCATGCCAATATCAAGGAAAAGGATTTGCTAGCTGCAGCAACAAAATCTTGGGATGATGCAGTTGAGTTAGGTGAGAAACACGGATACAGAAATGCTCAGACCACAGTTATAGCTCCAACCGGTACAATCGGCTTAGTCATGGATTGTGATACAACAGGCATCGAGCCTGATTTCGCACTAGTAAAATTTAAAAAACTCGCTGGGGGTGGTTATTTCAAAATAATTAATAGAGCAGTGCCAGAGGCATTAAAAACACTTGGCTACGGAGATAATGCAATCAACAACATAGTTGATTATGCTGTTGGTCAAAATACACTGAAAAATGCCCCAGGAATTAACCATGAAAAACTAGAAAGTAAAGGTTTTCAAAAAAAACAACTTGATGCCATCGAAGAGCAACTTGAAAATGCATTTGACATTAAGTTTGTATTTAATAAATGGACTTTAGGTGAAGACTTTTGCATGGATGTTCTGAAAGTTAGCGCAGAACAGCTTGAGGATTTCTCTTTTGATCTCTTGGAGCATCTTGGATTTAGTGAACAAGATAAACTTGATGCCAATATTTACTGCTGTGGAGCCATGACCGTAGAAGGTGCGCCGAGTTTAAAAGATGAGCATTTAAATATTTTTGACTGCGCAAATCCATGCGGCAGAACAGGAAAGCGTGCATTGTCAGTTGATAGTCATATTTTAATGCTATCAGTGGCCCAGCCATTTATATCCGGCGCAATATCCAAGACGATTAATATGCCAAATACAGCGTCAGTTGAAGATTGTAAGAACGCTTATTTAAAGTCATGGGAGCTCGGGCTTAAAGCAAATGCACTTTACAGAGATGGGTCAAAATTATCACAACCATTAAACGCCCAGGTACTTGACGAAGAAAGTGATGATGAGGCTGATATAGAACCAGCCGCTGAAAGAACGATTGATAAAATAATAGAAATAGCAGAGAGAACGGAAAGGGAAAAGCTACCTGATAGAAGAAAAGGTTATACGCAAAAAGCAGTCGTTGGTGGTCATAAAGTTTATCTAAGAACAGGCGAATATGATGATGGCAGAATAGGTGAAATATTCATTGATATGCATAAGGAAGGTGCAGCATTCAGATCACTAATGAATAATTTTGCAATAGCAATATCATTAGGATTACAATATGGTGTTCCACTTGATGAGTATGTCGACTGCTTCACCTTCACAAGGTTTGAACCAGCAGGCTTAGTACAAGGTAATGACGCGATAAAGAACGCTACATCTGTCCTTGATTATATATTCAGAGAGCTCGCGATTTCATATCTTGAAAGAAATGATTTAGCGCATGTAGACCCAAGCACAATATCACCTGATACCATAGGGAATGCTGAACTTGATCATCCTGCACCCGCAACAAAATATATAAGTACAGGGTATGGTAGAAGTAAAAATGATAATCTCTTCATTCTGCCATCTGCCGACTTACAACTGACAGGAACGAATGATATGTTAACAGCAGCCGCGTCCAATGTGAGTATGAGTAATACGGGTATGTCAGAGAGTACAGAGTCGCAACCAGCCCAAGCAAATGTTGCGACTGATGTGGAGATTGAAAAGAATGACCTGATAACGCAAGCAAGAATTAAAGGCTATGAGGGCGTGGCTTGTGATGACTGCGGAAACTTCACAATGGTAAGGAATGGAACGTGCCTTAAGTGTGATACGTGTGGTGCTACAAGTGGTTGCAGTTAAGATTGTAGGTATCTAAGTTGGATCGTATTGGAATCTAGACGTACTGTATCACTTTGGTACAT
>Ga0066378_10001079_pt1 | contig 10594 bp, 10 predicted proteins | sample Knorr_S23_td_DCM_FD_70947 | JGI IMG/M metagenome (GOLD analysis project Ga0066378, IMG submission 70947) | Marine microbial communities from Southern Atlantic Ocean transect - Knorr_S23_td_DCM_ad_71m_LV_A | ecosystem: Environmental > Aquatic > Marine > Oceanic | place: Southern Atlantic ocean...
ATAAATACATTGGTGGATCATTTAAAAAAAGTAGGTGTCAAAGGTGTAGCTGCAGTTGAATCTGGATTAGTTCAAAAATGGCCTGATGGCACATGGCATGATTTTTTTATTGAAAGGTTAACAATTGAAATCAAAGACGAAAATAATACTTTAGTGGGCTTTGGTGCTAGATCATTAGATAATAAATTACCAAAATATATAAACACTCCCCAAACATCTCTTTTTAATAAATCTAATATCCTTTTCGGATTAAACAATGCAAAAGACTACATTGGAAATGAATGCGTTATAGTTGAGGGGTACATGGATGTTTTCGCTGCACATTCGGAAGATTTCAGAAATGTTGTTGCATGTATGGGAACATCTGTAACTAAAGAGCAACTAGAACTCGTTTCTAAATATACTAATAAAGTAATATTATGCCTTGATTCAGATATTGCTGGGAGAAGAGCATCTGTAAATAATTTAATAAAATTGATAAATTCCGACATTAATTTAACAAATATTAAATTAGAAATTGAAGTAGCATCAGTTACTGAAGGGAAAGACCCTGATGAATTAATAAGAAATAATCCTGCTGATTGGAAAAAAGTAATTGAAAGCTCAATCCCTCTCCATAGCCATCTTATAAATAACTTAGAGCTTGTCTTTGACTTAAATGATCCAATTCAAAAAAATCAAGCAGCAAATTCAGTTTACAAAATAGTTTTTGAAAACCAGAATAATCATATTCAAGATCAAATATTAAACTTGCTTTCAAAAAAACTTAATGTGTTAAGAGAAAACCTTCCAAAACCTGAAAATAAAAATAAAAATCTAAAGATTCCAGATCAAAAAAGTAGGCAGACATCAAATGAAAATTTGGTAGAGAGACATGTTTTAGCTTTAGTTGTACAAAATGAAAACCTTAAAAATTACATAAATGAGCACCCAGAAGAGATTTTTTCAGAAATTAAATTCAGAGAACTTTTTTCGAAAATCAAAGATGAAGAAATTTCAACTTTAGAAAATGATGAATTGCTAAAAGAGTTTATTTATGAACTAAAAAGTATATCTTTGCCTAAGAGTTTTGAAAAAGATTTGATTAGTGAACTAAATAATTGTATAAACAGATTATATGATCTTCATTTTAAGAGGCAAAAACGAGAGCAGGAAAAGATCTTCTATGATTCTGATGTCGATTTTAATGATGAAACAATTAAGTCGGTAATTACTGATAGCTTAAATACAAATAAATTAATCAAAAGATTGCAGTCGGAGCAAAATAAATGACCCAAGAAGAATCAAATTCAATATCAGTTTCATTTTCCTCAGATACAGATGATGATTCAGGCAATCAAGATGCATCAAGAGTTTTAAGAAAACTACTACCTGGAGCGACTGCAGAATTTGCAGACTCATGGGGAGAGCCTACCAATGATCAAGTTAATGAAATTGCTGAGGATCCAACATGGGAAGCAAATATATCCGATGCTGATATAACTGATGATCCAGTAAGAATGTATTTAAGAGAAATTGGGAAAGTTAATTTATTAAATGCCCAAGGTGAAAAAGATTTAGCAAAACAAGTTGAAAATGGAAAAATAATAAAAAACTTTCTTAGGGAAAATGCTGAACAAAGTAATCCAAATGTGCACATGCTGAAAACATTTGTAAGAAATATTGCTACAAATTTAGATTTAATAAAAGAATTAAAAAAACATTCTAAATTAGAAGATTATGAACTAACACCTTACTCTTTACTTACTGGCCAATCCGAAGATATTTTAAATGGTGCAACTAAGTCTGAAGAGGAAGAACAAGTAATTATTGCAATTTCAGACACATTAAACATGGATGAAGAAGAAATACACTTAAATATAAGTAATTTATCAGCAGGAATTCAGATATTTCCAAACTGGCTATTTGAGCATCTATTTGATGAAAAAGATGATTTAAAGTCATTCAAGAAAAAAGTTTCCAAGAAAAATATTAGCTTGGGTAATTTTAAAGATGATGAATTAGAAAATTTATTAAAAAATCATATTAATAAGCTTGAATCTGGAGCAAAACAATGTAGTGAACATCTTGTTCAAGCTAATTTAAGGCTGGTTGTTAGTGTAGCAAAAAAATATATTGGAAGGGGTATGTCTCTTTTAGATTTAATCCAAGAAGGAAATATAGGTTTAATAAGAGCTGTAGAAAAATTTGAATTTAGAAAAGGTTACAAGTTTAGTACTTATGCAACTTGGTGGATTAGGCAAGCTATAACTCGAGCAATAGCTGATCAAGCAAGAACAATCCGAATACCTGTGCACATGGTTGAAACAATTAATAAATTGTTAAGAGTAAGTAGAAAACTAGTTCAAGAGTATGGAAGAGAACCAACAACAAAAGAAATTGGTGAAGAAATGGAATTATCACCAGCAAAGGTAAGAGAAATTCTAAAAATATCACAAGAACCAGTATCTTTAGAAACTCCAATTGGAGAAGAAGATGACTCGCATTTAGCTGATTTTATAAAAGATGAAAAATCTCTATCACCTGTTGAAGCAGCTTCAAACAATTTACTAAAATCTCATGTAGGATTAGTTTTAGAATCTTTAAATCACAGAGAGCAAAGAGTATTACAATTAAGGTTTGGACTCGAAGATGGAAGAAGTAGAACCCTAGAAGAAGTGGGTCGTGAATTCGGTGTTACTAGGGAGAGAATTAGACAAATTGAAGCAAAAGCTTTAAGAAAATTAAGGCATCCCACAAGATCAAAAAAGCTTAGAGATTTTATGGATCCGAGTTATTAAGTAATAATTATTAACAATTATTTAATAATTATAAAAAATAATATAAAATATATTAATGCTTACTGACATTAGAGATATAATTATAATATTTGGAATTTCTGCATCTTTTTTACTTTTACTAATTTCAACTATCTTGGTTGTAAGTACATTTCTAAAGATCAGAAAATTAACAAAGTTTATTGAAAATTCATTGGAAGAAATATCAGATATTAGAAAAAAGGTTAAAAATACAATTCCGAAACCTGTATCAAGTGTAATTGATGGTGTAATTACTTTTAAGACTGTAATAGATAAATTATTTAATAAAAATAGAAAAGAAAATAAAGAAAAGGAGAATGAAAATGGCAAATGATAATGACACTAATTTTTCTAGCGGATTTATAATTGGAGGCATTTTGGGTTTAATAGGAGGATTAGTTTTTGCTCCTAGACCAGGAGAAGAAACTAGAGCAATATTAACTGAAGCTGGCAATGAATGGAGAGAAAAAGCTAAAGACCTTACTGAATTTGCAAAAGAAAGAATAATTGAAGCAACTAATGAAGGTAAAAGAGTTGCGGATACTTTAAGGGAAGAATTTGAAGATAAATCTGAAAGTTAACTAAATTTTGGATATGAACCCAGGAACTTTAAAGTAGAAACTTCTTCTATTTCTATCAAGCACTCTTTAATATCTTTGTCTTCGAAATGACCTTCTATATCTATAAAAAAGTAATAATTCCCTAACTTTTCTTTTGTTGGTCTAGATTCTATCTTGGTCATATTTATATTTTTTTTTGCCATTGGCTCTAAGGCTTTGAATAGAGAACCCGGGGAATCCTCATTAAAAGAAATAACAATAGAAGTCTTATCAGAAACTGTTTTTTTATTGGTTTTTTTATCGCTTATTACAACAAATCTGGTTACATTATTTTTTACAGATTGAATATTTTCACCCATAACAATTATGTCATCTTGCTCTTTCATCCAAGGAGGGCCAATAAAAACACCCTTTTCATTCGAATTTACTAAATCATTATATGAATCAGCTGTACTGTTAGATGCCTTATGTTTTGCATTTTTAAAATTTTTAACTAAATAGTCATAGCATTGTGCTAAAGCTTGGGGGTGACTGTAAACTACCTCTACATTAACTGGGTTGATTTTATCTAAGCTATATATTGAGTGATTAATTTCAATATTTAATTCAGCAATAATTTGAAAGTTATTCTTAGATGCTAAAAAATCTAACACTTCAACTATTGAGCCATTAATACTATTTTCTAAAGGAACTATAACTTGGTTAGCATCAGAAGACTTTAATGAATTTAAAACTTCATTTATTGTATTAAATGGAATTTTTAAATTTTCTTTATCGTAGAGTCTTGCAGCGTAAGAACTGTAAGTTCCTTCTGGGCCTAGATAACCAATTTTAAGCATTTTTATTTCCTTGAAAAAATCTTGTCATTGTTTCTTCGTTTCTGTTTGATGTAATAATAAGAATGTTATCACCTTCTTCTATATCAATATTTTCAGTGGATTGGTAAGGATTTCCTTTTGAATCGATTTTTCCAAAAATAATAGCTCTAAATGGAAGATTTAACTTAGCAAGATCCAATCCAATTGCATTTGAATCTTTTGGTATCTTTATTGACCATAATGAAGTACCTTTATTCCTTATATCTAGAAGACTAATTGGTAAAGTGATCCCAGAAGAATTAATAATTAATTCTAACACTGACCTTCCTTGAAAAAATAATTCGGTGATTCCATATGCATTAAATAAAGCAAGGTTTTCTTTACTATTTACAACTGAAACAACATTTTCTAATTTGTATTTATATTTAGCTATCTCACAAGATATTAAGTTAACCGAATCGCTAGAAGTCATAGCAACAAAAATTGTTTCAGAATTAGATCTATTTATGCCAACAAATTCTAAAAATTCAGTAGAACCTGAATTTCCATAAAAAGCAATTGTGTTAGCAAATTTATCATTTAAATTTCTAACCTTATTGATATCAGAATCAATAAAAACAATATCCTCAAAACCATACTCTGTAAGTTCTTTATACATTGTAATAGATTCATTATCTATTCCATTAATTATCATATTCTTGTTCATATCAATTACCCAACTTATTTAATAACTTTGTAATTTTTAGGTTATGAGAGTCAAAAATAATAAATCCAAATGATTCAAAAATTTCTGCCAAAACTAAATCTTCAAGGATCACAAAGATTGTTGAATTTGCGTTAATTTTCGATTTTTGAGCAATAAATAAACTATCAATGTCATTTTCAGAGTGAATAATAATAATATCTGATTCATTTAACCCTGCATCAATTAAGGTATCTATTTTCTTAATATCACCTGAATAGTATTTTATTTTCTTTGTTCTTGATAATCCCCAATTCAAATAGTTATTAGTAGTTATGTCTAAAAAATTTATTCTTTCAACTTTATCTACTATTTCTTCAGTGATTTTTCTTAATGTAATTTTTGAACCAATTGTTAAAATATTCATTTATTCATCATCCTGCCAAAGTAAAATTGAGCTATTAAAATTCATTATTAAATTATTTATACCTTTTACACCCCTAAAGGGAATGCTTTCAATTGAATTGTCTAAATTATCAGAATCTAAAATCTCTGAAAAATTTTCAAAAATAGATTTAGGAATAATTATTAAATCAGAATTAACTTCTTGGGATAGTTCAATTGTTCCATAAAAATAATCTCTGACTTTATAAATCAAGCCATTCATTCTTGAGTAAGGCACTTTTATTTGATTTAGATTTGACTCAAAACTTTTCAATAAGTGTTCAGATTTTTCGAATTTATCTTGAAGTTCTTTTTCTTCGCTATCTATTGGGTATTTAAAAGGAATTTGAACAATTGAACTAAATGTTATGTTAGCCCCTTTTGATTTAATTATTGAAGAGAATTTAGATATTAGTCTAGAATTTTTCTCAGTTTTACTTTCTAAAATTATTAATATGTTTTCCATTTCAATCTGCACTTATGTTTGTGGGCCTTACTACATCTGAAATCTTTTCATCTGGTCCTGCAATTATTAAAGTATCATTAGAAACCAGATTTTGATTTTCATCTGGATTAATTATTATATCTTCGCCTCTTTGTATAGCTATCAGGGTTACTCCATATCTATCCCTTAAATTTCCAAACCCACTGTTCTTTAGACTTTGATTAACGAGTCTAGGAGGAACTTTTATTTTGCTAATTCCATATGTAGAAGTAAGCTCCATGTATTGTTCAATTCCGGGTAAAAATAAATCGTGAGCAAGTTTTGTCCCCATATCAGTTTCTGGATATACAACTTTATCAACATTTATTCTTTTTAAAGTTTGGCCCTGAAGCTTAGAAACCGACCTTGCAACAACATTAGTAATTTCTAAGGATTTAAGTAAAACGCTTACCATAATACTGGCTTCAGTGTTTGAACCAATTGCCACAACAGCATATTCAAATTTTTCAATTCCTAATTCTCTCAATGCATCTTCATCGGTAGCATCTGCAGCAACGGCATATGTTACTTGACCAGCTAATTCCTGAACTTTATTTGAGTCTTTATCTATTGCTAAAACATCATGCCCCATTTGATAAAGTGTAGTTGCTACAGTAGTCCCGAATCTACCTAAACCAATTACTACAACTTGTGTTGTTTTCAAAATTTACTCCTTTTATCCTATTCTAACCTTCTCTTCAAAAAATCTGTACTCTATCTGTTTTTTTGATCCAGAAATTAATAAAGCAAGGGTCATAGGGCCGAGCCTTCCAATAAACATTCCTAATATAAATATTATTTTTGAAAATTCAGTGATTGCTGATGATGTCCCGGTTGACATGCCATTGGTTGCAAAAGCTGAAAATATTTCAAATGTTAAGTGGGCATGATTATATTGATCTTCAATAATCATTACTATAAATATTATAAATAAAACAATAAAGAGGCTAAGAACCAAAATAACTAATGATCTTACTCCAAGACTATATGGAATCTCTCTACCAGAAAATGAAATATTTTCTTTTCCTTTTAAATGACTAAAAATCATCATTAAAGAAAGTATAAAAGTGGTAATTTTAATTCCACCAGCTGTAGATGCAGGGCCACCACCAATAAACATCAAAACTCCACAAATAATATTTGTATAATCGTTGGTAAGTGACATATCAAATGAATTAAAACCAGCTGTTCTTGTTGACATAGATGTAAAAAAGCTATTAATTATCTTCTCACTTAAAGAAAATTGGCCTATAGTTTGAAAATTGGAATATTCAAAAATAAAAATTGTAACTGTCCCAATAAAAGTTAGCGCCAATGAACCAATTAAAATCATCTTAGTTTCTAAGCTCAAAAGCACCCTAAATCTTCGGAACCCCTTTTGGCCAAGAATTTTTCTATGATGTAATAGATCGTTTACAACAAAGTAACCTATTCCACCAAAGAAAAATAATAGTGACGTCAAAATTAAAATTAAGTTATTTAAGTATCCTTGCGAAAAAATATCTAAATTAGAATTTTCCTGAAATATAGTAAATCCAGCATTATTAAAAGATGAAATTGAGTGAAAAATAGATAACCATAAATTGTCTCTAAAATTATTGTCGAAATTAATATTAAATAATATTAAAAAAATTAAGGTTCCTATGATTTGAAATATCAATGAAGAGATTACGACTTTCAAAACCAACCCACTGATTGAATCTAATTTTTCTTCGCCTAAACCTTGACCCACCTGTACCCTTCTTGTAAGCCCTAAAGATTGGCCAGCAGCTATCAAAAAAAATGCAGCACCAGTCATAAACCCAATTCCACCTAAAACAATTAAAATAGCGATGATGATTTGACCATAAAATGTCCAGCTTGAAGTCGTATCAATAACTGTGAGGCCAGTAACAGTAGTTGCTGAAGTTGAAGTAAAAAGAGCATCAACGAATGAAATATTGTCAACATTAGAAAATGGAAGATACAAAAGAAAAGCTCCAATAAAAATAATAGTTAAAAACCCATAAACTACTATTAAAGGAGAAGATGCACCTCTTTTAGAAGTTTTTCTAGTTCCACTCCTAATGTATTGTGGTTTGAGATTTTTATCTCTCGGTCTTATTGATGAAGATTTTATTGCCATAAATGCAATTATATTGTTTTCCAGATCAAAAATGGAATTTGAATATGATAAGATAAATTGGTGAAAACTTATTTTTATTTAATAACATTAATTTCATTACTTTTATTGTCTTGTAATGAAATCCAAGAAGAAAAGATATTAGAAGAGCCTATGTCTGTTATTTCAGATGGCTATTTGCCAAGTTTAAATAAAACAATCGAGATTGTTTCTCCCTCGGTAGTGGCAATAAATACTTCTACAGTTGCCCTTGATAGATTCTTTATACCTAGAGTTAGAAGTGCAGATGGAAGTGGCGTGATTATTTCAAATGATGGATACATTATTACTAATGATCATGTTATTTCAGATGCAAGAGAAATAAGTGTTTTTTTAAATGATGGACAAAGCTTTATTGCTGAAGTCATTGGAAGGGTCCCTTTCAGTGACATTGCACTTTTAAAAATTAATGCTGGCTTCGATTTAGCACCTATATCAACTTCAAAATCACAAGATTTAAAGGTCGGGGACTGGGTCATTGCAATTGGTAATGCATTTGGATTAGTTGGAACTCCAACTGTTACAGCTGGCATAGTAAGTGCTAAAGAAAGAGTAATGATCACAGAGGATGATAGGACTCTAACAGATATGATTCAAACTGATGCGGCAATCAATGAAGGAAACTCAGGAGGCCCTTTAGTCAATTTAAAAGGTGAACTTGTTGGTATAAATAGCACAATTATGAGAGGAGCTGAAGGAATTGGTTTTGCAATAAGTTCAGATTTAGTACAAAGATATATTGATGATCTATTAAACTTCGGAGAAGTTCAAATTCCAAAAGAAGGTATTGAAGCTAGAACCATTGACAGTAATTTATTATCAACTTTGTGTGAATATGGATATAACGTTTGTGAACTGGATGAAAACTTAAAAGGCATCGTTGTTTTAGAGATAGAACCAGATAGCCCATCAGATAAATCAGGTGTAATGCCAGGAGATATAATCTTATCAATTAATGAAAAGCCTGTTAGGTCTAATGGAGAATATATAAGTTGGCTTTACAATTACAGGCCAGGTGAAAATATAAGTCTTAATATATTACGTGAGAATCAAGAAATTGAAATTTCTATGAAATTAGAAAAATATTAGTCATTTAATATTTATACTTATACTATACCCAGAAATTTTTTCAGCATTATTATCTATATCATTTCCAAGTTCAATTTTATTTGCTAAAACTTGAGTGCAAACATAAGAATAATTATCTTCAATTGCTTTAGTTACAGCTTTATCAGCATTAATTTTAATATCTATATTATCTGATACATCTAGATTTTTTTCTCTCCTTAAATTTTGTATTAATCTAATGACATCTCTAGAAATGCCTTCTCCGATTAAAACTTCATCAAGATTTATATCAAGGCTTACAATTATATTTTCACCAACTACGATTTGAGATGAGTCATCATTAACAATTTTGGATTCTAACTCATATTCACCTTCTTCTAGATTAATATTTCCAACAACAATTTTTCCGTCTACATCTTTCCATTCACCTAATTTTGCTAACCTAATACAATCTTGAACCTTTGATCCAATTCTAGGACCTAATTTACTTGGAATGATTTTGAGTTCTTCATTACCTTTATCATCAATTTTATTTTTAATAACAATTTTTTTTACATTTACTTCTTCTTTAATTAATTCAATATAGCTATTTAGCCATTCATTTTTATCAATATTAATTGCTAATTGGTGCAAAGGCTGCCTAACTCTAATCTTATTTTTTTTCCTAATTGAAAGAGATGTTGAAACAATTTTCCTGACAACATCCATATTCATGATTAGCTCTTTATCTTCAACTAAGTTACTAACGTCAGGCCAGTCTTCGAGATGAACAGAATGTCCACTATTCAAATTCATATAAAGCTTTTCACTAATCAAAGGTATCAATGGAGCAGAAAATCTTAACAATATATTTAAGACTGTATAAAGAGTATCGTAAGCATCTCTGGCATTTTTATTGGTTGTTTTATCCCAAAATCTATTTCTAGATCTCCTAATATACCAATTATTTAATGTATCAATAAATTCAGATATCAAGGTACATGCATCTGTAATGTCATAATTAGATAAAGATTTTTTTACGTCTTCTGAGGCTCTATGTGTTTTGGAAAGAATATATTTATCAATTGGCAAATCTGCATCATCTATTATACTCGGATTATAATTTTCTAGATTGCAATATAAAGTGAAAAAATATACAGAATTCCATAAAGGTACAATCACTTGTCTAAGTGAAGAATCAATACCCGAACCATCGCTGTCCATAACTAAATTCTGACCTCTCAGAATTGGAGAAGAAACCAAAAACCAACGCAATGCATCTGCTCCATACCTTGTCCATACTTCATCAGGGGCTGGATAATTATTTAATCTCTTGGAGAGCTTTGAGCCATTTTCATCAACTACAACACCATGGCCTATAGCATTTAAAAATGGCGGCCTTTCAAATAATGCAGTTGATAATACCATCAATGTATAAAACCAGCCTCTAGTCTGAGCAATATATTCAACAATAAAGTCAGCAGGAAAATGAGACTCAAACCACTCTTTATTTTCAAAAGGATAGTGAACTTGAGCAAAAGGCATAGATCCAGATTCAAACCAACAATCAAAAACTTCTTCTACTCTCACCATTTTACTT
>Ga0066378_10001087_pt1 | contig 10552 bp, 11 predicted proteins | sample Knorr_S23_td_DCM_FD_70947 | JGI IMG/M metagenome (GOLD analysis project Ga0066378, IMG submission 70947) | Marine microbial communities from Southern Atlantic Ocean transect - Knorr_S23_td_DCM_ad_71m_LV_A | ecosystem: Environmental > Aquatic > Marine > Oceanic | place: Southern Atlantic ocean...
ATAGACCTTTTTATACCTATCTTTTCAACTTTATTTTTTGAGTATCTTATGCCAGCTGTATCTATTATTTTTACCAGATTCTCTTCAATATATATTTCTTGATCTAAAATATCCCTAGTAGTTCCCTCTATATTAGTAACTATTGATTTTGACCTCCCAATTAAAAGATTAAAGAGGGAAGATTTTCCTGCGTTTGGTTTTCCTATAATTGCAATTTGCGTACACGATTTTCTGCTGTCTTTTGTATAGCTTGTTTTTAAGGTTTTTGTAATAGAATTTTTTATTAAGTTAATTCTTTTTAAATAATCTTCGTGACTCGTTAGAGTTATTTCTTCCTCAGAAAAATCTAGTTCATGTTCACACAGGGCCATTAAGGCTTTAAGCTCACCCAAAGATTTTTTTATTCTTTTTGAAAAACCGCCAAACAGAGAATTTAAAGAGTAGTATCCATCAATATCATTGTCTGATTCGATTAGTGCATTAATGGCCTCTGCCTGTAAAACATCTATTTTATTATTAATAAATGCCCTGTAAGCGAACTCTCCTGGCATTGCCTCTCTTACACCAAGATCATACAGTATGTTTAAAATTTTATTTGCAACAACTGAACCACCATGCACAGAAAACTCTAAACAATCTTCCCCTGTAAAGCTTTTGGGGCCTTTAAAAAAAGTAACCATGGCCTGTTCAACGGGCTCTTGGTTTCTAGGGTTTTTTAAACAACAAAGCTTAACAAAGTTTGGTTTAGGGGAGGTTTTAATGCCTGTTGTTTTTTTATAAATAGACATAGAAGACTTACCAGATACCCTAATAACATTTAATGCAGATCGGCCTGACAGTGTTGCCAATGCAGCTATGTCGTCATTTGTTTGATACACAGCCTAGGCCTTTTTTAAGGATTTTTGCTGCAGGTAGTTCAAAATATTATATATTAAATAATATAGGTTTAAACCAGACGGAAAAGAATTAAAAATCAAAAAGAAAAAGCCTGACATAAAATACATCATATATTTTTGTTGTCCTGGAGCTGTTCCTTGCATACCAGACATAGACATTTTTTGTGTCAAAAACATTGAAATACCAAGAAGAATAGGAAGAAAAGCAACCTGGTCACCATAAATAGGAATATGAAAAGGAAGAGAAAAAATAGTATCAGGCAGAGATAGGTCTTTTATCCAACCAAAAAAATATGCCCCTCGAAACTCAATGGTTGACCTAAAGACTAAAAATAAAGAAAAAAGCAAGGGCATTTGTAAAACCATGGGCAAGCATCCCCCAAGAGGATTAACACCGTTGTCACGATATAATTTTACCATTTCAGCATTTAGTTTTTGAGGATCAGACTTATATTTTTCTTGAATTTTTTTAAGCTTAGGTTGAACGGCTTGCATTTTTTGCGTTGATTGAAAACTTTTTTTAGTAAGAGGGCCAGTTACAACCCTAACCAAAAAAGCAAATAAAATTAAAATAATTCCATAGTTCAAACCAAATGAATGAAGAAACTTTAAAAGCCACAAGATTCCACGGCTAAAAGGCTGAATAATATACCATCCAAAATTCATAATTCTATCCAAAGTTGTATCAAGAAGGTTAATTTGGTCTATATCTAAAGGGCCCAAATAGGTTTTTACGTTCATTAAATTGCCCCCTGAAATAGATGCTGTATAAACAGGATAAAAATTATTTTTATTTAATTCCAAGGTGCTCCCACCCAACAAAGAACCAGTAGTAATTCCAACAGATGCGTCAGGGATTATAGCCAGCACAAAATATTTATTACGTATAGCCACCCAATCAATATTTCCATTAAAGCTAGAGTCTTCTAATTTGTCGCCTATATTGCCAGGGGAAAAGGATACGGTTTCAATTTCTTTATTGTTTGATATACTAATACCTGAATAAGTATTTTCATCAAAAATATTTTTTTCAGTATTTAAGAGCCCTGCATCCCAATAAAAAACCATTTTTTCATTCGGGCTAGATGCAATAATGTCATGGCTAATGCTATAAGAATCAGCACTAAATATAGTTGTTTTGGTGTACCTGTTTCCTTCAGTGTCTACGTGAGCACAAACAATGCTTAAATCATCATCGGCATTTAACACTACCGTCTGATTGTTTTTCCAGCCCAAACTAGATGTACAGTTGAAATTTATTTTAAGTGGCGCATCTTCTGATCCAATACAAGGCGCACAGACATTGCTGTTATTTGTTAAAAGTGAAACTCGCATAGTGTCAACATAACTGTCGTCTTTCCATGAACCAGAAAACTGTTTTAACTCATATTTTTCAAAAGACCCTCCTCCAAAATTAGAAAAGTAGGCAGAGTACAAAGGGGTTTCAATCGTAATTTTTTCATAAGCAGAGCCACCTCGAAACACTTCATTGGTATTTTCAATATTTGGGGACAGCTCCTCTTTTAAGGGAGGAGAAACCTTAGAACTGGTTTCAACTTTATATAAATCAGTGTTTTGCGTAGAGGTTGAGTCATCATCATATCCAATCCATGCCAAATAATATGGAGCCAAAAGCAGAATAATTAAAATAGAAAAGCCTGTTATAAATGTTTTTTTTATTTCCTGCAAAATATTATATACCTTTATTTAAAATTTTTTGATTCAAATCATGAAAACAGTTTTTCAAATCAATAAACGAAATATTTTGTTTTAAAGGCCTAACCTTTAAGGTAACGTCATATTCAAGAGAATTCAAATTTAGTGTTTTATACAAAACCCTAATACGCCTTTTAAGGGTATTTCTTGATGGAGCATTGCCAAATTTTTTATTAACCAACATGTGTAAAAAACTCATTTCACTTTTGATTAGCGTAAACTGAACACAGTTATTGCTTTTAAAAGAAAAATATGGTTTATTCATCATAACCAATATTAATCAATAAATATAAATTAAGAGCTAACAGTTAATCGTTTTCTGCCTTTTTTTCTTCTAGAGGCAACAATAGATTGGCCAGATTTTGTTGACATTCTATTTCTAAAACCGTGTTTGTTTTTTCTTTTTCTATTACTTATATGTTTAGTAGTCTTCATAAATAATTATCCCATATTACGCCAGCTAATTTAGCAAATTCTTTTATAAATTCTTTTATTTATTTACATCTACAGATGTTTTTATTCCTCCACGAGGACTAAAGTCGCCCTTCACGCTTATTTTTTTTGGTTTACAGGCAGCAGAAAAATCATCTAATATTTTGTTTGTTACGTGTTCGTGAAAGATACCAAAGTTTCTAAATTTTACAATATACAACTTAAGGGACTTTAGTTCAACAATATGCTTGTCAGGTGTATAAGTTATATAAATCGTTCCAAAATCAGGGAGCCCAGTCTTGGGGCAAACAGCATTAAACTCAGGTATTGAAACATTAATTTCGTAATCCCTATCTGAATAGGCGTTGTCTACAACTTCTAAATCGGTAAACTGGGGTTCTTCAAAAGAATTCATAGAATTATAATTGGGCACTTGGCCTCAGTAGATAAAAAAAAATAATCACGAAATTGAGTTTATTTTCCCCTTTGGGGTTTTCTATTTGGAGCCTTTTTTCTTCTTTTGTGTCGCCTCTTCCACTTTAATGAATTTTCTTGGTCTTCACAGGAAGAGTCGCTAGAAAGAAAGGGTTTTGATGAAAAAGACTTCATGCCAAAAACTATATCTGTAGACGCGTAGTTGTCTGAGACTCTTGCAAAAACAGCTGAAATGCAAATAGCTGCTATTGTAAATAATCTATTTATGCTTTTTTCATTCATAATTATACTCCTATTTCCAATATAAGAATAGAACATAATATTTTCAAAGAAAAAAATTTCATAAAAAGCAACAAATTTATTCCTTGCCCTCTAGGGGCACTATATGAGAGCATAAAATTTCAGTAGTTTTATGCGTCTTTTTTTGCGAGTCTTCCCAAGAGCGAGTTCTTAACATGCCTTCTATTTGAACCATTTGTCCTTTTTCTAGGGAGGATGATGCAAAATCTGCTAGTGCGCCCCATGCCACAATGCTGTGCCATTCAACATGTTCATTCCACCCCCCCTGTTTGTTTTTCCATTTTTCGTTAGTTGCTATAGAAAAAGAGCAGGTTGATTGTCCTTTTTTGGTAGATCTGCCCACGGGATTTGCTCCGAGCCTACCAACTAGAATAACTTTATTTAAACTATATGTTTGCATTTTAATCTCCTTTTTGATTGGTCATCCTGAAAGGCCAGCTAATTGTAAACAAACATCCCCCGTCTTCCATGTTTTCAATCTTTAGGCTTCCATTATGAGATTCCATAACCTTTTTACAAATTGATAACCCAAGCCCAAAACCTGGCTTTGAGCGGTCTCGGCCCCTAACATAAGCTTTTGTTATATTTTTTAATAACTCTTCATCAACACCCGGACCAAAATCTCTAACACTTATAAAAACTGTATCGTTTTGAATTTTAGAATTTATCTCAACCGGTCTTTTAGAAGGTGCGTATTTTCTAGCGTTATCTAACAAGTTTCTAATTACAATTGAAAGCTTAACTACATCACAAGAAATCTTTTTTTTGTTTACATCTATTGTTTTTACGTTTTTGTTTTTTGATAAATCTATAGCTTGAATAACCAAATCTTCTATCGAAATATTCTCAATCTTGAGATTTGCATAAGGGGCATCCAGGGTATCTAAAACCAAAACGTTTTTGATAATTGTATCTAAATAATCAACCTGCTTATCTATTTTGTTAATTTTGTCTTCTACATCCATAGCCTCTTTTTTGATTGACTTTCCAAACCGAGGAATATTAAAAATGGCTTGCGTAATTGCTTGTTGTTTTTTTATTCTGTTTTCTGGACGAATCATTTCTAATAAAAGTCTGATTTTAGCTAGAGGTGTCCGAAACTCATGGCTAACCTCAGAAAGCAAGCGGTCTTTTTGCTTTAAAAGATGTTTTATCTCGGATGTAAGATTGTTAAAGTTTTGTGAAAGAACGGCTAACTCATCTTTCCCTTTTATTTTAATTTTTGAATCTAAATCTCCTTTTTCTAAATCTATGATTCGCTTTTGCATTATATTTATTGGTTGTAAAAATCTCCAAATAAATAGAAATAAAATAGCCATAAATAGTATTGAGAGAAACATGATTGGTAAAAACGTAAACCATTCTTTTGGGTATACATAATCTACCATAAGCAATACCTGCCAAGGATTATTTTCAATTAACGTTGCAGGATAAACTTCATTTTTTATATAGAGGTCTCCAAAAGAAACATATTCTGGAATGCTTATGTTGTGAATAGAAGTTAAATAGTCAGAATCTTGGTAGCTAATGTAGTCGCAAAAAGAAAAGGGCCCTGCTATATTAGACCAAAAAGTAAGGTTTTTTTCTTTTTCTGGATTATAAACATAGTTTTCTGTACAAAGCGTATCTGCGTTCAAATATAAAATGGACCCAAATATACGAAGGTTGTCCAGTTCTTTTTTAATTTGCGCTGTATCTAGAACATCACCCCAGCTTTGTACAAACTGATAATGATAATAAGCATCATGAGCATCTAAAATATTATCCTTTTCTGCAACGGCCCAATTAACAATATAATATGTTCCCAAGACCAAAACCGAAGCAGCCACAGCAAACAACACTCCTAGTCTTCCAAAGAGAGTAGTAAACCACCAAATAAAAGTTGATTTAAACCGGTTTGAAGCTGACATTATTTATTGTTTTTTACTGCCCCTACAAAACGATACCCTATTCCATGTACAGTAATAATAAACCTTGTTTTTGATGGAGATTCGCCCAGTTTATTTCTAAGCCTGCTAACTAAAACATCAACAGACCTATCACAGGTTTGCCATTCAATGCCCCTTAAGTTTTCAACTAAAAAATCTCTACTTAGTGGAACATTGGGGTTATCTACAAAGAGCATTAACGCTTCCATTTCAGCAGTCGATAAATTTACGGCTTTTCCATCAACTAATATTTCTTGTTTTATTTTATTAACAGATAAGCCTTCAAACTCTATAATGTCAACCATTGAGTTTGATGAAGAAACCCTGCGAAGGATAGACTGAATTCTTGCAAGCAGCTCTTGAGGTTCAAAGGGCTTTGACATGTAGTCATCCGCACCTAACTCAAGACCAATAACCCTATCTGCAACTTTTCCTTTGGCTGACAACATAATTACAGGTATATTAGAGGATTCGCGTATTTTTCGCAGTACTTGGAAACCGTCCATTTTAGGCATCATTATATCTAGAATTATTAAATCACAGTCAGTTTGAGGTTTTTTTAAAAAAACCTCAACAGCCTTAACTGGATCATTAAAAACTCTTACGTTGTAATTATGAGAACATAAGAATTCATTTAACAAGTCAGTAAGTTCTAAATCATCATCGATTACAAAAATATTGTTCGCCATAATACATTCCTTTATATTAATTTTTGTTTAATTAGGTTTATTTGATTTGAAAAAGCAGCATCTTGCCCTATTTTGTCTTCAATTGTTTTACAGGCATGAATTACAGTTGAGTGGTCCCTTCCGCCAAAGTATTTACCAATGCTAATTAGAGAGGACGAGGTTAGCTCTCTACACAAAAACATTCCTGTATGACGCGCATTAACTAATTCCATTTTTCTTGATTTTCCTATGATTTGTTTTATACCAACGCCACATTCCTCAGCTACTGCAGCAACTATTCTCTTTAAAGAAATTTGCGAAAAAGCGGTATTTCCAACTAAGTCATGTATTACCTGTCGGGTGAGATCAATAGTGATGTCGGCTTTTTTTAATGAAGCTAAAGCCAAAAGCTTTACCAGAGCTCCCTCCATAGATCTAATATCCTCAGTAATTGAAGATGCTATAAACTCTGTAACCTCATACGGAATATCTAAATTTTCATTTTTTGCTTTATTCATTAAAATTGCAATTCTTGTTTCTAGGTCTGGGGGCTGCATATCAACAATGAGGCCAGATTGGAACCTAGAAACAAGCCGCTGTTTTAATTGAGTTAATTCATTTGGATGCCTATCTGTTGTTAGAACAATTTGTTTACCCTGTTGAAAGAGGTCGTTGAACAAGTGAAAAAACTGTTCTTGTGTTTGTTCTTTGGTTTGAAAAAACTGAACATCATCAAGAAGCAAAACATCATTATCTCTATATGACTTGGCAAAGTCGGTTGACTTGTTGTTTTGAATAGAAGAAATAAAATCTAACATAAACTTTTCACTTGTTACATATACCACACGTGTTTCAGAAGACGTTTGTAAAATATGGTTACCAATGGCTTGCAAGAGATGTGTTTTTCCTAGCCCTGGCTTACTATAAATTAATAAAGGGTTAAATGGGGTTTGCCCCGGAGAGTCTGCAACAGAACTAGCCGCAGCCTTTGCAAACTGATTGCCCCTACCTTCAACAAATCGCCTAAAGGTGTAACGGTGGTTTAGTTGCGATTTTCTATGATATTTTCTAGGTATTAAGTCTTCAATTTTTTTAGGACCGCCGATTTCTGAACTGACTGCAGGCGGCTCAGTATTTATAATAACGCTATATTTGACAGATAGTTTTTTATTGAAAGATTGTTTTAGCGCACGGCTAATAAGGGAGCTGTATTTAGAGTCTAGCCACTCATAATGAAACCTGTTGGGGACTTCAATAGTTATTTCATTCTTTTCAATGCTGAGCATATTGATAGAGTTAAACCAGGTTTGATATGCCTGCCTTGAAAGCTCTTTTTGAACTAGCTCTAAAAACAAATTCCAATTTTCTGTGTAATTCATATAGTTATTAACAAATTATAAACATTATTGTTTAGTCCGGTAATTTAAAATAACTTTGAATATGTATTAATACTAATTATTTATGAAAAAAAATAAAAAAACATTTATAGCATGGTTGGTTTTAGTGGTTGCATGGAATTTTGGTTTTCCTAAGGCCGCTCCAATCTATGATGTTTTGGTCGCTGTATTACTTTCTCTCTCTATACAATATTTAAATAATAAAATTATATGATAATATTTTTTGTTTGTACCGCTCTAGCTTTTTCAGCATACATGATTTTTCTAATTTTTTTTTGGAATTGGAGAAAAAACCCACAGCCCTATTACGATAAAAAAGAACCGTTGGTTTTTGGACACAGGGGGTCGCCTAATATGGTTACAGAAAATACGTTGCCATCATTTAAAACAGCTCTAGCTCAGGGAGTTGATGGAATTGAGCTCGATGTTAGAATGTCGAGAGATGGTCAAATAGTCATTTTTCACGATAAAGAATTAAGCCGCCTTTCAGATAGAAGTGAAAACATAAAAGATCTTTCACTTGCAGAGATACAGTGCATAGAATTAAACAAACAAGCCAGCCAAAGAGAAGAGGCTTATATTCCATCTCTTGCTGACATAGTGCCCATTATTAATCATGTAAAGGTATTAAATATTGAGTTGAAGTCTGATTCTTTTTTTGATGGCCATAAAATACTAAGGCCCTTAATTGATTTTTTAAATAAATATGAATTAAATGACAGGTGCATCGTTTCTAGCTTTAATCCAATGTTGTTGATGCGCCTAAGAATTGCGAGGCCTCAAACCATTATTGGCTTTTTATACAATCGCAACCGAATGTTTCATGGCTGGGATAATATGATTTGGATTTTTAGAGTTCAGCCTGAAAATTTACACATTCATTATTCAATGTTGAATCATTGGATTGTAAAGTGGGCACGTAACAAAGGAATGCGAATTAACAGCTACACTATCAATGACAAAGAAGTCTTTAAAAGCGCTGATATTGATGGCGTATTTACTGATAACATTGAATATCTAAAATAACGTAAATTTGTAAAGATTTTTAAACATAAAATATAGAAAAATGCTTAAGCGTATTCAAGAATTAAAAGAAAAACATAATGTTGTAATTCTGGCTCATTATTACCAGGAGCCGGAAATTCAAGACATGGCAGATTTTGTTGGAGACAGCTTAGAGTTATCTCGAAAGGCATCAACTACAGATGCTGATATAATTTTATTTTGCGGAGTACACTTTATGGCAGAAACGGCTAAAATTGTCAATCCAACTAAAAAAGTTATTTTACCTGATATTGACGCCGGCTGCTCATTAGCGGACAGTGCTCCTCCCGATAAATTTAAAGAATGGCTGACAAACTATCCAGACCATGTTGTAATTTCATACATAAATTGTTCAGCTGACGTAAAGGCCATGTCAGACATTATTTGTACATCAGCTAATGCAAAAAAAATTATTGAATCTGTTCCTAAAGACAAAAAAATTGTCTTTGCACCAGATAGGCTTTTAGGTCAGTATATGATTAAAGAAACAGGCAGAGACATGGTCCTTTGGAACGGGACATGTCAAGTTCATGAAATTTTTTCTGAAAAAGAGCTGGTAACCTTGAAAGTTAGACACCCCAAAGCAACAGTTTTAGCACATCCTGAATGCGATGAAAACATTTTGATTCATGCAGATTTTATAGGATCTACGAGCGCTATTATTAAATATGTAAAAAAAGCAGAAGAACAAGAGCACATCATAGTTACTGAGCCAGGCGTTATCCACCAAATGCAAAAAAACAATCCATTGAAAAAATTTATTCCATTGCCTAATGACACAGGATGTTCATGCAATGAATGTCCTCACATGAGGCTAAACACAATGGAAAAAATTTTAGATTCCTTAGAAAATCTAAAACATGAAATAACATTAAACGAAGAGATACGGCTTAGGGCCCTAAAGCCTTTAAATAGAATGCTAAATATTGTATGACACGATTTAGACAATATAAAGAACTTCCAGTAAAATATATTCAGCATAAATTAAAAGAATTTTTTAATGAAGATGATATTGACAATGATCTGACAACTCAATTAATTTTTTCAAGCGAAAAAGAAACCGAGGCAGTTTTTATTGCAAAAGAAAATCTAGTTTTCGTTGGAAACGCGATTCTTAAAGAAGCGTTTTTTAATTGCAAAATTATTTGTATAGCACAAGATGGGGACATGATAACAAAAGGGCAGGCTATTGCACAAATAAAAGGAGACATTAGGTCAATTTTGAAAAAAGAAAGAGTTGTGTTAAATCTTATTCAAAGACTTAGTGCTATCGCAACAAAAGTATCCAAACTGGTTCAAATTACAAAAGATAAAGGGATTGAGCTTTTAGACACAAGAAAAACAACGCCGGGGTTAAGGTTATTTGAAAAGTTTGCCGTGGCAGTAGGCGGCGGTACAAACCACAGGTTTAATCTGTCCTCTGCCGTAATGCTTAAAGATAATCATTTATCACACACACCCAGTATATTAAAATCTGTTGAGCAGCTAAAAGGCTTAGTAGAAGGAAAAGATATTCAGGTAGAAGCAGATACAGTTGATCAAGTGAATCAAATTTTAAAAGCAGGAGCAAACTCAATTTTATTAGATAATTTTAAGCCCAAAGAACTTAGCGAAGTTGTAGATAAAATTAGAACGCACCCCAAGGGCAAAAATATTTATATTGAGCTTTCTGGTGGCATAACAGAGCAAACACTTGAGAATTTTTGTATTTTGGGCGTTGATGGGATTTCAATGGG
>Ga0066378_10001105_pt1 | contig 10459 bp, 8 predicted proteins | sample Knorr_S23_td_DCM_FD_70947 | JGI IMG/M metagenome (GOLD analysis project Ga0066378, IMG submission 70947) | Marine microbial communities from Southern Atlantic Ocean transect - Knorr_S23_td_DCM_ad_71m_LV_A | ecosystem: Environmental > Aquatic > Marine > Oceanic | place: Southern Atlantic ocean...
GCCGAGCAGTATCGTAAGTGGGTTCGTCCATATCGAAACTACCACCCAGGTGAGCACTATCACCCCCCAACAATGCACCAGGCTCCACAAACTTTTCCTGACATCGATACGCCTTAGACGTCTCAGCTCGTCTGTCGTGAAAAATTCTGTCGGTCTTTGTAGTGTACTCACATTCACAGTCTAAACCGGGCTGATCTCAGTTAAAACTGTCAATGAAAGCAGTCACCAGCGCATTCCACGTGTTCCCTAGAACTGTTAGAGGCAACTCTCGCACTGATTTAATCAACAGCGACTGGAACAAATGGTTATAATATCGTGCATGAATATGCCAATCGACGCAGCGCTGAGAGAAATCAGCTATCCGCATCAAAAAGAGCCAGAGCCTGGCTCCTCCGTTGAAATTGCTCCGGGGATTCTCTGGTTGTCAATGCCAATGCCCAGTTCACTCGCTTTTATCAATGTTTACCTCTTGAGAGACAATGGTGGCTGGTGGATAGTGGATACCGGTCTCTCGGACCGAAAGACCTCAAAATTATGGGAACGGGTGATTTCCGACATCATAAAACCCGACAGCGTGAAAGGAATGATTTGCACGCACATGCACCCTGATCATATCGGTCAGGCCGGAGTGATTGCCGACCTATTTCGTTCAGACCTTTTCATGACCCGAACAGAGTATTACCAGGCTAGAGCATTCGCAAATAACACTAGTAACAGCCATTCAAACTGGATTGGACAGTCTTTTTACGAAAAAGCGGGGATGGACAAAGACTATCTTGAGCAAGTCGGCAAAATGTGGGCGAATAGAAAGGAAGACAGCATGTCTATGCCCGGCCTACCAAGCGGCTACGAACGCATGGAGGACGGTGACACCCTGAATATCGGCGGGCGGAAATGGCAAATCATCGTGGGCTCCGGACACTCTCCCGAGCATGCATGCTTATACTGTGAAGAAGACAGAATCCTCCTATCAGGCGACCAAATACTTCCAGTTATAACCTCGAACGTCAGCGTTCACGCATCGGAACCTCGCGCCAATCCGATGAAAAACTGGATGGATTCTCATGAATACTTCCTAAGCAAAATTCCGGACGATACGTTTGTGCTGCCAGGGCATAACCTACCCTTTTTTGGAGTAAAACAGCGTCTACATGATCTTATCGAACACCATGAAGAAAGAATGAGGCTAATTACTGACTATTGCGAGACACCCCAAATCGCGAAGGATCTTTTACCTATTCTTTTTAACAGGGCCTTGGATCCTAGACAGACCATGATGGCTCTCGGAGAGGCTATTGCTCACGTACATTTGCTTCTGGAAAGGGGTAGATTAGAGCGAATCACGCGCGAGAATGACAGCGATCTTTTCAAAACAAAGAACGCTGAGGAAAATTCTTAACCTTCAAAACCCATGTCCGATTCCGATGATCTTGATAGCGATCGCATAATCCCTAGGACTAATGAATCTGGGAAGAGCCGCCTGAAAAGGGAAATAGCGAGAACATCATATCGGATACTTAAATGGGGAAACGACCGTGTCCCAACTGGTTTGCGAAGTCTTTGTGGCTTGGGTTTAATGGTTGGCGGCATTTTCGGTTTTCTACCCATACTCGGATTCTGGATGTTTCCCTTGGGAGTCGCTCTCGTGCTGCTGGATATTCCGTTTACAAAAGACAAAATACTCAAAAAGATCGAAGGCCTGTCTGAACAGTGGTCCGAAGCCGACGAGGCAAAACGAGGATGACCACAGCAATTGCTCACCCAAATATCGCGCTAGTGAAATACTGGGGCAAGCAAAATCATATTCTTAATTACCCAGCTAGTCCCAGCTTATCGATCACTCTGGATAGTCTGATTACGAAAACAAAAGTTAGCGCCTCAACAGAAACCCGCCTCCTGCTTAACGGAAAAAGAAACGAAGACTTAAAAGTGGCGAAGTTCCTAGATTTGTTTAGAGAAAAATTTAAGTTGCCTCCCGTGTGTGTTGAAACGGACAACAATTTTCCAACCGGCGCTGGTCTTGCGTCCTCAGCTTCAGGATTTGCAGCCCTCGTAACGGCATTGAATGAAAATTTCCAGCTTGGGCTGAGTCTCTCGTCGTTATCCGAATGGGCACGAAGAGGTTCTGCAAGTGCAGCGAGGTCGATTTTTGGCGGATTCGTAACACTACAAGGCCCAAACTGGAGAGCAGATCAGCTCGCCAAGGAGCCCCACTGGGATCTCGAGATTTGCATCGTTGTAATAAATGAAGGCCCAAAAAAAATTTCATCGACTACTGGGATGAAAACTTCTGAGGCAACTTCGCCCTTCTACTTAGAATGGATAAAGAGCGCTGATTCGGATTTCGAAATTGCGAAAAAAGCTATAGTCGAACGCGACTTCGTAAAGCTATCTGAAGTATCGGAACAAAACTGCTTAAAAATGCATAGTGTTATGCACACCAGCCAACCAGCAATCAGTTATTGGGCGCCAGGCACGGTTTTGGCAATGGAGCTGGTCAGAGAAATTCGGAGTGCTGGCACACCGGCTTTTTTTACAATGGATGCAGGCCCGCAAGTAAAAGTGATTTACCCCAAAAAATACCGAACAACCATACAAAAGAGTCTCGAAGAATTAAAAAATGTTCGCTTAATTTGGGCAAGCCTCGGTCCCGGCGCGCATTTGATTTAGGTTATGCACTAATGACCATAAAAGCTGTCGCACCGGGCAAAGCCGTGCTTATAGGTGAGTATTCAGTTCTTGCAGGTGGTCCCGCGGTTGTTTTAGCAACCAGCTCGTTCGCATCAATAAGCTTGGAGAGTACGAGCAGCGAATCATGGGTCTTCGAGACTTTAGGTTTCCAGAGTGAGCCTGAACTGGTTAATCCTGACAAACTGCCAGCTTCGAGCGGCTCAAGCTTAATTTCGGCGATCCTGGAAAAATTTGGTCTCGCAAGGCTTCGGGATCTTTCAAAAGAGGGTTTACCGCCCTCTAGAATTATTACCGACAGTTCAAGCTTCTTCCTAGCGGGCAAAAAATTAGGGCTCGGATCTTCCGCCGCAGTATGCACTGCGAGTTACCGACTACTGTGTCAGGTACTCAGTCGAGAGCCAAATTTAAGAGAGGCAATAGACATCCATAGAACCTGGCAAGGTGGTGCTGGGAGCGGTTTGGATGTGGCGGCATCATGGCATGGAAAAATTATCTCTTTTCAGAACTCGGAGTCCCAAAAATTCTGCTTACCACCAGAAATTTGGATACAGTTTGTCTGGTCTGGTAAAAGCTCGACGACGGTTGATCACATCCACAAGTTCCAATTATTAAAAGGGAAACGAAATAAAAAAGCCCTCGAAAGTCTCAAGGAATCATCTCAAACAACCAAAGAACAATTTAATCTTCAAAATCTTCTGCATTATCAGAAAACTCTCGAGGACTTTGACGAAGCATGCGGTCTAAATATTTTTTCGCCAGAACATAGTAAGTTGGGTACTATTGCCCACCAAAATGGCCTTGCATACAAACCTTGTGGCGCCGGTGGAGGAGATATCGGCGTCGCTTTCGGCGACGATACAAACAAGGAAAATAAGCAACGCTTCGTGGATCAGGCAACATCGGCAGGATTTGTCTGCCTCAATTTGGAGACAGCCGAGCATGGCGTCAAAGTCACTACATAACCTAGACAGCCCGAACTCATCGCGGATTCCCAATTTTTTCAAAATGAGCATCAGCGAAAGAATTTCTGAACTTCATCGCAGAGGCCTCCTAACTAGCGACGATGTGCATCAACTAGTTTCAAGGGAACATCAGTTAGATTCAGCAGTCGCGGACAAGATGATCGAAAACGTATTGGGTGTTTTTGGACTACCACTGGGCGTTGCACTTAATTTTCTGATCAACAATCGAGACTACGTGATCCCATTAGTGGTTGAAGAACCCTCCATCGTCGCTGGACTATCCGGAGCCGCACGCATTGCGAGATTAGGTGGAGGGTTCTATAGCGACCCAGTCGACACTCTCCTTATTGGCCAGGTTCAATCAGTTGTTGATGGCGACGCATCCAAAAAAGCTCAACTTTTGCTCGCTGAAAAACAAGAAATACTCTCGCTAGCGAATAGCCTGCATCCAAAAATGGTCGCCCGTGGGGGCGGCGCGAAAGACATAGAAGTCTTTCATCATAAGGCGGAAGAGGATGGGAGAGAGATGGTTGTCATGCACCTGCTCGTTGACACCAGAGAAGCGATGGGTGCCAATATGGTAAACACCATGTGTGAGGGCGTGGCGGGACTTGTCGAAAGAATTACTAGCGGCAAGGTCTTTCTAAGAATTCTTTCAAATCTGACAGACCGAGCGATAGCTCGAACAAAGGTAAGGATTCCAGTCGCCAACCTGGAAGGCAAGGGTTTCACAGGTGAATCAGTAAGAGATGGCATTGTCCTAGCAAACGATTTAGCACTGGCGGACCCTTATCGTGCTGCTACCCACAACAAGGGCATCATGAACGGTATAGATGCGTTTGCAATCGCGACGGGTAACGACTGGCGAGCAATCGAAGCTTCCGCACACGCTTATGCTTCGCGCTCTGGACGGTATAAAGCACTCACAAAATGGCATAAAAAAGATGATGGTTTCCTGACTGGAGAAATTGAAATTCCTATCAAAGTTGGAACGGTGGGTGGTTCTCTGGAAACCAACCCGAGCGTTAAGATCAACCATCGACTTCTTGGTACTCCAAGCGCATCGGAATTGGCGGGACTAATGAGCGCGGTAGGTCTAGCCCAGAATTTCGCTGCTCTCAGGTCACTAGCCACCAGCGGAATCAGTCAGAATCACATGAATCTGCATGCCCGCAGTGTAGCGAGCAGCGCAGGCGTCTCTGAAGAACATTTTGAGGCAGTCGTCGAGCGCCTTATCGAATCGGGTGAGATTAAAGTTTGGAAGGCTCAGGAAATCGCTAAAGATATTGCAAGAAAAATAGTACGGCCGGATAGCGCGGATCGAGAGAGCGCATCTGGGAAAATTATTCTATTGGGAGAACATGCAGCAGTTTACGGTCGACCAGCCATTGCGTTGCCCATCCCACTCGCCGTTGAAGCAAGTGTACGCAAACTTTCAGCTGCATCGAATAAAGGAATTGAAGTAATTATCCCCAGATGGGGTGTAGAGCAAAAAGTTGTTCCTCAAGCACCGGGGATCCCAGGCATTATGGCTCAACTCATCCACAATCTGGAGCTCTCGGAAGAAGCGATGACAATCGAGGTCTTTCCAAATGTTCCCAAGGCGATGGGTTTGGGGGGATCATCCGCCCTAGCCGTGGCAATAATTAAGGCTCTCAACAAGACCTACGAGCTAGCTCTCAAAGACGCTGAAATAAACACATTAGCCTACAAGTGCGAGCAGACCGCGCACGGGCAAGCGTCTGGCGTCGACAACACGGTGGCTACCTATGGTGTACCGCTATTTTATCAAAAAGAAAGCGATGACCCTCACTTTGAGACTCTCACTCTTGGCCAACCTTTAGAACTGGTAATAGGAATAACTGGTAAAGAAAGTCTTACGGCAGAAATGGTCGCCAGGGTTAGGGCCTCCTGGAATCAACACAAAGACCGATATGAGAGTATTTTCGACCAGATAGGAAGCCTCACCATACAAGCAAAAGACGCGGTGCAATCAGGCCAGCTCTCTGAGTTGGGGGAACTCATGAATTTATGCCATGGATATCTGAACGCGCTTCAGCTATCGACGCCAGAAATCGAAGAGCTTATTCACTTAGCAAGAATCAACGGTGCTATGGGCGCTAAACTGTCGGGCGGTGGAGGCGGAGGATCAGTAGTAGCGCTTTGCCCAGACAGCTCTAATCAGGTAGCACGAGCAATCGAAAAAGCTGGATACAAATCAATCAGTGTCATGGTGGGCAGTTGAAGACCGATGGCATCAATCTCCCCACATCGTTAATCGCTTTTAGAATTTATACGATAATGTTTCGATTAACTTCATGCATGTGAAGCTGGATCTTGTTTGGCCCGAGTCATTGAAGATTTCGTATTCACTAAATCTGAGTAAGAGATAAAAAGCCCACTAGTAGTACTTGCCACTCCAATAATTTGGCAGTCGGTCACAAAGAAATCGTCTTGATCAAAGCTGAAACTTGAAACGCCGGGGCTATTGATAAGCTTCAACAACAACCGTAGTTTGTAAGACAAGATTATGCAGGAGGATGATCAAATGACGGTTGATGCGAGAGTTGCAGTTTTATACCCAAAGGAAAACGAACTAAAGATCGAGGAAATCGCTTTTCCATCGCCCGAACCGGACCAGGTCATCGTCAAACAATTTGCGTCCGGGGTGTGCCATTCGCAACTTCATCAAATACATGCTCCGCGAGAAAAACCGGTCATCCTTGGACACGAATCGACGGGTCTGGTTATTGATGTGGGCAAGAACGTGAGCCATGTTGCGCCTGGGGATACCGTGCTGGTCACCTGGGTCCCCAGAGATGCGGCTAGAGCAGAGCGTCCCGCTGTTGCAGCGAGGCTGGACATACGTGGTCAAGTTGCCATTTCCCAAAATGTCTTTACCTGGGCAGATCATACGATCGCAGACGAACAATATGTCGTCAAAGTCGATTCAGATATACCAACCGACGTGACTTCAATCATCGGATGCGCAGTCATGACGGGAGCTGGTGCCGTAATCAACACGGCAAAAGTAGGCGAAAATGAGAGCGTCGCTGTATTTGGAGTTGGCGGTGTTGGTCTCTCGGCGATCGTTGGGGCTAAAGTTGCCAAAGCCCATCCCATTATCGCGATTGATTTAGATGATCAAAAATTAGCTTTTGCGAAAAAATTTGGAGCTACCCATACCATCAATGCGAAGACAGAGGATCCGGTAGCCGGTATACACAAACTGACTGCGAACGAGTCGGAATTCAATTTTAGGGGCTTGCCAGTATCCGGGGCAGATCACGCTTTCGATTGCATCGGTCTAAAAAGCACCATGGAACAAATCGTTCCATCAGTCAGATCCGGTACTTTCGGTGCCCGACAAGGCGGCCAGGCGGTGCTGGTCGGCGTACCAACGACACCAGTAGAGCTTTTAGCGGTCGATTTATTGATTAGTGAGAAACAATTCCTTGGAAGTATTGGTGGTTCCTGCGCTCCAGATAGAGATTTCCCAACATTCCTTGACTGGCACAAAAAAGGAATTTTGGACCTCCACGCTCTAGTGACTGCTAGATATCATCTAGAGAACATCAACGAAGCGACCGCTGCTTTGGAGAATGGAGAGATAGATGGCCGCGCAATACTGGAATTTTAACGTTTGGAAGAACTAAGACTCTACCTCGCTAAGAACATCCGCAAATAAAGCTAGAGCTGAGTTTCTGAAAAGCGCCATGTTTTCGTTGCGTAGATCCTTACCTGTTTGGATGAACGCACTCGAGGAACGTATCCCTGCTATGCCGACAACACAAGATCCAGGTTCAAAACCATAGACGGCTCCTCCCGGTCCAGCAATGCCCAATTCAGCGATTGCCCAGTCTGTCTGCATTTTTTGCTTCGTATTTTGGGCAAAACTCATGGCCATCTCCTCGCTCATTGGCGAGAGCCCAGCAACTGTATCTTTAGTTATGTCTAATAAATCTCCCCGCACTGATCGGGCATAAGGAATTACACCTCCGACAAAATAAGATGACGCGCCTGGAACGCTCAATAATCCGGCAGAAATAAGCCCTCCTGTTGAGGTCTCCGTAACAGAAACGGTTTCCTTCCTGCTGGTAAGAATACGAGCGATCTTCAGGAGAATATCGAGTGACTCTTCCAAAAGAATTTCCGTAAATTAACGTTTAGATGAACTCAAAGATCGGTTTGTTGATGCGCAGCTAACGATTTGCATAGGGACAGCGTTACCAGCAGTACGATCACGAACAATGGAACCGACGAGACTGTGACCGCCGATTTCAGGGAATCCAACCCACCTACATAAATAAGGGTAATCGGCAATACACCGAGTAAACATGCCCAAAAAACTCGATGCCAGCGTGCCGGGTGTTCCTCGCGGCCCAAATCTTTCGTTGCGCAAGCGGCAATCGTATAGGAGGCAGAGTCATAGCTGGTTGCCGCGAAGATCACGCAGACGATCGTAAACAGAAAAATCACTATCCCGGATATCGGGAGTGTGCCCAGTACCGAGATAATTGCAGCATCGCCACCACCTGTTTCTAAAATTTTCACTACCGGTAAGAGATCATTAAATTCCAAGTAGACCGCATAGTTCCCTAGAATAGCGAAAAACGCGGCCGATCCGAGAGTGCCGTAACCTATACAACCCAAAACAACCTGCCTGATCGTCCTACCACGCGAGATTTTCGCAATAAAAATGCCCATGTAGGGCCCCAACGCCAGCCACCAGGCCCAATAGAAAACCGTCCACCCCTCAACGAAGCTAGAGGTTTGAGCTGAATCCGTCCAAGTGCTCATAAGGATAAAATTCTGGAGCATATGTCCTGCACTCTCAAAACCGAGCTCGACAATAAATAGAGTTGGTCCAACTACAAAAATAAAAAGCAATAAGACTATCGCTAACGAGACATTTAGATCGCTAAGCCGTTTTATCCCTCTCTCTAGACCAAACCAGACACTCATAGAAAAAATCGCGGTGACGAAGATGATGACCATAAACTCGAGAGCAAAACCCAGGGCAGCCTGATCCAAAGAAAGAATCTCGCTAATACCGGTGGAAATAAGGGGTATCGCAAGTCCAAAACCAGTACTGCATGCTCCGACTAATCCGATAACAAAGCATAGGTCGATTGTTCGGCCCAGAGGACCGTCAGTAAGCTTGCCTAAAATAGGCCTGCACGCTTCACTTAATCTAAGCGAGGCTCCTCGCACATGGTAGCTATAACTCATCGCGACCCCAGGGAGGCAATATAGCGCCCAACCAATTGGGCCCCAGTGGAAAATCGGATAGCTTGTTGACCAGGAGAGAGCCTCGGCAGTGCCTGGCTCAACATCGAACGGAGGGCTCTGGAAATAATGGGTCCATTCGATAGTGCCCCAATACAGAATAGATGTGCCGATTCCACCGCAAAAAAGCATTGCCGACCAACTGAATGTTGGGAAGTCTGGCTCTACATTGCCTAACTTAATATCCCCGAATCGACTCGCAGCCAACCCTAGAAGAAATAACAAAGCTGCGAATGAGCCCATGAGGTAAAGAACCCCGAAATTATGAGTGAGTTCGTCGAAGACGTTGGCAAGGAGCGTCTTGGCTTCGGTAGGGTAGGCCGCTAAAGGAGCACATAATCCAATAATGACTAACACGCTTCCAACGAAGATCAAACGATCTACACTTTCAGGTAAGATCCTCTGCGCTGGGCTGGAATCCCTGTCAAGAATTTCGGTCATGCCGCTCCTATATTTAACTTCTTTAAATCACCCTAGCGCACGGTAAAGTAAATGCAAGGAACAATATTAAGACAGCGTTCCGGATCAAGATCCTTGCTAAACTCAAGTCATGAGCGAAAAGACACTCGCAGATAAGGTTAACGCAGAAAACCCACTATGGGACAACGCCCTTACCCTATGCAGGGACATGCAGAGGGGGGTGATATCTTCTGAAGAGCTGATGAGCAATATTTATCGTCGAATAAAGGCGATCAATCCTCATGTTAATGCAATAGTGAGTCTCTTGGACGAAGAGACTGCGATGGAGCTCGCAGTATCAGCTGATCAAGTCCCCATCTCTGATCGTGGACCCTTGCACGGTATTCCTATGGCTCCGAAAGACGCTGTCGCTGTGAGAGGGTTTCCTACGACAAGGGGATTTGCTCCTTTCGCGAAAAACATTGAAAAAGAGGACGAGCTCCTAACTTCCCGTCTACGCGATGCTGGCGCTATTTTCATCGGGCATACCAACATGCCCGAATTTGGCCTTGGCTCGAACACTTTCAATTCCCTGTTCGGTGCCACTCGGAACCCTTACGATTTAAGCCGGAGCGCGGGAGGCAGTAGTGGCGGGGCCGCGGCCGCTTTGGCGACAAAAATGCTTCCCTTGGCCGATGGCAGCGATATGGGTGGTTCACTCAGAAACCCTGCAAGTTTCTGCAATGTGGTTGGGTTTCGACCTTCTATCGGCAGAACACCTAAAAACCCCGGATTGGGTTGGTATGGCAGATTGTCGACTACCGGACCTATGGCACGTTCGATCAAAGATGCAATTTTGTTGATGTCGGTCATGGCTGGCCCCGATACTAGGGACCCCCTAACGCTTCCAGAATCTGGCGAGTACTTTTTGGATGCATTAGCGGCAAGAGAAATAAATGGCAGCGAACCACTAAGAATAGCGATTAGTCCCACTCTGGGAGGGTTACCCATCGATCAGGGTGTCCTCTCGGTTATCGATGAAGCTGGGAAAACATTTTCAAAACTTGGTGCGGAGGTCACCTTAAAGGACCCGCCTCTTGAGGGTGCTATGGAGTGCT
>Ga0066378_10001106_pt1 | contig 10457 bp, 7 predicted proteins | sample Knorr_S23_td_DCM_FD_70947 | JGI IMG/M metagenome (GOLD analysis project Ga0066378, IMG submission 70947) | Marine microbial communities from Southern Atlantic Ocean transect - Knorr_S23_td_DCM_ad_71m_LV_A | ecosystem: Environmental > Aquatic > Marine > Oceanic | place: Southern Atlantic ocean...
TACTCATTTGTTTGGCTGCCGGCGGGCACGCGCTGATCGAAGACCTTCCAGGCGTCGGAAAGACGACGCTAGCCTATTGTCTAGCGAAGGCGACGCATTCGGACTTTACGCGTATCCAATTCACCAGCGATTTGCTGCCCACCGATGTAACGGGAGTATCGGTTTACGACGAAAAGGAAAAGTCATTCATTTTTAAGAAAGGCCCCATTTTTTCCAACATCGTGCTGGTCGACGAGATTAATCGAGCCACGCCCAAGACGCAATCAAGCCTGCTCGAGGTCATGGATCATGGCCGCGTTTCCATTGATGGGGTCACCTACTCGGTGGGCGATCCGTTCATCGTATTGGCGACGCAAAACCCAGTCGACTATGAGGGAACCTTTCCGCTGCCTGAGAGCCAAATGGACCGTTTTCTCATGCGTCTGCAGATGGGCTATCCAAGCCATGAAAACGAACTGCAGATTCTAGCTAGCGAGAACTCGAACTATAACGAATTGAAATTTGGCGATCCAGTCAGTCGCGAGGATATCATACGAGTTCGCGGCACCGTAGCCAATGTGTATATCGAGCATAGTGTGCTCGATTACATCCTCGGAATCATCACTGCGACTCGGACAGAAACTGAATTTAAAGCGGGCATCAGTGTTCGTGGCTGCTTGGCTCTAAAGAGAGCCGCTCAAGCTCGGGCGCTATATCTAGGCCGCGACTTTGTTCTTCCCGAAGATGTTGAGGCTGTTTCACGTGCCACCTTGAGCCATCGCTTGAATCTCCGCAGACCTTCCTCCGACGCGATTGAGGAGCGTCGTCTAGTGGAAGGAATCGTATCCAGAATCTTGGCGGTCGTTCCTCAGCCCAAGTAATCAGGGCCGGATTTCATGGCTCTCTTAGTTTCGAAAGACCAGTTTGATTGGAGGGGCCCGGCGTCTACAAAGGAGCCTAAGGCGTTTTCTCGGCGAATTATCGAGCTTTTTGTTCCGCCGAAAGGCGAGAAAGTGCTGCCGACGGCCTCGGGAATGATGTTGATTCTCATTGGGCTTTGCTTGGGTTTGGCCGCGTACAATACGGAAAATAATATTCTATTTATCGCCTTATCCTTGCTGATAGCCACTATCGTTCTGAGCGGGATCTTTTGCTGGTCCAATATCATATCAGCCCGTTGGCGAATCGAGACGAGTTCGACCTTTCGGGTGGGCGAAGGGGGGGAAATCGCCGTTGTCGTTGAAAATGCCCGACAACGCTTCCCTTTGTTTAGCCTGCTGTTCGAGCTGTGTTGCGAGAAAACGGATGAGTTCCAAGAGCTGCATTTGCAGGATAGTGTAGCTCCCGGGGATTCGGCTAGGCTTGTTTGGCGCTACAAGCCTGAAGCGCGCTGCCGAACGAAAATCAAGATCCTGGAAACGACATCGCTTTTCCCTTTTGGCTTTTTGAAAAAACACGTTCCTGGAGGTTGTGTGAGTGAAGTCAGCATTTGGCCGGCTCGTGTGGAATATCGGAGAATAAAAAATCTTGGCTCAGGCTTTGGCTGGCAGGGCGCGAGTATCAAGGCCAAAGGTTCCACCGGCGAATTGATAGGGCTTCGCGAGTATAGCAGGGGAGACGCTCCTCGGTCGATCCATTGGAAGGTGTCCGCTCGTCAGGGCTCACTTGTTGTAAAACAGAACGCAGCGGAGAGCCAAGCTCGCTATACGCTTCATGTCACTCCGTACAAGTATCTTTGGTCGACTAGGGAGATATTCGAGCGTATGTGCTCCTTCGTCGTTAGCTTGGCTGAGGATCTGTTTTTGGCTGGCGATCTTTATTATGGCCGCATCGAAGGAGGAGCGGAGATCAAGATTAGCCGGGTGTCCGATTTAAGCTCTTTCTTCGATCAGATTTCGTCGCTTGATTGGGATGGAGATACGGATAGAGGAACTGCTGAAGATGCCGGTAATGCGGTGACTTTTCGGCCAGAAGATGGAAATCAAGTAGTCGCTTACGTCAATGGCAGGGCAATCGCCAAAGCTTAGTGTGAACGATCTGTTTCGCGTGAAGTGGCTCTTGGGAGTTACCATGGCGATGGTGTCGGTAAGTTCGCTGTTCAATTTGGGAAGCCATACAAAGCCTCCTGGAGCTGTCTGTTTCGCTGTCTTGGCGATCAGCGTAGCCTTTCCGAAAATCTATTCGAGCGCGCCTAAGATTATCTGGAAGCTCTTCGCTTTTAGCATCGTACCGATGGTGTCGATGGATGTTCTTGCCAAGGAGACGATTCCTGCGTTGCTAAATTTGAATACATGGCTCGTGTTGTATCGCGGCTTGAATCATCAAAAGCGGCGGGAAGAAATGCAACTCGTGTTGCTCTGCTTGTTCTTGCTCGTTATGGCGGGAATGCTGACAAACTCACTCGTATTTGGAGTACAGTTACTACTTTATACGGGATTGGCTTTGGCCTTTCTTACAGTAGGAACCTTGCTCAACAGCAAATCGCAAGGGGCGAGCGAGGGAATCGACCCGAAAGAAGCTTGGAAGCATCATGAGGGATGGCTTCGGTTATCGAATCGAGCTCGCTACCGCAACCTGGCAGTGGGATCCGCCATGTTCGCCTCGCTACTGGGAATTGCAGGCCTAGCGTTTCTGTTTATTCCTCGGGTTGACGTGGAGGACAGGGTAGACCTTTTCAAAATGAATGCTGTCTCATCGCAAACCGCCTTTAGCGAATCGGTAAAATTGGGGGAAGTAACCAATATCGCGAAGGACAACCGAGTGGCCTTGCGAGTCGATGTTTCAGGTAGAACCTATGTTCCGGCAATGCCCTACTGGCGAGTCTTGGCTTTGGATGAGTACGAGGATGGCGGATTCAGCGTTTCTCCAGTGCTGAAGGAGATGATTGAGCTAAAACAAGTTACACCTTATAATGCGATCCGCTTTTGGAACGACCGATGGTTCGCCGACACGCCGAGTCAGGACGTTAGAAGGGACCGCTGGACCTTTTTTCTCGAGCCGGGAGTAAGCAGGTTCTTGCCGGTCTTGGGCTCGTTTAGGCAACTGACTTTCTTTGATCTGGATAAGGTGTCGATTGGACCTTACGAGCATGCTTTTTCCATGGAGGAAACTCCATCGAAAATGGTTTCCTATCAGCTAGAAGGAATCGATTTTTCAGCGACGATTCCATCCATAGATTCGTATCGACATTTACAAGACGTCTATTTGGATTCGAAAAACAAGCGATCGGAGCAGGAGTCAGACTTTCCGAGATCATTACGGGACTTGCCTATGGATTCCGCGTCTCGGGAATATATAGATAGCGTTGTTACTGAAATTCGTCAGGGTATGCCTATGACCCCGATCGATTTCGCGGCCCGCGCCACTGAATATCTAGCCAGTACGCATGGATACTCTTTAAGCTCAACCCTGCCGCCGGAATCCGAAATAAAAGACCCCGTCGCCCGGTGGATGGATGCTGGACTAGATGGGCATTGCGAGTTCTTCGCATCTTCGCTCGTACTGTTATCGCGAGCGGCCGGATTTCAATCTAGATTGGTAGTCGGGTTCAAGGGTGGTTCGTGGAACGCCTTTGAGAATTACTATATGGTCAGGAATTCGGACGCCCATGCATGGGTGGAGATTAACGACGGGCAGGGCAATTGGGTTCGGGTAGATCCTACCCCTGGATCGGGATTGCCGACTGCAGCCCCCCAGACGGTCGTTTTAGGCTCCCAAGTAGCCGAGGGCGGATCTTCGGCTTACGTGGACAGTTTGCGAATGCTTTGGTATCGTCGGATCGTCAATTTCGATGAGCAGGCCCAGAAAGAGGTGGCGATCCAAATCAAGGATTTTCTATTAGCTTATCTTCAAATTGCGGAAGAGTGGGCTTCCAAAGGAGTTAAAGAATTGTATGCCTGGATTGTAGCCCCATGGAGCGTTAAGAAATTCGTTTCTACCACTGCCTCGCTCATTATAGCTGTGCTGGTACTGCTTTATCAGCGGAATCTTGCCCTCAACTACAAAGAGCTGTTGGCGGCGCCATTCAGGCGAGGAAATCCAATCCGGCGTAAGGCTAGCAAGCTGTTGAAGAAAAGCGAACGTGCCAAGGCAGACATTTCCGAGGATTTGTCCGGTCGGCGCAATAAAGTGATCTCCGAGCTCCAACGCCTTCGGTTTGGGCCCAAGGAGTCATGGAACGATCCTCGAATCGTTTTCAGGGAAGCGAGGCGCTTGTTATAGCCCTTCCTTACGATGCATCCAAATACTCGGGATGCTTTTTGAAGTAAGCTTCGAGTACGTAGCGAGCCATGGGGGCTGCATAGCGTCCTCCACCGAAACTTTGATTCAGTTCTTGGCCTTCTACGATTGCAGCAATGGCGATTTTCGGATCGTCCACCGGCGCGAAACCGACGAACCATGCTAACTCCAAATTCCCGTCCGCTTTGTTTATCTGGGCGGTACCGGTTTTTCCTGCGACGGAAACTCCTTTGATCATGGCGGCTCTAGCGGTGCCCGTAGAACTCACTACACGATCCATCCCCTCGATAATCGCCTGGTGCACATATTTCGGCAGGCCGAGAGGTTTAGGCGGAGGTCGACGCAATAGCTGGGCCGCGCTTTGCTTCAGAATAGTGGGATGAGAATAGACTTGGTTCTTAGCGATGGAGGCAACGAGTAGGGCCATCTGAAGTGGTGTAACTGTTAGGGCGCCTTGTCCAATTGACATATTAGCGGTGTCTCCTGGATACCAAGGCTCGCCGGTACGAGCCTTCTTCCAGTCTCTGGTAGGCGTTAGCATACTTCCTGCCTCATTGGGTAAGTCGACGTGCGCAGGAGCGTTAAGTCGCATGTAGATGGCTTCCCTGCTCAGGTTATCCACTCCGGTTGCCAAACCTACCCGATAGAAATACTCGTTACAGCTCTTCTCTATGGCCGTTCTCAGGTCGATCTCTCCATGGCGGCCCATGCAAGGGAATCTGCGTCCACCGACTTGGTGGGCCCCATCGCATTCGAAAATTGTGGATACGTCTATTTTGCCTGCCTTCAGACCGGCAATCGCTGTGATAAGCTTAAACGGAGATCCTGGAGGATAAAGGCCTCGAATGGCTTTGTTCTCCCAGGCCTTGCGGTCGCTAATTTCGGCGAATACTAGATTGGATATAAAAGGGGAGGTGGCGTTCAGGTCGAAGTCGGGCTTGCTCAGCATGGCGAGGATCTCCATGCGATTAATGTCGATGGCAACGAGCGCTCCTTTGTCCTGATAGAGATCGTATCCAGATTCTCCAGCTAGTTGCAGATCAATGTCGATAGACAATGTGATATCTCTGCCTTTTTCCGGATACGTTTGCCTGACGGGTTCAACTTGATAGCCGCTTGGGTCGACCACCCAGATTTCGGACCCGGTCTTACCCTGCAATACCTGGTCGAATTGCTTTTCTACGCCATTCCTTCCATAGGTCCCTTTGGTAGCGAAAGTCTTGAGCTCGTTTCCGGGCATATCTTTTTCGACCTCGAGAGGGCTTTGCCCCACGTATCCAAGAGCATGGGCCGCGGCGTTTTCGTAAGGATAGTGCCGCATATTGGATACATAGACCTGAACCGGGGACTCAACAGGGAGCGATTCCAGTAGAACGGCGAATTCCGAGGCCGTCAGGTTTTCTACTAGAGGGTAGGGTAGCAGCGGATTGACATACAGGTGTCGCGATATGTCGTTAGCATCGACTTCCTCCTGACGCCCGATCAGTTGGTTTACCTCGGAAAGATAGCTCTGGAGTACCATTGCCCGCGAATGTGTGCGGAGTTTCGAGTAGCTTTCGATCGTCTCCCCACTTTCGCGGTAATCCCTCACTAGACTACGGTAATGGTTGTGGAACGCACTTTGAACGAGATCATCTGAAAGAAAAACGACGGCTGAAAATTTCGATCGATTGGCAACCAGCGTTCTGCCCTCGCGGTCGAGCAAGTTACCTCGAGGGCCCGGGGTGAGAATCCGCCGCTGGTTTTGTATCTTCTCTTTGTTTGCATGAGACTCCGACTCGACAAGTTGCCGATAGAAAAGGCCACTGTAGAGTATGGACATGAGGATAATCAGCAATCCGTAGAAGATCCAAAGCCGCGACTGGTACTTTTTGATGTTCTCTGGATTCATCGTTTGCGTCGAGGTTCTTGGTTTACGTTGACCCCGAATATTCCGAGAATATCCAAAACGGTTCGAGAATATAGATTGTAGAGCAGGGCGACAACCAGACTGCTGCAAAGGGCATTCACGCTTATTAACATGGGATCGATACTGACTGTTCCAATGTATACTCGCGAGAAAAGCGAGTACCCGAGATGGATTACCAGATTGGCGAACAGAGCGGTTGCAATAGCAAGGCCGTCGGTCTCCCGTTGAATCTGGCTCCTGAATAGAACGATTGCTAAATGAAGTCCGATGAGGATTATTAGACTGGATCCGAACGGGATGGGAACACGGCTATCGATGTAAAGAGCGATCGGAATGAGGGAAAGCGCTCCCTGCGTTGGGCTCAGTATCAGCGAGCTGGATGTTAAAAGCATCCCTGTAATCAGTATATAGATACCGCTAAAGGCTATATGATAGTTGATTTCCGAAAATAGGAGCAATGCCCCGTAATGGCAAATGGCTACCACGGTCCATCGATTGCGAGACAGGAAGCTCATTCTTCGGTTTTCCCTCCTATGGTGATGAGCACGGCTACCTCGGTCAGATTGGAAAGACGGGTCTCCAATCGAACTTCTCCGTCTTGAAACATGCCACTGGACCCAGGTCGCAGGCTTACTAAGTGCCCTATGTGCAGCCCTGCCGGAAAGACGCCACCCATACCTGAGGTAAGTATTCTAGGCGGATCGTTCGGATCGATGGCAATGTCGGTGGGAACATACTGAGCGAGACCGATGGGCGATCGGAATAACCGGAACCCGCCCCCGCGGAAACTCATGGGTCGATTATCGCCTTCGATGATGACCGCCATGCGTAGATAGCTGTTGCTCAGCAATTCGACTGTAGATGTGTACTGATGAACCTCGCTAATGCGGCCCACCACCCCTCCCGCGAATACAACAGGCGCTCCCATCGGAATTCCATGCAAAGAACCTTTGCGGATTTCGAGGCGTTGCCACCACGAGTTGAAATCGCGGGTTACGACGCGAGCGATCTCGTACGTGTATTCAGGTCTCGATGGCAGGGCTAAAAGGGATTCCAGTCGGCTGATCTCCTCTTTCATCGCCTGGTTCTCCAGAATCATCAATTCGTAGTTGGCATTGAGATGAGCCAGGTCTTTACCGGCTTCGTAGAGCTCGCTCTTCGACTGAGATCGAGCGGCCCAGAAATTCTGCAGTTCGCGAACGTAGGAGGCGCTGGCCGAAATGGGAGCTTGGAATTCGTAGAAAGCCGATCGCAGGGTAGTTTTTACGAAATACGGAACGAAAATCCAGAAAATCGCGACCGCGATTAGAACGACGAAAGGCTTTGTATTGAAAAGTCGCTTTTTAAGCAATTCGGTACCGATCTTAGTTGGTTCGCTTGAATGGTTGACCGATAAGGCCTAGTTGATGGGGCGTCGGGGATCGTTTGACTTGAATGACGCGCTTACCTTTTCATTGGCCACTACAACAGAAGGTTTAATCCTTCGAATCGCTCGAGACGTAGGGCAATAGGGCGTTTAGCTCTGCCAGTACGGCCCCGGTTCCATTAGCCACCGCGCTTAACGGATCGTCAGCGATTGTAACGGGTAGTCCAGTCCGCTCGCACAGCAGCTGATCGATGCCCCGCAACAGACCTCCGCCGCCAGCCAGGACGAATCCTCGGTCCACAAGATCAGCGGAAAGTTCGGGAGGGCAACGCTCGAGGGCGCTTCTAACTGCCTCGACGATGGCATTGACGGTATCGTTCAAAGCTTCTCTTATTTCTTGCGACGATACTTGGATGGTCTTTGGCAACCCAGCCACGGAATCCCGTCCTTTAACTTCTAAGATCATTTCCTCGTCGAGCCCGTAGGCCGATCCGATCCGAAGCTTGATTTCCTCGCCGGTTCTCTCGCCGATCAACAAATTGTAAGCCCGCTTCATGTAGTTGATGATGGCGGCGTCCAGCTCATCTCCACCTACCCGGATGCTTTTGGCGTAGACGACACCGGCCAAGGATATGATAGCCACTTCGGTAGTACCACCTCCTATGTCCACGATCATGTTAGCAGCAGGTTCTTCTACAGGCAGGCCTACCCCGATAGCGGCGGCCATGGGCTCTTCCAGAAGCATGACATCTCTGGCCCCGGCATGGGTCGCGCTCTCTTTAACTGCCCGCTTTTCGACTTCGGTGATCCCAGAGGGAATTGCGATGACCACTCTAGGCGGAATGATCTTAGCCGTTTGCACCTTTTTGATAAAATAGCGCAGCATTGCCTCGGTGATATCGAAATCAGCGATGACGCCGTCTTTCATCGGCCTAATGGCTGTTATGTTCCCCGGCGTCCGACCCAGCATCTTTTTGGCTTCGTCTCCGACAGCCAAAACCCGCCGTGTTCCGCTGTGGATCGCGACGACGCTCGGTTCCCGCAAAACGATTCCTTTGTCTTTAGAGTAGACTAGGGTATTTGCCGTTCCAAGATCGATACCGATATCGTTTGAGAAAAGACCGAGAAAATTGCGCAACATGAATGGCAAAATGCTCTACGAAAGGGCATTTTGTAGCAAGCGTTTAAACAGAGCTCGGCCTAAAAGCAATTTTGAATACGATAAAAAGCTGCTAAACGCCCGGCATTCAAATTGTCGGAGCCCTAGGGCCGCGGTTCAGGCTTTCTCTCCCCCCGAATCGAGCTGCTGGTCGCTAGGCTGAACCTATGATCCGTTTCCCTCGTCGGCTACCGATATTATCAGCGTAACCGGATTTCAAGGACATCCTTTAAGAGCTGCTAGAGGTCGTTTTTTCCTCTGGAGCCGCTTTTTCCTCTGAAACAGCTTTTTCTTCCGCATCCACGGAACGAGGAGTTTCGATGGGCCTTTTGACCTCTGGCTCCTCATCCATGGCGTTTCGGATATCGTCTTCGATCGTACTAGTCGCTTTTTTGAATTCCTTGATCGATTTTCCGACTCCGCGAGCGAGCTCAGGAAGCTTTTTCGCTCCGAAAAGGAGGATGAAAACGATGAGAATGACAACGACTTCGGTCCAATTGAGATTTTGGATAAATGCTAGTGAATTGACGGTTTCCATTTTGAAATCCTTTGGTGTTTTTGGGCTTGAGAGCGATAAGAGTTACCAAGTTGCCGAATTTTGGCCGGCGTGGCAATGCTGCTTTGCGATGGATATTTCGTTCAGGTTATATAGATGCGGCTTATTGTTTAGCGTCGGTATCGACAGGTCCGCTTTGCGGCCCATTTAAAAAGGTGTTGGGACCATCGAATTGCTCGCTTTCAAAGAAGCCGTGCAGTTGGCGAATCCGGGTTGGATGACGCATTTTCCGCAAAGCTTTGGCCTCGATTTGGCGGATACGCTCGCGTGTGACTTTGAATTGCTTGCCCACCTCCTCTAGAGTCCGGCTATAGCCGTCGACGAGTCCGAATCGAAGCGAAAGGACACGGCGCTCACGTTCAGTAAGGCTATCGAGAACGTCGATAATTTTTTCCCGAAGTAAGCTGAAAGCGGTTTGGTCGTAGGGATTTTCGGCGGACTTGTCTTCGATAAAATCACCAAAATTGGTGTCATCGCCGTCGCCGACAGGGCTTTGCAGCGAAATCGGCTGCTGGGCCATTTTCATAATAGTCTGCACTCTCTCGACCGGAAGAGCCATCTCCTCGGCGACCTCTTCGGGCGTCGGTTCGTGACCATACTCTTGAAGAAGTTGTTTCTGAACCTGCATCACCTTATTCAGCGTCTCGATCATGTGGACGGGAATACGGATGGTACGGGCTTGATCGGCGATGGAGCGAGTAATGGCCTGTCGAATCCACCATGTAGCGTAAGTGGAGAATTTGTAGCCGCGCCGGTACTCGAATTTCTCCACAGCTTTCATGAGGCCCATGTTTCCCTCTTGAATGAGATCGAGGAAGGACAGGCCGCGATTCGTGTACTTTTTGGCAATCGAAATTACGAGGCGAAGATTGGCTTCCACCATTTCCGTTTTCGCTCGATGGGCATCTTTGAGATGCTTACGGACATCGGCGATCAAGCGAACGATTTTCTCGGGATCGAGACGGTGTTTGTCGTGAATCTCTTCCAACTCTAGCTTCAAAGCGTCGGAGTTGATGCGGGCGTCTCTCTGTGTTTTCGGTTTGCGGGCCCTGTCCAAATCGCGATTGATCCGGCTAATCCGGCTCAGATCTTTACTAATGGCTTCGTCGATATGCTCTTCGTATACCTTGAGCTTGAAAAAGAACTTCGGGAAATTGGCTCTCAGCGTATTTTCCTGCTTTCGGAATTTCGAGCGGATCTTTTTCCGTCTCTCGGCATCGTCCTCGGCCCGCAATTCTCCCCAGGTTTT
>Ga0066378_10001114_pt1 | contig 10430 bp, 6 predicted proteins | sample Knorr_S23_td_DCM_FD_70947 | JGI IMG/M metagenome (GOLD analysis project Ga0066378, IMG submission 70947) | Marine microbial communities from Southern Atlantic Ocean transect - Knorr_S23_td_DCM_ad_71m_LV_A | ecosystem: Environmental > Aquatic > Marine > Oceanic | place: Southern Atlantic ocean...
TCGTCTTTAAGGCTAAGGACACCACACTCGGCCGAATAGTTGCCATCAAGGTTTTACGCAAAGAGCTAGTTTCCAATGCCCAAGGCTTTGAACGATTCCGTCGAGAAGCAAAAGCCATTGCCGGCCTTTCGCATTCGAACATAATCTCACTCTATGATTACGGCGAAGAAGATGAGACTCATTTCGCAGTCATGGAGTTTGCTGAAGGGCAGTCTCTTGAAGAGTGTATTGATCGCATCCCTCGGGAGGACGTAGCAACTCTAGCTGGCTCAATCGCCAACGGCCTACGAGCCGCGCATGACGGGGGGATCATCCATCGTGATATAAAGCCCAGTAATATTATTTTGACGCCTAGCGGCGAACCGAAACTGTTAGATTTTGGCCTTGCCTCCGTTATTAATACGCGTCCCTTCAATGATGAGACTATGTCTTTAAGTGACTTAAAGACTCAAGAAGGAACAATCATGGGGACGGTTGGCTATATGTCCCCTGAGCAGGTCCGAGGTCAAAAGGCAGACGAACGTAGTGATATCTTTTCCTTTGGCGTCGTGCTATACGAACTCTTAAAGCAAAAGCGCGCATTTCGTCGTGATAGCGCCATAGAAACGATGAGTGCTATTCTTACTGAACCATTGCCAGAGGCGGCTGAATTGTCATCCGCCAAAGATCCACTATTAAATATTGCTGCACGTTGCCTTGAAAAGGAAGCTGCCGATCGATTTCAATCGATGGGCGATGTCATTGACGCCCTTTCAAGCACGGCGAGTACGTCAGTCGCCACGTCTCACTCCCCCAAAAGGCCTCTTCCTCTTTTCGCAGGTATCGCTGGAATCCTAATGTTGGGCGTTCTTTTTTTATTCTTAGGTGATAGCGAGCCGGACTCTAACACAATTGAGGATAACAACAATGTCCAGAGCAGTTCCCAAACCGAAGTCAACAGTGATACGGCTATTAACAAATTATTACCCGATTTACTCGACAAAATCGAAGCCGGGGACATAGAAGGCGGGTATGAAATAACACTTCAAATCGAGGAGTTTCTTAAAGGCAATAAGCTATATGAACAGGCTAGCGCCCGCGTCTCGATGATGTACAACATCAATAGTATCCCCGACGGAGCGAACGTCTTAATTGGAGAATACGGGACCGATCCAGCGACATTCAAATCCATTGGGAAAACACCAATTTCCAATTTACGTCTATCACGCGATCCCAAGGTAATCATTCTTGAAAAGGATGGATATCATCAAGAGGTAATGACCGGCGAACATACATTCTTTACTACCGCGTTCGATCGGACGGTAAGTCTAATCAAAACCGAAACTATTCCCCCCGGGATGGTCAGAGTCTTCAAGGACAGAGCGTTACCGCTAGAGGGCATGCGATTTGATCGCGACCTTGACAAGGGTATGGGAGTCGAAGTCGACGAGTTCTACATGGATCAAACCGAGGTTACCAATGTTCAATTCAAGGAGTTCGTAGACGATGGGGGCTATGACAATCCAGATTTTTGGACCGACACCATCATCCTTAACGGCAAGCAACTTTCTTTTGAAGAATCCCGCGAACTCTTTCATGATGCCACCGGACGCGCTGGCCCAGCCCTTTGGCGAGTCGGACAACCGCCTTCTGGCAAGGACGATTACCCTGTTCAAGGAGTGAGTTGGTACGAAGCTCGAGCATTCGCAAAATGGGCCGGAAAAGAACTGCCAACCCTGTTCCACTTCAGTTCTGCCGCATCCCCAGCATTTAGTGCAGAAGGTGTCATGGAGTTAGTTAGAAACAGTAATGTAAATACAGGTATGTACCAGCAGACGGGAGCCAATTTCGGAATATCACATAACGGCGTAAAGGACCTATGTGGAAATGTCTCCGAGTGGCTTGTCAATAGTTCCGGCACGCTCAGATTGTCCTCTGGCGGTTCTGCAGAAGACCCCCCCTACTTTTTTGGATTGGCTAACCCTGTCGATCCACTCGACCGAACCGCTCGCCGAGGATTTCGATGCGTAAAATACTTAACGCCCGTAACGGAAGAGCATCTACAGGAAGTCGAAATTGCGATCAGGGATTACAGTGACGCCACTCCAGTCTCTCAAGAGGTTTTTGAAGTTTATAAGAACCAATTCAACTATGATGACCTCCCGTTAAATCCTGTCTTGATAGCCAAAGACGAACAATCCTCGAATCATTACATTAAAGAGATTTGGGAGATTGATGCCGCCTATGGTGATGAAAGAATCATCATCTATGTTCACCTTCCCAAGAACACCCTACCTCCATTCCAATCGGTAGTTTACTTTCATCATGCAGGTTCTATCCAATCCATCCCTATAGCTGATAGTGAATTAGGCGCGGATCGCAATGCATTCGTTACTCAAAGTGGTAGAGCCTTCGTCCAACCCGTCCTGAAGGGTATGTATGAACGGCGATCTGGCCTGAAAACATGGTCCGCCAATGAAAGTCAGGAATATGCCGATTTTGTGCAAATGTGGGTTAAGGATTACCGTCGCACAATAGACTATCTGCTAAGCCGAGACGACTTCGCTAACGACAAGCTATGCTATTTCGGTGACAGTTGGGGAAGTTTCAACTGGCTGATTGTTGGAGCCGTGGAACCCCGCATTAAAGCTGGTATCTCGGTAGTAGGTGGTTTATCAATGACTCCTGCTCGCCCAGAGGTAGACCAAATTAATTACGTAACACGCGTTACACAGCCAACTTTATATCTGGCTGGCGCTTATGACCCAATCTTTCCACTGACTCGCTCAGTCCAACCAGCGTTTGAACTACTGGGTACTCCGGACGAGGAGAAGCAGTTGATCGTCTATGAAGTTGGCCACATGGTCCCCGAAAACAACTTCATTGAAGAAGCTCTTGATTTTTTGGATGAACAGTTTGGGACGCCTTAGGCTTTCCCGACAATCACTTAGACTATGCTCTTTAACTCTGTAATTTTCATTCTCTTCTTTATGGTTGTGGTCATCGTCCACTACCTTCCCATCAACTGGAAGTTGAAGAAGATACACCTATTGCTGGCAAGCTACTTCTTCTATGCCGCTTGGAATCCTCCATTTGTAGTGCTTCTTTGGATTTCCACCTGCGTGGACTGGGTTGCTGCTCGAATCATGCATCGGCAATCCTCCCGTGGCAAACGCAAAGTGCTACTAATGGTCAGCCTTGCCGCCAATCTCGGGATGTTAAGTTGGTTTAAGTACGGCACGCTTTTTATGGAGTCTTTTTCAGAACTCGTTGCGCAATTTGGTTGGCAATGGACTCCCCCTAACTTTGATATCACTTTGCCAGTCGGGATTTCTTTTTATACTTTCCAAACACTGTCCTACACAATCGACGTGTACCTAAAGAGGAGCAAACCAGAATCCTCCTTCTTAGATTTCGCCTTATTCGTCACATTCTTCCCGCAATTGGTCGCTGGCCCGATTGTTCGCCCGAATCAACTCATTCCCCAATTCAAATCTCCTAAGCGTGCTACCGCCAATCAATTTGCATGGGGTGTCATGCTCTTTGTCTGGGGGCTTTTTCAAAAATCCGTGTTAGCTGATGCAATACTGGGGCCTGTTGCCGGACACGCTTTCGGTCTCGCGAAGGAAATGCTGGTGTTCGATGCGTGGTTCGCCACACTAGCATTCTCCGGGCAGATTTTCTTCGACTTCGCCGGCTATTCCTTATGTGCGATTGGAATCGCATATTGTCTGGGATTTTCAATTCCCAACAACTTCAATTCACCTTACGCTGCTTTTGGCTTCTCCGATTTCTGGCGACGTTGGCACATTTCGTTGTCCCAATGGCTTCGCGATTATCTTTATATCCCTTTGGGAGGGAATCGAAAAGGAACTCATCGAACTAAAATAAACTTAATGCTCACCATGCTTCTAGGAGGCTTATGGCATGGCGCTGCTTGGCGTTTCGTTGTGTGGGGGGCTGTTCATGGAATTTACCTATTAATAGAGCGACTCACATTCGGCCGCTATGTTAACCATGGCAAAATAAGCCCTTCTGCCAGAATAGGTGGCTCCATCTTGACCTACCTCGCCATTTGCGTTACTTGGATTTTCTTCGCTGCACCTACATGGGAATCTTGTTTAATTTCGTTTCGTAGTTTGATCGGGTGGACTAGCAATCCCATTCCGGTAATTAAGACCATCGAAATCGTAATGATCACCCCCGTAATCGTCGCCATGCTGCTGGGGCATGGATATATGCGCAATAGGAAACTCGAAGACGAAGTACAACGGATTCCAAATGGCATCTTAGCAGCCATATTCTCAATTATTCTTGCGGTCGTGATTTTGACGGGAGGAAGTGATAGTGCATTCATCTATTTCCAGTTCTAATAATCCTTTTCAGCGTCAAACGCCTAACAAACCACTTATACGCATCGTACTCGGCTCTACCATCGCTGTTTTGCTTCTCTTGACAACATTGGAGTTCAACGCGAGACAAAATGGAATTCTTCCAACCCGAGACATGAACATGTCGTTTTGGCAAAACCACCGATTTCGCCTAGACGATCAACCCGCTGATACGACGGTTGTCTTCGGCGCATCGCGGTTCACATTTGGATTGGATCATAATACCTGGGAACAAAATACGGGAAAACGTCCATACAATCTCGGACTCCACGGTGCATCCTCCTTACCGATGTTGCACGACTATGCTGTAAACACTGAAATGAACGGAATTGTCTTATGTGCTATTTCTGGTGGATTCACATTTGCGAATGAAAGCATTCCGTTTTCCGAACGAATAGCTAAGGCTGTTAAGGATATCAACAAGAACCGGTATTCTTTCGCCCTACGATCTGAGGATTTTACCGGGCGAGTACTACAGGCAAATTTTGCGGTGCTCAACCCTTATCTATATTCTCCAATCGAAGTATTGCGCGAACATCTGCGTTTCCCTCCTCGTAAGAATGAGCGAGCGTGGTTCCACGTACCTTTTACCGTTCATCACACGGAGGAAAATCAGGACATCTACATAGATGATTTATCCGACCCGTATTACATGGCTCAATGGGACTCCATGCACCAAACAGTGCTCACCTATATGGAACGATATGACCCGCGAGACCTAGATGACGCGATTGCTCAGATGAAGCGAGATATCTCCCTAATAAGCCAAAGAGGAGGTGAAGTGATCTTCGTGCGTTTTCCAGTGAGCCGTTTTTTTAAAGAATGGGAAGATCGACGTTTCCCCCGAGACAAATACTGGGACATTATCCTTGAAGAGACCGGTTGCCGAGGATTCCATTACTTGGACAACACAACCACTCGAGATCTTTTCCCACCTGACGGTTCTCACTTAATGCCCCATCAAGCCAAGGTATTCACGCGAGAATTAGTTAAGTTCGTTTACCCTGAAGACTAACCGCTGCGGCCAACTCCCAACTTTGGATCCATAGTTCGGTATCCTGCAACGTAACCTATATAACGTGCATGCAATTGCCTTAAATTCCCTCAAATAGGATTTTTGAATTTTGGCTGCGAATTACCACACTATATTTCTCTGTCTCTTGCTGTTGATAACAGAGTCCAAAGCAATTGCCAACGAACCCCTTGTGATTGGCCAACGACGGGAGCTCTTTGTTGACCAGCACCTGATCGAATCACTCGACGGAAAGATTGAATTAAAACTACATCAACCTACCAAACACGAAGTTGCCTTGAAGTTCGACCAACCGTGGGAAGGCAACACATCCGGATACCCAACCGTCATGTTCGACGGCGAACTATACCGAATGATCTATCGCGGACACCGAATGACCTGGGCTAATGGAAAACTACTCATGGCAAATAGCCCCGTCGTTTGCTACGCCGAAAGCACCGATGGCATCCATTGGACCCGTCCAGATTTACACATTCACAAATGGGTTGGGAAAGACAGAGATAAACTCAGTTCTCCAACAGCAAACAACATCGTCTGGCCAGGCAGCCCCTATACGGGTACCTTTGTTCCCTTTGACGATACCAATCCCAACGCCAAGCCAGAAGAACGGTTCAAGGCCGTCGGGGGCAACCACAAAGTCGGACTCCACCTCTTCACTTCACCAGATGCGATCCATTGGTCCAAGCGGGATAAGCCCATTTTCACCCAGGGGGCACTGGATTCCATGAACACCATTTTCTGGGATACCGAACGTAAGCAATACACCCTCTACTTCCGAACTGTTCGTGACAGATTACGAAGTATCGATGTGTCCTACTCGCCCGATCTTCTTAACTGGACAGAGCCTGTGCCATTGCAATACGGCAATTCTCCACCACAACAGATGTATACCAATGGAATTCTTCCGTATTACCGAGCACCACACATTCTCGTTGGATTCCCAACGCGATACACGGCGCGGCCGCTCTCACCGCGTCTCGCCAATTTACCGCCCCGCGAAATCCGCCAACAGCTTGGCGATGCTTATGCACGTGTCGCTTCCGATCTCAGCGATGGTCTCTTCATGTCTAGCCGTGACGGCTTGAACTTCAACCGCTGGGATGAGGCTTTCATCCGGCCAGCAGAAGAGAATCCCGACGCAGCACAAAACTGGATGTATGGAGACAATTATCAAAGCTATGGCTTATTTCCGACCACCAATAAGCAAGGCAAGAAGGAAATCTCGTTTCTAGTATCTCACGGATACTGGCAAGAATATAAATCACGAGTCGCTCGATACTCTATTCGTCCTGATGGGTTCGTGTCACTCCACGCCAAATATGCTGGAGGAGAATGCATCACAAAGCCCTTTACGTTTGATGGCTCAAGGCTGAGCGTTAATTTCGCAACATCGGCTGCTGGGTCAATTCAGATTGAAATTCTAGATGCAGGCCTCCAAGCATTTCCGGGTTTTCAACTTAGTGAATTTCAAACTCTCATCGGAAATAACACCAACCAAATCGTACACTGGCATGATGCTTCTCTTGAGTCATTGGCCGGTCAAACCATCAGACTTCGTTTCATTCTTAAAGACGCGGATCTCTTTGCGTTCCAGTTTGTTAATTAGCGTCGAAAACGAACAACTTCTTTCAGGTAAATCACTTGACGTCTTGCGCGACTGATTCCTACCAAACCTCTCCCTTGCACATCCAAGGCAAATCCCTGGCCCGTGAAAGGAACGTTAATCACTCGCTCAAATCTTAATTCTGTTCCGTCTTTAGGAATTCGCAAACAATAGATCTCTTCCGCGTCGTGACCAGTGACAAGCAATCGGCCGTGATACCATACTCCACCTGACAGACTGTATGTCCCTAATTTCTCTATAACCTCGGGCGGATAATTCCAACGTTGCACTTCGGTAAACTCGTTATCAAATTCGACAAGAAACGTTTCAGAGTTAACGGCTCCGTATTTTGCGAAATTACAGAGCCAGTGATTACCACGACGAACAATCCATGTAAGGCTGCCACCGTAGTCTCCAAAATCTTTCCAAACGGTCAATTCCATCGACATAGGGTCGAGTACCATGACTTCACTACGCTCGGGCGTATTGGGGTAATTGGAATGTGCGCATAGGATTTTACCTTTCCATGCCAGACCGCTATTCAGATGAAATGCTTCCCCCTGACTAACGCCCACTTCCTGTTCAGTATCACGCCTATACTTCGAGACTTGCTTACTGTTAATCGCGTAAACAAATGGCCCCAGCGAAACCGCCGCTTGAACGGCATTGTCTGACTTAAATCGTCCAGTCTCCTCAAACGTCCTCAGTCCTCTTGGCTCGGCCTTTACGTCGTGATTGATCATCACAGCCAAAACGACTCCCAACAATACAAAGCTATTTCGCATCTATCGGTCTACCTTTCTCGTATGCTTGGAAAGTTAATCTGATAAGTCGCCAACGCGATATCTGGTGTCGTAAAATCCACGACGACACAACCAAGTCTGCGATGCTTTGTCGCAGCAAGATACTGTAACAGTTTCTTATTGATAGGCGTACTAATCTCTGTAATGCTTGGAAGTCCCAATAGGTTTTTCACATATCCTGAACAGTAATTCAAATGTATACACCGATTGGAATCACTTTCACCGGCATGTTTCAACGATCGTTCTATGATCTTCCATTTCAAGGCTGCATTGGGCAATTCAAAACGGTCCTGGACAAACAACTGACGCCCTTGAAAGAATCCATCATGCCCCCAGTTTGTTGAATCAATCCCAAGGCTCTGGCTTGAGTTGAATCGGCGAAGTAATACGATCTTTCCTCTGACATCACCTAGGGTTGGTAAATCCTCACCCAACCACCAAACACTATCGCCTTCTACAAGACTTCTAAAGGTGTCCTCAAACGAACGACTGTTATTTCGCGGACGGTGCTCTTCTTTCACACTCACCAAAAGCGTTTCACTAGGATTCCTGTTTAGAAATCGCTTCATCCTATCAACCACCCCCGTGAAGTCCTGCTTCTGGAAAACCGGACCATGGTAAATGGAAAACAGATCACCTTCATGCCTACAACGGACATCAAAAAATCGAACTCCAGAATCCAATTGCTTTTCGATGCTCAAATGCTGGCAAGCCGCCGTCCCTTTGACGGGTTCGTAAAGTGCACAACTATTATGAGTGCCCGGAATGGTTAGGCTGGCGATCGCCTTAGTGTCAGGCAACGCTGACATCCATTTTGATGGGGCGGGGGTCATCGCCGGTTCGTTGCATATCGATAGGTTTGTAACCAATCCAAAGACCGATGCTGCATAAATGATCTGTTGAATCCTCATTTCTATCTCCCATTGCCTCGATCAACTAAGAGCAGTCCCAGGTAGAACTCTTTAACCCGCTACTCTATGGATAACAAACCGTTAGCCTCTTTGCACCCTCATTTTCTGCGTGAACCCATTAACTTTGGCTATAATTAACAGCTGAGCGTTCGCATCACTCTTACTACGTCAGGTTTCTCATGTTCCGCCTTTTGGCCACGATGCTCCTAGCCTTTCATCTCACCGATGCCGTCGCAGTAGCACAACGTGTGGATTATCAGAAGGACGTCAAACCCATCCTGCAGCATAAATGCTATGCCTGTCACGGCGTGCTAAAACAACAGGGTAACTTAAGGTTGGATACAGGAGCGTCATTAATCCGAGGCGGGGATTCCGGTAGTCCTATCGACCTTATTCAGCCTGAGGCGAGCTTACTTTACCAAGTAATCACTGGCGACGCCGGATTTCAAATGCCTCCGGAAAATGAAGGAGCACCACTCACCAAAGACCAACGAGACTTAGTCCTTCGTTGGATTCGCCAAGGTGCCAATTTCCCTACCGGCGAAGAACCGCAAAAGGATCCCCTGCAATGGTGGTCGTATCGCCCGATCACTCGCCCTACAATTCCTCAGCATGAGAATGAAGCATGGAATGACAATCCAATTGATGCATTAATTCATGCCAAACGGCTTGAATTGCAACTACCCCACGTAAGCCCAGCTTCCAAGTCAACCTGGCTTCGTCGAGTATACATCGATCTGATTGGCCTTCCTCCTACGGTCACCGAGCTCAATTCGTTCTTAAACGACGACTCGTCGGCAGCGTACGAACGAGTTGTTGATGACCTTCTTAGTCGCCCACAGTATGGCGAACGCTGGGGACGCCATTGGATGGACATCTGGCGATACAGTGATTGGTACGGTAGTCGAGCAATTAATGAAATTCGCTATAGCCAGCGACACATCTGGCGTTGGAGAGATTGGATCGTCAATTCCTTGAATGACGACAAGGGTTACGATCGGATGATTCAAGAAATGCTTGCAGCCGATGAGTTGGCCGGACACGATAAAGACACCGTAGTTGCGACGGGTTATCTCGGGCGGAATTGGTATAAGTTTGACCGCAATGTTAGCCTATTTGACACCGTCGAGCGAACCAGTGAGGCATTTCTTGGACTCACCTTTAAGTGTGCACGATGTCATGACCATAAATATGATCCAATTACGCAGGAGGAATATTATAGATTTCGAGCCTTCTTCGAACCTCATCACGTTCGTACAGATCCAATCTCTGCTACTACCGAGACCGAAAAGGATGCCACACTCGGGCAGGTCCTCTCCGACGGACTCCCTGTCGTTTTCGACAAAGAACCCGACCATCCCACCTACCGATTTGACCGTGGAGACGACCGATTTCCGGACGAAACGAAACCATTGACTCCCGGTGTTCCCAAGTCGCTAGGAGGAGCCGCATTATCAATTACACCGATCAACTTGCCAACCGAATCATGGTATCCCATCCTACGAGAAGGAGTAAGGGAAACGTTGATTGTGAAAGCTCGAAGAGAAGTCGAAGCCGCAGAAACACTCCTGCAACATGCCACTGAAGAACTTAAGCACTGGGAGTCGAAACTGGCTGAGCGGTTATCAGGCAACGAGAAGACAGAGCAAAAGCCCATGCCATTCATCGATACCGACTTTTCCAAACCGAACCCCGAATTATGGGAAACAT
>Ga0066378_10001117_pt1 | contig 10411 bp, 8 predicted proteins | sample Knorr_S23_td_DCM_FD_70947 | JGI IMG/M metagenome (GOLD analysis project Ga0066378, IMG submission 70947) | Marine microbial communities from Southern Atlantic Ocean transect - Knorr_S23_td_DCM_ad_71m_LV_A | ecosystem: Environmental > Aquatic > Marine > Oceanic | place: Southern Atlantic ocean...
CTACTTTCAGATCTTCATCAAAAGGCTGCGGATCGTTAATATGAATTTCTGTCAAGATGAGCTCAAAGTGTAGTAAAATTGATTAAATTTAATATTTAAAATACGAAATTGATTAGATGTCGTCAAATTTTGCTAGGCCTTGGGAATTGTTTTATTGATTTCGCTAAGCCTGAGCTCTCTTTCACTAACAAACTTTTTAATCCCCTTCAATACGCTTATGCTGTCAATTTTTGATTCAGCTACAATTTCATCAACCGAACCTCCCGTCCTCCACCTGTTATCATAGTCTGGACTCATACTGTACTCTTCAACAATTTTACCACCAATCCATTTGTGCATTAACCGTAATCCACTGTTAGTTACAACCATTGAGTCAAGCCACTCTTCATTAGATATTATTCTATTTTGATATTTTTCTGGTTGACGGCTAAATAGCTCCCAAGAAATTGCTGCTACAATTTTTACATTTAAATTTTCTTCATTTAAAGCATCTAATAAACTGACAATGGAGTTTGTTGAGCTTGTTCCGCGCACGATTACTACTCCTTTTTTTTCACTGCGCTCATCGTAGTTCCGAATGAGGTAGGCCCCTTTTGAAGCATCAAGGTGTGATGCCATTCCAAGTTTTTCTCTATCAGGAATTTCAACCGGTGGTCTGGTTAAATGCAGAGCAACGATTTGGATATCTGTTGATAATGCAGCGGCAAGCGCAGGTGCAACTTCGTTATGCTCCCATGGGTATAGATTAACTATATGACCATCAGGAAAAAGCTGAGTAACTCCAGGAGCAAAAATGCCAAAATGCGTTCTACTGTCTTCAGCTGTTTCAGGGCCTGAATGCCCAGCAACCCATATAAGCTTTCCGACCTTTAGATTCGAATCTTGCGCCAACTGACTAAAAAGTCTAATGGGTCCGTATTTTAGATAACTAAAAGAACCATAAGTGCTCATAGCACCAAAAAAACCATTAAAATCTTCATAAGGGTCAATGTTAAAATTTACAGAAGCAAGACCCGCTAGCATCCCTGAGTTTGTGAATTCGGTTATACCTTGAGGAATTAGTGGGCTATTCTGATTTGTTTTGTGGTTGTAAAGACCCAAATCTTTCGATCCGTTAAAGCCTTTTGCAAAACCAGAAATATTGGTTGAGTCTGCCAGATCAGCACTCATAGCGATCACGAGCGGCCTTCCGTATTTTTCAGTTGATATCGAATTAATGTAGCTAGCGTATTTTGAAATCCCTACCCTATTTGGAGCTTTTTCTCCAGGCTCTACAAATAAACTGTTTGGTAAAGAACCTACATCAAATATTTTCTTATCTTTTGCAGGGTTTGCTTTAGTAATTCTACATGAGTCAATTTTTTCCGGAACAGATTCACCAAGCTCTAAAAGGGTACTTGAAAGATATTCAACCAAATCAGGCTGGGAGCGCATTACTGAGAAAACAGAGTTAAAATACGAACGGGCTTGATGCTCTTGCGCTTCGCGAGTTCCTGCTGGTTTTTCACCAAAAGATTCAAACTCCACGTCATATTTATTTGCAAAGTCTTCCTTAGTTTTCCAGAACAGTTCGGAGTTTCTTTTATGAGGGGATCCATGACTTTCATAATCAACTTTGTGATAACCCCTTCCTTTTATCCCTTTTCCATAGATAATCTTTGGGATATTTGAATCAGAATTTTTCACCAACAATCTATAATAAGCCTCCGTTAAGCTAGACCAATCTTCTACATTAGATGTTCCTTCAACATGCCAGCCATGCGAACCAAACCAATCTTCCGGAGTTCCATAAACGATAGAGCTAAATGGACGGGCATCTATACCATAATCGTTCCAGTCGATAAAATAAACCAAGTTGCCTAAACCAAGGCCCCAGGCAGAATTGATAGATTCGTGAGTGGCGCCCGTTGTTAATCCTCCTTCTCCTTCAAATGCGAAAACCTTAACCTCTGGAACGCGCGCAAGTTTTAAGGCAAGAGCCTCACCGGCTGCTGCAGGAGATCCATGGCCGCTAGGTCCAGTGTTAAATTTAAAAAATAAAGTCTTGCCTTCCATTTCCGCATGTCCAGGTAATCCTTTATTATTTCTAAGTGTTATTAGGTCTTCCCATACAAGCTGGAATTCATCGCCCTTCAGATGCTTGTACTGTTTGCTTTTTGTTTCTTTATACTTAATTCGTAAAGCTTCATTGAGAACCGCAAGCGTTGCATACACTACAGGATTTGTATGACCCGCTACTAAAACATACCTATCTGAAAAGACTTTTCCCGCGTCCCGTATATCCCATCGCATTGCACCTGATAACAAGGTTGATACCATAGCGTGTACCTTTGATCTAGATCCTCCAGGGTGCCCTGATTGACGTAAGTTCAGCATTATATCAATGCATTGATCAATTAGATCTTTAGTTGTTTCCCAGTGCTTGTAAAATTGTTTTAAATCCTTAGGGTTCTTCATTAGGATGTCTTGAGCGTTTGTTTAAGAAATTGACCAGTATAGGAATCTTGATTGCGAGAAATTTCTTCTGGAGTGCCTAGCGCTAATACTCTACCACCGTCAACTCCCCCCTCTGGACCAAGATCAATGATCCAATCTGCGCTTTTGATTACATCTAAGTTATGCTCGATAACAACAACAGTGTTACCTTTGTCAACCAATCTTTGTAATACTCCTAATAGTAATTTCACATCTTCAAAATGCAGACCCGTTGTGGGCTCATCTAAAATATAAAATGTTTTGTCTCTGCTAGATTTTGAGAGCTCTGTAGATAGCTTTATTCGTTGCGCTTCTCCACCTGAAAGAGTTGTGGCTTGTTGACCAAGCCTGATATAACCTAGTCCAACGTCATTAAGTGTAGTTAGTTTTTTCATTATTTGAGGTATATTAGCGAAAAAACTTAACGATTCTTCAACTGACATGTTTAAGATTTCTGCAATGTTTTTATTTTTATATTTTATTTCGAGTGTTTCTCGGTTATATCGATTGCCCTTACAAACTTCACAAGTAACGTATACATCAGGTAAAAAATTCATTTCAATTTTAATTATCCCGTCACCTTCACAAGATTCACACCTTCCTCCTTTCACGTTAAATGAAAATCTACCGGGTTTATAACCTCGAATTTTTGATTCCGGAAGCTGAGAAAATAAGTCTCTAATAAAAGTAAATACACCTGTATAGGTTGCAGGATTAGATCTTGGTGTTCTACCAATTGGTTTCTGATTTATATCTATTACTTTGTCTACATACTCAAGGCCACTTACATCTTCATAGGGCAAAGGATAGGCTCTTGATCCGTTAAGATCCTTTGCAAGTATTGGATAAAGCGTTTCATTAACTAAAGTACTTTTACCAGATCCACTAACGCCGGTTACCACAATAAATTTCTCAAGAGGGAATGTTGTTTTAATTTCTTTAAGGTTGTTTCCGCCAGCGCCAATCAAAGAAATTTCTTTTCCATTGCCTTTTCGACGTTTAACTGGAATTTTTATCGATTTTTTTCCTGATAAATATTTACCCGTTATTGAGGATTTCGACTTTAAAATTTGTTTTGGACTGCCCGAAAAGACAACTTCTCCTCCATGCTCACCGGCACCAGGACCTATATCAATTATTTGATCAGCCTCTTCCATAGTTTCCTGATCGTGCTCTACAACTATTATTGAATTTCCAAGATCTCTGAGCTTTTTCAATGAGTTCAGCAAGCGAGTGTTATCTCTCGGGTGAAGCCCAATAGATGGCTCATCAAGAATGTACAAGACACCAACCAACTGACTTCCAATTTGAGTCGCTAGCCTAATTCTTTGGGCCTCACCGCCAGAAAGGGTGGTAGCCGACCTGTCTAGAGTTAAATAGTCTAGACCAACGTCAATCAAAAAACTTATTCGTTTTTTAATTTCTTTTATAATTTGATCGGCTATAGCTGCATCCATTTCGTTAAGCTTTATGACATCAAAAAATTGCTTTATTTCTTTAATTGGGTAAGATGAAAGTTGCCCTATACTGGTTTCATTAACAGTCACAGAACGTGATTCTTTTTTTAGTCTAGAACCTTCACAGTTCGGACATGGCTTCATACTCATGAATTGTTCAATCCAATTCCTAATGTGATTTGATTTTGTTTGCTTATATCGGCGCATAAGATTGGAGATCACTCCTTCCCATCCTCCTGTGTACGTACCACTCCAACGGGTGGAAGAGTATTTCATTTTAAACTTTTTACTTCCTGTCCCTTTCAAAAGGATTTCACGAATTTTTGGATCTAGCTTGTACCATGGGGTTGTAAAATTAAAATTGTATTTTTCTGAAAGACTTTTCAATACGCTACCATACCAATTTCCTCGAGGTTGCTCTCCCAATGGAAGAATAGCTCCTTGAATGATAGACTTAGTTTTATCAGGAACTATCATTTCAGGATCGATTTCCATATGAGATCCTAACCCATCGCAATTTGAGCAGGCTCCATATGGTGAGTTAAAAGAAAACATTCTCGCTGAAAGCTCTTCCATAGACACCTCACAATGAGGACAAGCAAAATGTTCACTATATAAATGATCATTGTTGGGTAGTTCTTGGACAATGACCATTCCAGATCCAATTTTTAATGCGAGCTCAACAGATTCTGTTAATCTGTCCATGTAATCCTCATCCATTATCAACCTATCGATAACAATTTCGATTGTATGTTTCTTGTTCTTTGCTAGTTGAATTTTATCATCAATATTTTTTATTTCACCATTGATCCTCACCCGCAAAAATCCTTCTTTTTTAACATCAAGAAGCACGTTCTTGTGTTCACCTTTTCTACCTCTTACTACTGGTGCTAAAATGTTTATTTTTGAATCTTTTTTAAACTTAAGTATTGAATCAACAATTTGCTGAACCGTTTGTTTTTGAATTGCTCGACCGCATAACCAACAATGGGGCTTTCCAATATTGGCATATAATAATCTAAGATAATCATGGATTTCTGTAACGGTTCCAACCGTTGAGCGTGGATTTCTCGCAGAAGCTTTTTGTTCAATTGATATTGCTGGTGATAAGCCTTCAATATAGTCGATGTCTGGCTTTTCCATTAATCCTAAAAATTGTCGTGCATAAGAAGAAAGAGATTCTACATATCTTCTTTGACCTTCAGCATAAAGAGTGTCAAAAGCCAATGATGATTTGCCAGAGCCAGACAGACCTGTGATAACCACAAGCCTGTCACGTGTGATTTCTACATTTATATTTTTTAAGTTATGTTGGCGCGCGCCTTTAATTGATATTTTTTCATTTTTTGATTTCATAGGGTAAAATCTTCTTTAAAAAGTATATATTTTGATTAATTGCGACCTTGAATTTAGTTATTTTATCACCCTATTCAATAAAACGTTTTGCACAATAATGTTTAAAATATATTTTGGTGCATTTTCAATAACATAGTATGAGCAGTTTACTAAACCAAATTATAATTGCAGCTCCACATATGGTGGACAATCTGTTCACAAAAAGCGTAATATTTATTTGTGAACACAATAGCAATGGTGCGGTCGGTTTGATTATAAACAAAAGACTGGATGCGGTTTTAAGTTCTCAGATATATGGTGACTTAAATAAAAAGGTGGATGGAAATCTTGACCAAAGTTCACCGCTATATATAGGCGGCCCTGTATCCGTAGAGCGTGGAATTATGCTTCATGATAAAAAGATCCTATTAAATAGTTCAGTTGAAGTTTCAAAAAATTTATTCATGTCTAGCCATTTGGACATTCTCAGGATGGCACATAAGAATTCAAAATGCAGTTACAAGTTTATGATGGGCTATTCCGGATGGTCCTCAGGACAACTTGAAAATGAATTAGAAAATGGAGATTGGATTATCCAAGATACCAGCGCTGACTTTGTATTTAATTGTAAAGATGACCAAATGTGGAAGATGGCTATCGGTTCATACGGATTTGATATTTCAAATCTTTCATCACATGGAGCAAAAGCATAGCGCTTTCAATTCGAGAGATTGATCGTGAATTTTTTTGTCTCACATAAATGTTTTGCTTTTGTAGACATTCTAAAGTGAAATTAAATAACTATGAGATACTCATTTATACTAAAAACAGTATTCTTAATATGTTTGTCAATTTTTGCAACAAGCTGCAAAGAAGATCCACAGCGCCATTTAGAGCTTGGCGAATGGTATGCAAAAAAAGGCCTTGTGGATGATGCAATTCTTGAGTTCAAAGAAGTAACAAGATTGTACCCAGCAAGTAGCAACAACCTAAAGAGAGATGAATTTCGCTCCCTAAGCCAAGCGCACTACAACTTGTCTTTAATGTATACAAAAAAAGGCTGGTGGGATTATGCCTTAAAAGAAGCTGAAATCTGCTTCCAGCTCCAGCCAACAAAAAAACATTTTGAGCTGTTAGATTTGATAAAAAAAAGGGTTGGGCTTGAGAGCTCTGATTCTTGAACTAAATTGTTCCCGACCTGTGCTCTCCACCGTCACAATAAATTATTGAACAGTTAATAAAATCAGCTTCGGGTTGTAAAAGCATTGACACTGTACCCGCTACATCCTCTGGTGTAGTTGTTCTTCTCATAGGGTTTCTTTTTTTTGTATTCTCGACCCAATCTTCCCATTTATCGTTTATCTTTGTCAAGGCTCTGGTCGGAGTGACACCGGCTTGAACAGAATTAGCGGTAATGCCGTACTGGCCAAGCTCCCATCCAATTTGTCTAATAATTGCTTCCATAGCAACTTTTGCAACGCTCACCGGTCCGTATCCTTCCATGGCAAGATAATTTCCTTCACTTGTCAATCCAATGATCCTAGATCCAGCTCCAAGCAATTCATCTAAATAAAGTTTTTGAGTCCAGTACAATATAGAATTTCCCATAACATGTACTGTCATATCCATTTGACGCTGAGTAACGGGTTTTTCACCAAAAAAATTAGTGGTGGTTCCAAATGCTATAGAGTGCAACAAAAGTTTAAGTTTTGCTCCTTTGGTGATTTCTTTTATCTTTGGAATATATGTTTCTATAGCTTCTTCTGAAGCTGCGTTAATATTAAAGTAATGGCACCGACCATCAGTCAGTTTGTTTACTTCCTGAATGGTTTCTTCAGCGATTTTTTTTGCTTCCCCGCGATCAAAGTGAAAAGCAATAATGCCATATCCGTCTTGAGCTAGTTTTTTTGCAATTGCAGCGCCATGTCCAGTTGAACCACCTAATAACAAGACCCATTTTGACATAAAAACTCCTTTTGTTTAAACCTAAATTTAATCAAAAAAACAAATGAATGAACGACATACAAAAGAATGAATCGTTTAATGTATTTATCGGTAAATTCTTTTAACGAAGTGGAATAAAAATGAGCAGAAAAAAACGTTTCTCTAAAGAAGACTTGCTAAACAGCGGTATTGGAAAACTTTTTGAAAATTTAGATGGAAAACTTCCGACACCTCCGATGTTAATGATGGACAAAATCATTCATATATCAGATAAAGGTGGTGCCTATGGAAAAGGTGAAATTACTGCTGAGCTGGGAATTAATAAATCATTGTGGTTTTTTGATTGTCATTTTAAGAATGATCCGGTTATGCCTGGGTGCTTAGGCCTTGATGGTTTTTGGCAGCTTCTTGGATTTTTTCTAACATGGGCTGGTGGAAAAGGTAAGGGTAGAGCGCTAGGGGTTAAAGATTTAAAATTTAAAGGGCAAGTCAGGCCCTTCCATGAAAAGATTACATATCAAATTGATATTAAAAAATTCATTACAAGACCAACACATATGGTATGGGGTGACGCTGTGCTCAAGGTAAAAAACAAAGCAATTTATTTTGCAAAAGATCTGCAGGTTGGTTTATTTGAAAACCTTACATGGGACTATGGTAAAGATCCTGCGGTTGACCCTTTCTAAATCTTTAATACTATGTCACTCACCTGCGGAATAATTGGTCTACCCAACGTAGGCAAATCAACAATTTTTAATGCTTTAACCTCTTCTTCTGTTCCTGCAGAAAATTATCCATTCTGCACCATCGAACCACACATAGGAATTGTTCCTCTTCCAGATAAAAGACTAGAAGTACTTGGTGACATTTATAATCCTCAAAAAATAACTCCAGCAACAGTTGAGTTTACTGATATTGCTGGTTTAGTAAAGGGAGCTAGCCTTGGTGAAGGTCTTGGAAACCAGTTCCTTGCTCAAATACGTCAAGTTGATGCTATTGTTCATGTCGTTAGATGTTTTGAAGATGAAAATGTGGCTCATGTTGAAAATAGTATTGATCCTTTGCGAGACGTTGAATTAATTGAAACCGAGCTTTTGCTTGCAGATCTAAACACAATTGATAAAAACCTATTAAGAACTGAAAAGCTTTCTAAATCTGATAATGCTGCTGTTTTAAAACTAGAATTTATAAAAAAACTAAAAGCATTTTGTGATGGTGGTGGTGCAGCAAGAAACTATAAATGCACAGATGAAGAGTTGAAATTTCTTGATGAGCTTTTTTTATTAACATCTAAACCTATTATGTATGTTGCAAATATTAATGAAGATGAGCTTATTTCAGGAAAAAATTCAAAGCACTCTGACATACTTTTATCAACAATTGATAAAAACATAGGTCAGGCGATGAAGCTATGCGGCAAAGTAGAACATGAAATTTCTCTTTTAGATACGGTCGAACAGTCGGAATTTTTGAATGAGTATAATTTATCCGAGCCCGGACTAAATCATTTAATCAAGAAGGCTTTTGCGCTGCTAAAACTTGAGACATACTTTACTGGAGGGGAAAAAGAGGTTCGTGCATGGACAATCAAAAAAGGTTCAAGCGCACCAAAAGCTGCATCTGTTATTCACACAGATTTCGAGAAAGGTTTCATAAAAGCTGAAATAGTAAAATACGCTGATTTGGTTAAGATGGGCTCAGAAAAACTTGCAAAAGATTCTGGATTAGCCAAACTTGAAGGAAAGGAATATATTGTTCAAGATGGTGATTGTATATATTTTCATTTTAATGTTTAGGGTCATGATATAATGTGGTTTTTTATGATACTTTGTTATGTTCTTATAGCAATATCTGGAATAGGCTTAGTTCAGATTGGATTAAATCATTACTTTGATTTCTGGATTACAAACAGAATCACTTTTGATCTAATGGTGAGTATTATTTTCATTGCCGCCCAGACTCTTGTTATGTTCTTTTTTGTGGGCACTGGAGTTAATATACGTGAATACTTAGAGGCTCATCCTGAGCTTGGCAATGATCTGTATAAAAAGATGTTTTCAATTAAGAGAAGGCTTTATCCCCCCACAATGATGGTTACAATGCTCTTTATGGCTACCGTAATAATAGATGGGATTTTTTATTTTGGAAAAGTGTCCGAATGGTGGTTTCATATCCTTTACTTTCTAACTTTATTCTACTTTTTTAAAGCGACAAAGGAACAACACGCAAGCTTCAAGGGAAGTACAAATATTGTATTAGAAATGACTAAGGGTGAGCGAAAAAAAAACGACTAATTTTAATCAGTCATTTTCCAAAAAGCAATTCCGCCAGCTTGCTTTCCAATTTCAGCTACAGCAACAGCTTTAAGCTTCTTTAAATCAAACACTTCTACAGCACCTGGCTCCTTGCCAACCCCTTCTACAGATACAAAAGCATATCTACTATCTGGAGAAATTGAAACTCCATGTGTTACCTTGCGGGTGTTGTTAAATTTAGCAATTTCTTTGCCTTTTGAAAGGTCCCATACGCCTGTTTTAGCTGCGCTTTTATAGGTAACTACAAGATATTTTCCATCTCGACTGACTTCACAATTATATGGGCCTTTATCTGTTTTGAACGTTCTGGTGACTTTCCATTTTTCCACATCAACCTCAACTACATTATCTGTGCCATTATTTACAATGTATAGTAGTTTATCGTTTGGATGCGGATAAACCCATGTGGGCTTCTCAGGTGGCATCTGATGATTCATTGCCATTTTTCCCATATCATGACCATTGTGCTTCTTGTTTTCTCTATCCATAGAATGTGATGAGTTATTCATTTTGTGTTTTTTGTGTGAAGAATGTTTAGCATTCATTTTCATTGGAGGGGAAGTCGATAATGTTCTGGAAAGCTCCATTGACATCGCATCAATTTCGTAAAGAGTTCCCGACATCATTGCTACAGAGTAATGCTTCATTCCATTGTTGAGCATTCTAGAACCATGTGGCATCACTCCCGTTTCTACTCTTTCAACTTCTATCATATCCTCAGGGTCAACGATAGAAACAGTGCTTGCATTCTCATGACCACCATGCAGATTAAAATTAACAACATAAAGCAATCCCGTTGCTTTCGATATTTCCATGGTAGCAGGAAACATTCCAAGCTCTACTCTCTCAACGAACTTGTCAGTGCCGGTAGTATACTTATACAAG
>Ga0066378_10001123_pt1 | contig 10384 bp, 2 predicted proteins | sample Knorr_S23_td_DCM_FD_70947 | JGI IMG/M metagenome (GOLD analysis project Ga0066378, IMG submission 70947) | Marine microbial communities from Southern Atlantic Ocean transect - Knorr_S23_td_DCM_ad_71m_LV_A | ecosystem: Environmental > Aquatic > Marine > Oceanic | place: Southern Atlantic ocean...
GTTACGGTTACCGTTACAGATGGTGAATTATTTGATACTACTACATTTACTTTAACTGTAAATCCAATTAATGATGCTCCTACTTTTATTACTTCATCAATTGGAACAGTTGATGAAAATCAAAATTTTAACTATGATTTAGAAATTAATGATGTAGATAATATAGCTAGTGATTTGAATTTAACAATTGCTTCAGGGCCATCATGGTTGAGTTTATCAGAATTGACTTTATATGGGACACCAACTTATAATGATGTTGGGACCTCAACTATTCTATTAAATTTATCTGATGGTGAAATTATTACTTTAGGGTCATTTGTGATTACTGTTAATGCAGTTAATGATCCACCTGTAGCTGTAAATCAATCAGTAGTTTTAAATGAAGATGAGTCTGCTACAATTTATGTATATGGTAATGATGATGATTCACAAGGACTTTCATTCACAATTATTGATGAACCTGAAAATGGAATGTTGATATCACAAAGAGAATTTGCCACATACGTATATAATCCAAATCCAAATTTTTATGGTACTGACTCATTTACTTTTCGTGTTTCTGATGGGGAATTTTTCTCAGAAGGAATAGTTGATTTAACTATTAATGGCGTTAATGATGCACCTACCGCTTCAAATGAATATATTGTACTTGATGAAAATACTACTGCACCTGTATATTATATAGCAGAAGATGTAGATGGAAATGATTTAAGTATAGTGATTGTTTCTGGTCCAAACTTTGGTACTCTTGAAAATGGAATATATACTCCTAATTCTAGTTATAGTGGTGTGGATTTACTAGTGTATCAAGTTTTCGATGGAGAACTTTACTCAAATCAGGCAACTGTTGAATTTGAAATATTAAATGTTAATGATGCACCTGTGGCATTTGATATGAATGCATCTGTTTACGAAGATAGTTTCGTAATATTAACATTGCTTGGGAATGACCCTGATGGTGATCCAATAACTTATAGTTTAGATGGTGATAATGGTGGTGCAAATTTAGGTTATTTAAGTGGATTCGAAAATATCTATACATACATTCCATACTTAAATCTTAATGGTACTGATGTAGTTTCATTCTTTGTTACGGATGATTCTGGCGCTATTTCTGAAAGTGCTTCTGTAACTATTGATATAAATCCTGTAAACGATCCACCATCTGCAGGACCAATTACATTCAATGGTTCGGGTCCATATGATTTTAGTAGTTATATTTCAGACCCTGATGATGATTTGATTACACTATTATCATTACCTCCTAATTATGATGGTAATTTAAATGGATTATTGGGTGGTGTTTTGACAAATACACATCATTATGATTATACTTATTCTAATGATTTAAATCCAAATGCTGCTGGAGATATTGTGCTTTATAAAGCTTCAGATGGTATTTCAGAAACTTCAATTTTTCCAGTTGTATTAAATATTGCAGGTGGTAGAGAATGGCAACGATTTGTTGCACCTCAGGCACTGTCTGATGATATTTCAATAGCAGAGGATGAAGTTAAAGAAATTGAATTGTTTGGTTATGATGCTTTTAATACATGGGCTTTTGATGCAGATACTCAAATTGTTATCACTTCAGATCCTTCATATGGTACTCTGTCTAATTTACAATTAGCTGATGAGGGTGTAAATTTAGCAAAATGGACAGCAACATACACGCCTACATCTAATGTAAATAATGTTACAGATAGTATAACATTTACAGTTATAAATTCAAATAATACTCAAGGTATTTCTAATGAGGCTACTGTATCTATATCTATTTCTCCAATTAATGATGCTCCTGTCATTGTGCCTGTTTCTGATGTTTCATTTGATGAGGATAGTTCTTTATCTGTTCCAGTAACATATTTAGATTATGACTTTGATACATTAACTGCTAGTGTTTCATCAACTAACGAAAGTGTATCTGCACAGCTAGATGATACAGGATTTTTTATAAATTTATTACCAGCAAATAATTTTAATGGAAGTACAACAATTACCCTTTTTGTAAGTGATGACGAAACTTCATCTTCAACATCGTTTAATGTATCTGTTAATCCAGTAAATGATGCACCTGCCATGGTTGCAATATCTGATGTAAGTACTATTGAAGAATCACCAAGTAATATTTACCTCAACGCAATAGACATTGATGGTGACACCGATTTTACATTTAGTGCAAGTACATCCAGTGATTTATTTGATATAAGCATATCAGGTTCTACATTAACAATTAATCCATTGGAGAATCAAGTAGGGACAGGATCTGTTTCTGTCTTAGTTAATGACGGTGGTCTTTCATCTGAATCAATATCTTTTGATGTTACGATTGAGAATGTGAATGATGCTCCTGTTTTATCAAACATTAATAATCCTGAACCGGTTTTTGAAGATGGTGAAGATATAGTTGTTGAATTAAATGTAAGCGATGCTGATAATGATGAAATTAGTTTCACTTTTGATTATTCAAATGATGCTTTGTTTGAATCAATTACAGTTGAAGGTAATACATTAATTATTAGTCCATTAAGTAATGCAAATGGCGTATCGGTTGTTAATGTTTTTGCAAGCGATGGTTTTTCAACTGTAACTGATAATTTTACTGTTGAAGTTATTCCTGTCAATGACCCGCCAACACTAGCTGATTTACCAGATGTATCTTTTAATGAAGAAGAAAGTATTTCAATTGCGCTCAGTGGTACAGATGTAGATAGCCCTGATTTATTATACTCAGTTTCATCAAATGATAATGTATTAACATCTATTGTTGGAAATATTTTATATATAACAGGTAATCAAGATTACTATGGGAGTGAAACATTGACATTATCAGTATCAGATGGAATAGGTACAGATAGTCAAAATATTATGATAATAGTAAATGCCGTGAATGATGCACCGGTACTAACGACTGTATCTGATGTTTCATTTGATGAGGATGGTATAGGCTCAACAAGTTTATCTGCTGAAGATGTAGATGGTGATGATTTAGAATTTAGTATTTCAGGAGGTAGCAATATAACTGCAACACTTAGTGGTAGTGATATTAGTTTTAGTGCTCCTCAAGATTACAGTGGTAATGAAACTTTTACAGTATTTGTTACTGATGGAACAATTATAGATTCACAAAGCATTACTGTAACAGTAAATGCTGTAAATGATGCTCCAGTTGCTAATGCAACAAGTAGCGTAACGTCAGAAGATCAATCAGTAATTGTTATTTTATCTGGTAGTGATGTAGATGGTGATAATTTAACATTTAGTTTGGACAGTAATGCTTCAAATGGATCGGTAACTTTAAATGGTTCAGTTGCAATGTATATACCTGCGGTAAATTATTTTGGCGATGACAGCTTTTCATTCAGTGTATCTGATGGTATTGAGTCATCTAGTGCTAGCGTAAGTCTCAGTGTATCTGCTGTAAACGATGCACCAATACTTGCAAGTGTATCGGATGTTTCATTCGATGAAGATACTACAGGTACAACGAGCCTATTTGCTCAAGATGTAGATGGCGATGATTTAGAATTTAGTATTTCAGGAGGAATTGATATATCTGCAACTCTTAATGGTAGCGATGTGAGTTTCAGTACTGCCCAAGATTACAGTGGCAGTGAAACCTTTACAATATCTGTTACTGATGGGATAGTTGTGGATTCACAAATCATTACCGTAACAGTAAATGCTGTAAATGATGCTCCAGTTTTAAGTTTAATTGGTAATCAACAATTTCTAGAAGATGATGATTTGACAATTCTTTTATCAGCATTTGATGTTGAGGGAGATAATTTAAGTTTTTCAATACAAGGTGGTACAGATATTGCTTCTTCGATTTCTGGAACTGAAGTAGTTTTTAATCCTAATCAAGATTATTTTGGTTCAGAAGAATTTATAGTAACTGTAACTGATGGAATTTTAGAAGATAGCGAAACATTCTCAATCACAGTTGAATCAGTAAATGATGCACCAATACTTGCAACTGTATCTGATGTTTCATTTGATGAGGATAGTACAGGTTCAATAAGCTTATTTGCTGAAGATGTAGATGGTGATGATTTAGAATTTAGTATTTCAGGAGGAAGTGAAATAGCTGCAATACTTAGTGGTAGTGATGTCAGTTTTAGTGCTTCTCAGGATTACAATGGAAGTGAAACATTTACAGTTTTCGTAACAGATGGTATAGATACAGATAGTCAAACCATTATAGTAACAGTAAATGCTGTGAATGACGCGCCAGTTGCTCAAAGCGTTCAATTAGAAACTTATGAAGATGCAGCCATTGTTATCCAACTTAATGGAAGTGATGTTGATAGCAATTTTCTAACTTATACAGTTACTACCAATCCTTTAAATGGTTCTTTGAATATAGATGGAGGCTTAGTCACATATACACCAAACTTAAATTACTTTGGTAATGATAGTTTTTCATATTTGGTGTCTGATGGAGTCTTATCATCAAATGAAGCAGTAGTTACTCTATCTGTTTTATCAATCAACGATGCTCCATTAATTATCACAACTGCTCCAACCTCAGCAACAGAAGATATTGAATATGTTTATGTAGTAGGAGTTGAAGATCCAGATAATGATGTATATGATTACGCATTAGAAAATGCTCCAGATGGAATGGTAATATCAGATAATGGTATAATTACATGGATTGCACTAGAAGGTATATTAACATCAGGACTAGTAACATTGAGTATTAGTGATGGAGAATTAATAGCACAGGAATATTTTGAAATATCTGTTGAATCTGTAAATGATATTCCAGTTATTATATCTCAAGCACCTTTAAACGCAACTGAGGATATAGAATATATATATCAAATTATTGTTGAAGATCCTGATGATGAAAGTTTTATTTTTGGCTTAAATAGCTATCCAGAAGGGATGGTAGTCACTCCATCAGGTCTAGTTTCATGGACACCTTTAGAAGGAGTTACCTCTTCAGGTTTAATTACTATAGTAGTAAGTGATGGAGAATTAGTTATTGAAGAGAGTTTTGAAGTAACAGTTGTACAAGTAAATGATAGTCCAATAATCATTACATCTGCTCCAATTGATGCGACAGAAGATATTGAATATATTTATCAGGTTGAAGTTGAAGATCCAGATAATGATGTATTTACTTATACACTACAAAATGCTCCAGATGGAATGATAATTTCAGATAGCGGACTGATTACTTGGACTGCCCTTGAGGGTATATTAACATCCGGATTAGTAACACTAAGTGTAAGTGATGGTGAATTATCAGTAACTGAAAGCTTTGAAATTACAGTTACACAGATTAATGATATACCAATTATTTCATCAATTGCTCCAACTGAAGGAATAGAGGATACAGAATTTATATATCAATTAGAAGTTGAAGACCCGGACAATGATTTATTTAGTTTCGAACTCGAAAATGCTCCTGAAGGCATGACAATTTCAGAAAGTGGATTGATTACTTGGACTCCATTGGAAGGGATTATAAGTTCAGGTTTAGTTACAATAATAGTTGGTGATAATGAATATGAAGTTGCACAGGCATTTGTAGTAACAGTAACTCAGGTTAATGATTCTCCAATTATTTCATCCCTTGCGCCTGATTTTGTATATCTAGGAGAAACATATATTTATGATGTTGAGGTAGTTGATCCTGACGATACTGAATTCACTTTTTTCTTAGTTGATCAGCTCCCTGGTATGTCAATAAGTAATTCCGGTGTTATATCATGGATACCAGAATCAGTTGGCGAGTATGGTCCCATTACAGTTATGGTTGCTGATGGTGGTGAGGATGGTGCAACAATTTCTGAACAACAATTTTATATTTTAGTTGATTATGATTTTACAGTAATTGATTTTAATTTTTCAGCAGGAAACAATTTGATTAGTTTATATTCAATGCCACCAGAGGATAGTTCTGTTGAAACAGTTTTTGGACCTCTTGGAAATGCTGTTACTGATATTATTGGAGAGAGTCAGTTAGCATTTAATTTACCAAATATTGGTTGGGTAGGAAGTTTAGATACATTATATAAAGATAAAGGATATTGGGTTAGGCTAGATGAAAATGCTAACCTGCCTGTATACGGTTTGCCAACAGATAATGTAGAATATGTAATCCATGAGGGAGCTAACTTAATATCTTATCCGTTCCAAACATCTCAAAGTATAGAAGATGCTCTTCCAGATTTTGTACAACAAAATATATGGGCTATTTTTGGTCAAGGGATTTCGGCAATGAATATTAATGGTCAATGGCTTGGTTCTTTAAATTCCTTTGAAGGAGGTTATGGATATTGGATAATCGCAATGGACAACTTTGTTTTTGAATATAATCAGCCAAGTGGTATTTCTTTATCATCATCAAATTCGATAACACAACCACCTAGAGAGCTTGATTTTTATCAGTCTGTTGAACAATCATTTTATTTCATTGAAGACTTAGAGTTAATTGATAAAGATATTGAAATTGGTGATTGGATTGTAGCTTATAATGATGATGTAATAGTGGGCTCAAGAATGTGGAATGGTCAGTATACTGATATTCCGGTTATGGGATATGACTCAAGCGATAGTAATACAATTGGTTATTGTAAATCTGGGGATATACCATCATTTAAATTACATAAGTCAAATTCATCTGAAATTATTGATTTAGTATCTGATCAAATTCCTGAATGGAATAACAATCAGGCATATTTATTGAGCTTAAGTGGATTGGAATATCCATACGAAGCTAAATTACATCATGCTTATCCTAATCCTTTTAATCCTTCAACTACAATTGAGTATGAGGTACCTGAAGAAGGGATGTTTATAAATTTATCTATTTATGATTTAAGAGGTAGGATTGTTGCTGAATTAGTTAATGAGTATCAATTTGGAACTTTTGATAGTTATAAAGTAGTTTGGAACGCAAAAGATTTTTCATCTGGAGTTTATTTTATTAGATTGCAAGCAAATCAAAATGTTCAAACTCAAAAAATAATGTTAATCAAATAAAAATAGTATTATTGATATTTTTGAAACTATTCTTAAATTAGTGTATACTATTTGTAATTAAAAAAATTTAAAGGAATATATTATATGTTAAAATCTAGAAAGTATTTTTCAATGTTTCTTTCACTTGTTTTTCTACTCGTAGTTTCATGTGAATTTGATGCAAAAGTCTCAACAGATAAAGACTCTGGCGTTGATTTTTCACAGGTAATAGAAAAACAAGAGTTATTTGAAAAGAAATTAAATCAAATTGTAAAAAAATTAGATAACTTAAAGGTAAGTGTTGATAAAATGTCTTCCTCTTCCAATAAAGCGAACAATAATAAGAAGAATGAAAGACCAAAGAGAAAGCCAGCAGATCCAAACTATGTACATAACATACCTCAAGGAGATTCATTTTCAATGGGTAATGCTAATGCTGCAGTTACAATAACATATTTCTTTGAATTTCAATGACCTTTTTGTGCAAGATCTACTAGTTTGGTAGACCAAGTTTTGAAAAAATATCCTAATGATGTTAAAGTTGTATTCAAAAGCTTTCCATTAAGCTCACACAAGCAGGCTTTTAAAGCAGGTAAATATGCAGTTGCAGCTGGAAGACAGGGAAAGTTTAAGGAAATGTATTATAAGATGTGGGAAAATGATAATTGGAAAAATCTTAAGCAAAATGAAGATTTACCAAGAACATTTGCTGCTGAACTAGGATTAGATTTAGGACAATTAGATAAAGATATGAATGATCCAACAGTTGATGCACAGATTCAATCTGAATACGAGCAGCTAAGATCTTTAGGAAACACCTATGAAACAGAGCAATATGCAGGTGTAAGACTTGCAGTGCCAAAGTTTTTTATTAATGGTAGAGAGCCAGCCGGAAGAAGTTTAGCTGACTGGTCAAAAGTCATTGATGAAGAATTAAAAAAATAGGATTATTTAAATTTTAAATTTTTTTTAAAAAGGCCTTGTTTATGCAGGGCCTTTTTTTATTCTTTATTGTTAATTTGTAATAACTTAAATTAACATTGACAACAATGTAATATTATTGAAGGAGGGGCGATCGATTGAAGCCTTTTTTATTATTGATTATATTTATTTCTTCGAATTTATTTGCAGATTCACGAAACTGCCCTGATAATTTTTCACCAAATCCTCAATATACTGGAGGAGCAAGTCAAGATGAGTGCTATCCATCAGAATTTGTTTATTATTCATCAACCAGACAAGGGTTTTATATGTTTTTAGAAGTTGTAATTAATGATTTCCAAATTAGCAGTGATGATTGGGTTGCAGCATTCAACGGAGAAACTTGTGTAGGTGCAAGACAATGGGGCTCTTGTGGAGGCGATTTGGCTTGTGATGTACCTGTACTTGGAGATGATTTTTCAGATTTTTGTGATGGTTATATGAATGATGGAGATATTCCAGTTTTTAAAATTTATGATACTTCAGAAAATACATATATAACTGCTACATCAAGTGAGTATGTTCCATGGTATTCCGGTATGACAGAAGTTGTTGATATACTATATTCAAGTTTAGATATTGAGGGGTGTACTGATTCGTTTGCTTGTAATTATGATCCTTACGCAAATATTTCAGATGGTTCTTGTGAATATTGTTCATGTGAAATTGACTCTCAAATTGTTAATTCGTGGGATACAGATAATGATGGCGTATTAGATAACTATAATTTTTTTGAATTTAATGGTTCAATTTCATCAAGTATTTTTGTAAATAATGAAATTATTGTTAGTCAAAATGATATGTTAGCCGCATACATTAATGGAGAGCTAAGAGGGGTTGCTAATCCTGCTGGACCTATTCCATTTGGACCTTATATTGGAGAGTATATGTTCCAAATGATGATTTACAGTAATCAAGCATCTGGAGAAAATATAAATTTTAACTACTATCATTCTGAGTCTGATAGAATTTTTTGTTTAAATGAAAGTACTGAATTCTTTGCAGATATGGTTATAGGGGATGTATCAAATCCATTTAGTTTTATATTTCCCGATGATTGGTTAAATGTTGAACAAATGCCTTCAACATTTAATATATCATCAATATACCCAAATCCATTTAATCCATCAGTAAATATTATTTTCAATGTTGAAAATCCCTCAAATGTAGTTTTTAATTTTTATAATATTAAGGGCTCAATTGTAGATAAAATTGATTATGGTTTTGTTAGTAGTGGTACCTTTGATTTTACTTGGTCCCCTAAAAAATTACCCTCAGGAAACTATTTTATTGTAATGTCTGATGGTGTAAATTTCTATAGAGATAAATTGACATTTATAAAGTAAATGTGACGCAGGTCATATTTTATTTTACAGTTGATATTTAATTTAAAAATATATTTATAGGTGAATATGTTTAAAAATAAAATATATTATGCACTTTTTTTAGTGCTGGGTTTGGTTTATGCTCAAGATCCTCCTCTGGGTTTTGAATATAATCAAGGAACCGAGCAAGGGTTCTATTTTTTCCAAAATATTTCTATAGATGGTCAGCAATTAGATGAAAATGATTGGATTGGTGCATTCAAAAAATACGATGAATCTCAAAACGGTGCGTGTACTAATGATGAAATTAATTTTGATGAAACCATGGGAGGGATGTGCTCATCTACAGCTGATGGGTTTGTTTGTACTCCTGGATTCCCTGATTGCATTCCTGAGGATTGTCCACCTGAAATTGACGTAAATAATGATGGAGAATTATCTGTTTGTGCTTGTCCTGATTTAAATAACGATGGCCTTTTAGCATCTCAGAACTTAGATCTTTGTGTGGGATCTAGAAGATATGGAGATTGTTTAGATGGTAGAAATTGCGATATACCTGTTATGGGTTATGATGGTTATTGCTACTCTGGTGGTTATATTTTACCAGGAGAAACTCCATATTTTAAAATTTATGACAACTCAGAAAATGAATATTATTTTGCATTTGCATCAGTGGATACGCCTTGGCAGCCTTTTATTTATGAGCTCATAGATGACTTAAACGTTACTTATGATTGTTCTGGAACCTTAGGTGGTAATGCAATTGTTGATGAATGTGGATATTGTTGTGATGGTAATACAGGTGTTGATTGCTCATATTATAATAGTAATACAGATTATGGCGGAGCCTATGATTGTAACCAAGTTTGTGATGGTCCTGGATATTTAGATGGATGTGGATTTTGTGTAAATGGACCTGAAGAAGAATGTGGTGAAGATTGTAATGGTGATTTAGATGGAGATGCAGTTCTTGATGATTGTGGAGTATGTTCTGGAGGTAATACAGGTATTACACCTAACATTATAGATGAATGTTCATCAGATAATTGGGAGTCTTTCCCTGATCTAGATTGTAATTGTGATTGTTTCGGAACAGCTTT